>LNAP01002421.1_pt1 | contig 18665 bp, 27 predicted proteins | sample 602601 | NCBI WGS metagenome assembly LNAP01 (sample SAMN02440304, study PRJNA202911) | soil metagenome | biome: Subtropical and temperate rainforests or woodlands; isolation source: soil samples (1 kg each in a 20% v/v slurry with milli Q water) were... ...
CCCATACCGGCTCTAAGATTAAGTATTGCCGTTGCCGTGCCATTGTTTATACGTTCTACAGTAAATACGTTTTTGCAAAGATAATCGATAATTAAATTTTGATTATTATATAAATCAGTGTATAAATTTGCGTTTATAAGCCTTATTTTTGGCAGGATAACATCAACCGTTGTGAGGATTTTACCCTTTACGAGTGATTTAATCATTGTTCTAGGTAAATGCATACATTTTATACCATTATACTCGGCTATTTTGTATAATTTTGCTATTTTAGGAGGTCCAATTTTTTGTCTATGTATAATAGTTAATTTTTCTAGCAGTTTGGAATAACTATTTTTAAATCTTAACTTTAGGGTTTTAACAGGAACAATAAAGCCATTTTGAGTTAGGAATCCTTTATATTCTTCCATTTTATATATTGTATAAATTATAGTTCAAATGTAAAAAACAATTAATTATTTATTATTGCGTTGGTTTTCTAATAATACGGGTTGGTTTTCTTAGTTTCGGCCGCGCGCTAATTTCGGGAATGTCCTCTGTTTGTAATGTTTGTACTGTTTGTTGAGTCTGTATACCGGATAATTGCGCAGATTCATCGGGTTCTTCGATAATGGGTTGTGGAGTTTGTACAGCTTGTGTAGGTTTTGACATAGATGCCTTTTTACTAGCTCTTTCGGATTGTTGTTTTTTAAGTATTTCCGCCATCTTTTTCATTTGTTCAGGAATTGGTAACTTAATATTAAAAACTTCACGGATAGTCGGCTTACCAGCATAAATACATTTCATTTTGTACTTTAACCAAAGACAATCATCTCTATCATCATCTTTCTCGTCAAAAATTTTCTGAAAATCGTATGTAATATCTTCATCTTTACATTTATAACTAGCTACAAGATTACGACGAAATTCTTCAATTTCTTCCTTATTCATTTGTCTAGCAGCGATAGGCCGTTCTGACCGTTCTTGCCATTGTTGATGCCTGCTGGGTTTTTCGTATTCCGTATAACCTTGAGGTTTTTTATCATTAGTGGTACTCATTTTAAAAAATGTTTATCTTGATTATATATAATCTCATTTATTTAATTTTTAAATCGGATAAGTTGAAACTTTTTATTAATTGAATAAAGTCATTATCTATATATAAACTGTGTAGTAAAACCGTGTGATAAAATGACAATTGGTGTGCATGTAAGCAAAACCGTTAGTATGCAGGATAGCAAGAAAAAAACAAGAAAAATGTCCGAGGCGTTACGCGATGATCTAGAGTTTGTTAAAGATTTTAATATTAAAACTCCGTGTGCACAGATTTTCTCATCAGGCCCTCAAAATTACCATGAAACAATGGATGAAGAGGAAAAAAATAAAGTTAGGAAATTTATAAAAGAAACTGGAACAGATATTGTTATTCACGGGGCTTATGTTGATGCGCCATTCAATAAGGCGCGAGGTGCTGTACATAATATCAAGCAAGAAATGAAAACTGCAGCTCACATTGGTGCAACTGGAGTTATTATCCATCTGAGTAAGGGTGCTCATTTAGATGAAAATTTAGAATATGTATTGACTGAAGTAAATAAGCAGCCAGAAAATATACTTAAGACGACAATATTATGGTTTGAAATTAATGCAGCTAAATCAAATGAATTTACGTATGAAACAACTGAAAAAATTAAAACTTTGTTCGATAGAGTCGATAAAATCACAAAAAACATGGATTTAAAAGTAGGGTTATGTATTGATACAGCTCACCTGTATGCTTGTGGTGTGGCACTTGATACATATGACAAGGCTCGTCAATGGATTGAATCATTACCTGATATACAAATTATGTTGCATCTTAATGACAGTGGTTCTGTTTTAGGTTCGGGAAAAGATTTACATAGCTCATTGTGCAAAGGGAACATTTGGAAAGCATATCATCCTGAGAAAGGTCATTTACCTTTTGAGGATTCAGGTTTAGCATATATTTTAGGTTGGGCGGAGCAAAATAATATTATGACTATTCTAGAAAGAGATTCTGAGGGTACTATTGAAGACCTTACTCTTATAACTAATTTAGGTTATTTTATTGAATAAAATTGAATAATTATGCACTAATAATAACAAATGGAGCAAAGAATAGCTCTAGCTGCACTGAATGCAATTAAAAATGCATCCCAACAAGATAAGATTCCGGCTGTATATATAAATATCGAAATACCAGACATTGAAGGTTGGGCTGATGGTCAGATAATCGAGTGGTTTGCCATGATGCAGTACCAAGTATATGAAAGGTATAGGGCAGTTGATGGTGGAGGTTCAGAAAAATGGAGAAATTGCGCGAACACCATTTCTAGCATTTGCGCGGCCGCAACAAACAGCCTCCGCAACATTATAAAGTATAAACGCTACGATTACTTTGTAATCAATGACCTCAAGCGCAAGAACAAGGAGCTGAAGAAAATGAACGAATCATTGAAGTGTAGGCTCGAATTAATCGAACAAAGTCTATCCAAAAAATAAGCTTGGTATTAACCTGTATTTATTTTTTATATAAAATTGAATTTACCATATACCTTATTTATAAATTAGAACTTTATATAATAAAGGTATTATACGATATGTCGGGCGAGATTAGCGATTTAGCTATGTGTGATAATATTGGAGATGATGATTTTGATGCTGATGTACAACTGGCTCAATTTATTGAAGAGGTCGCAAGTAGCTCAGAAGAAAGTATTGCTGACTTTTATATAAAACAAATGCAAGAAAGTGAATCTATGCGTACTAATTATTATAAACATCCATCAACTGTAATCAGTGATGTTAGTGATAGCTTGAAAATGATTGGTGGAAATTCATATAAAAACCGCGAATATTACAATAATACGCCAAAAATCTCATCTTATATAAATTACATAGATGACGAATTTAATGAAGTACCGGATAATTCTAGTCCAATTAATTATGATTCAACAAATATTGATATTCAAAATTCACTTGATACTATTTCGGATCGCGCAGATGTGATTTATGATTGTGTTAAAAGTAGTGACCAAATAATTAATGAAATGTATGAAAAGCAAATTCTGCTAGAGGATGCTGTCGATAGATTAAATATTGATATAATTAGTATGAAAAATCATATTATTGAGCTTGAAAAACTTAATAAGCAATTGTTGGATGAAAACCATTCTATTCATAATAAGTTTGACGGAGTTGCAGCATTGTTAAGGAAACTTCTAGAAGATACACGAGCTATTCGTTACAAGGACGAAGAAGAGTAAATATCTTTACATTAGAGTGATTTACTTCAAATTATAAACTTTATTTTTTGATGCTACGTATCATATTTATACAATTTACATATTAAAAATTGAAAATATATTTAAAGTAAGTATAAATATGGCTCATCCTGCTCCTGAGCGTTTAAGGGTTAGAAATCGATTTGAGGAAATCTGTTCTGAATATCCGGAATGGACATCACTATCTGATGAGAAAAAAGAAACTCTAATTCGCAGGATGGAGCGTAATTGTTTCGAGGTTACAATTAATTCTTGCATACAAGATGGTGTAGACCGTCTATTTACTGAAAAGAAGTTTGTTCAGAGATATAGTTCAAATTGTTCAAGAGTCATGGCTAATTTAGATTATAATAGTTCAATAGGTTCAAATTATCTTATTAAAAAATTAATTAATGGTGAAGTTGACCCTTATAAAATTGCCGAGTTATCTTCAAAGGATTTATGCCCAGATGCTAGTCAGGCAGAACGCGATGAAATAGAATTACGTCAAAAACAAAAGTTTAAAGGCAAGGTCTCACGGGCTTATACTTGTAGGAAGTGTAAAGGAAATGAAACCATTCCACTGGAATACCAAGGACGATGTGCAGATGAGGGAAGCAACTTCTCCATCAAATGCGTTAACTGCGAATTTGTTTGGCGTCATTAGGTTAACTGCCTGAAGTATTGATATATATCGAAATTTATTTTTTTATATTTTTATAAATTTATTTTTTGTATAAAAAATAAATTTAAATCTGGCACAGATTATTCAACAAGTTTCACAGTGCATACCTTGCGCCCTGCGAAATCTTCAAGAACCGATAGCCTTGTAAATAGATAATCATTAACCTTTTCAAATGCTAAATACTTATCGCCAATTAATGTATATTTGATGTCTTTACCATTGCAGGTACAGCGTTTACGTTCAATACGTTTTAGAGACTCCTTTCTTAGAGACTTGCGTTCTTCACCGATATCAGCGCTGTCAATCATTTCTTCAATTGAGCGCGGGAACTTAACTCTAAAGATAATGAAATACTTCATCTCAATAGGTTTTTCCTCAGGTGATGAATGTAGACACAGTGGACAAAGTGCAACGCAAAGAGTACTTTCAGGATTTTTAACACTTCCAACCATCGCATAGTTATCACCATACAATACACTGCGACATTTAGAGCATACCTCAGTTGAAGTATCATTACTAGTTTCAGAAACTTTCACAGGTTTAAATTCAAGCGCATGATATTCATGCTCATAAATCTTATTATCTGGAATATTACGCAAGAACTCACTTGCCTTAGTAGTGCTAACACGATCGCGCCAGTATTCACTAAGTTCGAACATAAGAGAATTACCATGTCTAAACAAGGTGATATCTTCATGAATTATATTATCAAGACCCTTCAATTGATTGAGTGTAAATTCGCTTGTTGTTTCATTGTGATTTAACTTACAAATATTATCAGCATCATAAAATATGCTACACGCGAATCTAGAAACAGCATCGTCAATATTTTCTGAGTTAATTTCAAAGTCAAACTTATCTATAGTTTGAATAATCCAAGTAAACCTACCACGACGAACATCTCCTTCAGCTGTAATAAACTGACGCTTGACATTCTTTGTTTTATGTTGATGATCCCATCTGTTAACTACAGTATCAGGAGCACTATTTTTAGTGAGATTTAGTGCAGATTTAACCTTTACATTAGTATTAAAGTTAGCTTCAGCAGTATGATAACCTTTTAAGCATGAGATAGCAAGTCCTTCAGAATTCGTCATTTCATGTTCCATTGCCTTAACTGCCTCAATAATAGAGGCTTCAAATTCCTTTACATCATACCCAGTAGGTAGGAAGATATATCCTGCAACAGCCTTAATAGTGTATTGAACAGTTCCATCCATAATCTTAGGGTATCCGCGATACTCGCTAGGGCTAATTTCCTTGCCAATTGTCAATGGTATACCATTGATATAATGCAGGGTAGAGGTCTCAATATTCAACATTTCTCCGGCAATAACCTTATAGATGTTATTGGAACCAAGCTTAAGAATCCTCATGTTGATATTGAGCTCTGGAGATGTCTATACTATGTATATATCCATATATCTAAATTCAATTTTAAGCTGTGATAAGCCTAATTGTATATTATACTAATAATTTATATAGTTTAAAATAAGGGTAAAAATGAGTTCAAAATCATCATCTAGGTTAAACAAACGGCGCAAAGTGGACGAAGTCAAGGAAAAAATAAACAAAAAGCGCAAATTAAATGATATTTTTGAAAAACCATATCTACCTAAACTTAAATTGAAGCCTAGGAACCTTGAAGATTTAATTAAAATAACTGAGGATGGTATCAAGTATCGTAATATTCCGTATGATAAATTAAGGTCTATTTTGCCATTTATTAAAAAACTTAATAATATGATAGGTATGTTAGATATTAAAAATATTGTACTTGGCCAAGTACTTTACCATTTACAAGGTATTCGATCAACAGGAGATGAATTTTTACATACTGTTATTACAGGCTCCCCCGGCACTGGTAAAACCACTTTGGCAGAAATTTTATCTAATATTTATTGCCAATTAGGTTTATTATCAACTGGTAAAGTACACAAGGTACATAAAAAAGACCTTATTTCTAAGTGGTGTGGTGAAACTGCAATTCTTACCGAAGCAGCTGTAAAAGAGGCATTTGGAGGAGTATTGCTTATAGATGAAGCGTATAGTTTAAGTGGTAGTGCAAATAAGGCTGACGCTTTTTCAAAGGAGTGTATTGATACTCTTTGTGCTTGTTTATCAGAGTATAAAAAAGATTTTATTTGTATTATTGTAGGATACAAAGAATCACTTGAAAATTGTTTCTTTAAACTTAACCCTGGACTTGAAAGAAGATTCGCATGGAGATTCGATACTGGTAAATCTTCAACGTCACTTATTAATATTTTTAAAAAACAAGCCAATCAAATGGGTTGGAAAGTAGCAGCAAATGCGATTTCTATTGAATTCTTCACTGAAAATGAAAAACTGTTCTCAAATGGAGGAGGTGATACTGAGCTTCTATTCTCAAAATGCAAAATAGAATTTGCTAGAAGGATATTTGGAAATTATAATACTAATTCAAAACATGTGATTACAAAGGAGGATTTTCAAGATGCTTTTGCTGAATTTAAAAAGAATAAACCACAAACTGTTATTGAGCCTTTACCATTTGGTATATATCTGTAAATTACAATATAAATAAAATTGAATAGTATTTATAAATAGTAATTTAAGTTACTTAATCAACACAAAATGGGAAATTCTAATTCAAACAACGTTGAAATTTATGATATTGATGAAACTGAAGAATTCCAACAAATTGATGAATTGCCAGTTATCACACCTGAAGTAGTAAAATATGAACCTTCAGTCAGGTCTATTGATGAATTTGAGCAGCATTTAAAGGAGATTTCTAATATGGAAAATGTTCAAAATATAGATTCTGCATCTTCTGATAATACTGATAATACTGATAATACTGATAATACTGATAATATTGAACAAGATACAAGTGTAGAAGATTACGTAAATTATCAAAGTGTACAAAATACAATTATAACTATTGATTTACTAGATTTTGATACTAAGTTTCAATGTCCTATTTGTAAATTCGAGGGTAAAGATAGGCAAATATCTATTGTCACTCTATCAGACCATATGGGTATGCATAAATATGAAAATGTTTTGAATGAGAAATTACAGCGAAAAAATAACACAAATAACACAGCTAGTGTAAATAACTTTAATGGTAATCTTGATGAAGAAGAAGCAATTAGAATCGCATTATGTGAAAGTAATGAGGATAAAAATGATATAAATATGAAAAATGTAAATAAAGTAAAACAACTTATTCAAGTCCCGGTTATTATTCGTAAAGGAGCTAAATTTAGAAGGCAAGAGGCTGACCATATTGACCTCAATAATGTCAACTGTGATTAATTTTAAAACTCAACTCTTAAAATAGAGCTGAGTTTATTTTTTACACTTAATTTAACAAATCAACACTATAAAATTGAATTTAAATATTAATAACATTAATTAAAATAATGAATAGCGAAACTGTTGAAATTACAGTTGATATCACTCATTTCAGGGTGCAAATTATTTCTGATATTCACTTGGAACTTTCAACATTACATCAGCCTATTGGTGTAGCTGCTGAACTTCTCGCACTTTGTGGCGACATTGGAGGGCCGAGACAAGAATCCTATGATAAATTTCTAGAATGGGCAAGTAAAAACTATAAACTTGTATTTTTGGTAGCTGGGAATCATGAATACTATCACGCACATGATACTATCACGGAATTAAAAGAATATATCATTGAAATATCAAGCAAATACCCGAATGTTATATTTTTAGATAATACAGGTGTTACAGTTAAATATAATGATAAATTAGTACGTGTTTTTGGTTCTACTCTTTGGTCAGACGTATCAAGTGGTAAACTCCTAGTAATCGGTAAAGGTGGCATGTGTGGTATGAACGATTATGTGAAAATAAAGAAAAAGAAATTTAATAAAGACCACACCTACCAACGTAGGCCGATTGACCCGGATGATATGATTGCAATGCATAAACTTGCTGTTTGGCATCTGCGCGAAGAAATTAAAATATGTGAGGAAAACAATTTGCGAATGGTTGTTTTAACTCATCATTTACCATCATACCAGTGTATCCATCCTGATTATAAAGTATACCCTTATGCGCAACTAAACTGTGGATATGCTAGTAATTTAGATACACTTATCGCCCCACCGATTGTGCTTTGGGCGCACGGTCACTCACATCGTTGCATGGATTTTAAAATAAATGATGTAAGGTGCGTAAGTAATCCAATGGGTTATCTTGGAGAAGATACTAAAAAATATAAACAATATTTCAGCGTTAATATAGATTCTACAGATGAACTTACAGAAACAGAAAATGAGAGCTCTGAGATTGACAATTTATAATTTATCATAGTAAAAATAAATATAATTTTTAATCCAATTATTCTTTTTTCCATTTAGCTTTATCTCAATTAATAATATACACTTAATTAACTTAGTATAACAATGTCTCATAATACGGTTCGTAGAAAACTTGAAGCGAGCGAGTTATTTAACTGCTCGGATTTAACTGAATTTATAGCAACTATTATACAGATTTTACCATATAAGGGAGTGAGTATGTCTAGATTTTATAAATGTGAGTACGACGGAGTTAGATTCTTGACTAAGGTCTGCTTTTATAGAAAGGAACCATTCGAAATATATGGAAAAGGTTCAAAAAATGTAATGCCGCAAACTGATGCTGAAATTAATATTCTAAAAACATTCAAGAAAAAACTATTAGATACCAATATCACAAATTGTATTCTGGAGATAGTTTTCTATAAAGTTTGTACAGATGTCAGTAAACTTTCACCTAAAGAAAAATTGTGTGACCATTTAATGATTGAATATGATGATAATATACCTGAAGATGATGTGAATCAACTCATGTGTAAATATAATGATTGGGTTAAGGCCGACCTAGCGTATAATAAATGTGCCTTTGTAATACTTGAACAATGTGATATGAGTCTAGATGATTATTTGCGAAAAAGTATTAATACATCAGTTAGTATGGCTGTTTTTAAAACTTTATTGTTTCAAATTATTTATACAATGTATGCTATTAATAAAATATATCCCAAATTTCATCATTATGATTTACATACCGATAATATACTTTTGAAATTCGATCCAAATTATAAATTTAGAGCTACAAATCCAAAGTTTGTTGTTTTTCATATGGGTGATGATGAATATTCTGTGCCATATTTTGGTATTATTCCGAAAATTATAGATTTTGGCTTTTCCTCATTACCCGAAGAAGGTTTTATTTCAAATGCAACGGAAGACCGAAGGATAATGTTTGAAAGAAGCGATAATGATATTTTATTACTATTCCGCTTTATTTATCTTAGATTGGCCGCGAGTGGCGGGGATAAACTTGGCAGAGTAGATAAGTTAATGTCACAATTAGAACCAAATCGCGCATATGTACATTATTATCCCGCATATATTAGAAAAATACAACATAAAATACCAACATATGAACAGATGGTTAAAAATAAAGTGTTTGATGAATACAAAAAATTTAAACCTACAAAGAGCCAAATATATAATGAGTTTACCACAGTAGATTAAAATATTAAATATAAAATATCCACTAAATTATATAAAATCTACTTTTTTATTAAAATGGTAAAAGAAATTATATTTTTGTTTATTATTTTAGTAATTTTACTCTTTGCTTTATATGCAAATGGAAATGTTAATTTACAATCTGTGCAACCTATAAACGAAAAACTAAATATAAAGCCCGCGATTTCTGGTTTAAGCAAAATAGAAAAATCAGGTCCAAAAAAACATGTAAGTTTTGCCAATATGAGGCATGAAAGGATATTTGATAAAGTAACAGGCAATATAATCGGAGAACAATATAATGATTTATAGAATGTATTTACATATATCTAATTTTTACTGGTCAGATGTGGAAACAATACCATCTTGAGGAGGAGTATATGTAAATTCCGTTTCAGCTGATTTTGGTTTAAGCATGCCCATCACCATCGGGCCGCCAACAGCAATTGCTATCGCTATTACTATAAAAAGCACGGCAAATTTAATTATTGAGCTGAGGCCTCCAAAAATATTAAGTGGGCTACTAGTATCAGCTGTAGAAGATTGGTCAACATGTGCTGAAATTTGGTTAAAAATACCAGCGTTATCAATAGTTTCAAGTGTAGCAGCTGCAAAAATTTTAGCTCCCTGAGTTAATTCCACTTGTTCAAACCCAATAACCCCTGAATTACTAAATTTAGCAGTTTGGTTAACTTTAATTTGGTTATATGCTTTTTGAATATTACTCATAGTAATATTATTATTAATGATACTTTTAAGGTTTGTTTCGGCTGAGGATGATGAACTGCCAAAGGCTGAAACAATTCCAACACCGGTTGCGGTGGAAGCCTGCGAAATAGCATCAAAAATTTTATTTTGCAGTTCAGTTTGTTTTTCTACTGAATTAAAACATTCTTGTTTAATTTCTGACGTTTGCACTAACTTATAAGTTCCCCAAAATTTAAAACCTGTGTTTACAACTTCTAAATTTTGGCTTTGGTCAATGGTAGCAATACATTCCTGCACTACATTAGTTGAAATATTATTGATTTGTTGTGATAGCTGATTTACTACGGTTTTGGATGATGAACCTCCCATTTTGTTAGATAAAATAAGTTAATTAACTTTATGCTATATACGTGAAAATATATTATCCGATATATTGAATTAATTAACCATTAAAAATTAATAATGAAAAATATTATAAACAAAATAATATATAGTATTATATTAACAAAAATGGAAATCGCTGACAATATTGCTACTGATGAACATGAACTTGATGCGGTTCATCAAGAAGAACCAGCTGATGTGGTTGAACAAGTCGAAAAGGTTGAACCCGATGTTATACATAAAGTGGTCGAACAGGCTGAACAAGTTGATTTTGATGCAGATGAATATATGCAAAGATTTGATTCTGTAGAAAAATCAATAGCGGATATGGCCACTTTTATTAATAAATTGGATAAACAACCGCATGACCAGGCCAGAGTGGAGGCACTTATTGATTGCCTGAAACAACAACAAAAGCACAATGCTGAATTGTATGATTTGCTTGTTGAAATGAATAACTGTTTTGGTAGGTAATTTAAAATAACCTTAAAAGATATTATTTTTTATATAGTAATCATGTTTAATGAAAAATTAATAACTTCACTTAATGAAATCCGCGAAATAGCGGATATTCTAGGTGAAGTTTATAAGGAAAAAGCATATAGTAAAGCAATTTCCGAAATTAAAAAGTTAGAATTTACAATAACACCAGCTAATATAGAATTAATTAAAACTAGAAAGATACCAGGTGTCGGCTCCGGTATTTTAAGTAAAATCGTGGAATTTATCACATCTGGCAAGATAGCAGACTTAGAAAAAGCAAGAAAGTCGCGTAAAGTACAATCATTTCGCGTTTTGAGCGGAATAGCCGGTGTTGGACCGTCAACAATTAAAAAATGGATTGATATGGGCGTTGATTCACTACCTAAGCTACGAAAAGCTGTAGCTACTGGTAAAATTACACTAAACACAATGCAAAAGTATGGTCTTAGATATTATAATGATTTGAATGAAAGAATGTCTCATGAAGAGGTTGCATTTTTGAGTGAAATTGTAAAGGGTATTCTAGTACAAATTGACCCTAAAATAATTTTTACAATCTGTGGATCATTTAGACGAAACACCACAACTAGTGGCGATATCGATATACTCATGACAAATCCGCACACATTTAATAACGAGCTCCTTGAAATATTTATGGATATAATAGATACCGATCCTAATTTTATTGACTTTTTATCGGCCGGAAAGGAACGAGTCACATTTTTATACAAATCGCCTATGAGCAAAAAAGTTCGACAAATTGATATCTTAAATTTGCCATACGAGTCATATTATGCTGGTGTTCTTTACTTCACCGGGTCTGGGGAATTTAATGTTTATTTTCGTTCATACGCTAAAAAATTAGGATATCGCTTAAATCAAGATGGATTATATAAATATATCGGTAAAAAATTAGTATTAATTCCAACTAAAAGTGAAAAGGAAATATTCGATATTTTAAAATTAAAATATATTCACCCGTCTCAACGTACAAGTGGCAGGCAGATTATACCTTTAGAGTAAAAGTAAAATTGAATTGTAAATTGTGCAATTGTCTTAGCTAGCATATAATGAGTCATAATTATACAAGTTCCGATTTTGCTGACCTTGTATATATAGCTGAATGTTTAGCAAATGCTGAATTTAACTTTAGAGAGGGAACAATTAAAATAAATACATTAAATTTAGATTATGAACTTTGCGAATATGATGTACAATTTTGTAAAAGAGTTCTAATAAGGTTTAATGTTTTACCATATGATACAACTTGCAAAGGAATATTAAAATCCGTTCAAAAATGTATCGATGCTTTTTATAAATAAAATTGATTATTCATTTTAAAAGTTTTATTATTTCGGTGAATCAAAATGCTTGGTATGTTCAAAAGCTATGAGAAGGTCCGCACTAGTGTTTGCAAGTGTGCAAAGTGTATAAAAGGCTGGTCTAAGGCTGAGTTAGAGGAATACATAACAGAATACTGGTCCAGGACAAATAACAAAAAAGAACTATCTAAAAATAAAAATTTCATAATTTTCGAAATAACTGATAAAACTCGCAGTGTAACTGTGCCAAAAATCCGTTATGAATATGAAATTATTGATGTTGAATCAGTATGGATGAAAGTGAGTTATGATAAACATAAATGGATACAATTTCCAAAATATGGTCGCAAAGAAATAAATGATGGTACACAGCAAGTCATAGAGTATTTAATACAAGCTGTTAAAATAGATGAGAAATGTACTAAGAATGAATAGTTCTCAATAACTTAAAAATTGAATTTTCTTTTTTATGTTTTTATCCAACAATATACAATAATGGAGTCACTACCTATTGAATTATTTATTAAAATTATTCAACCTGAGCCTAGTGTTGGTAAAACAAAATATATGATATGTCGCAACTGGTATAATATTGCTATTGATGAAATGAAGTACATACATGAATTAAATAGGAAAAAACATAAAGAAAGATTCGCGGACTGTTTAGCCGAAATAAATTTAATTCATTATGAATTAAACAATGTTTATACATTGATAGACTATAAATCAGTACGTCAGTATAAAAACATAGCTACTACGTATACTTATAAAAGAAATATTTACGTGATATCTGAAGCACGAACACATCATCGTCAAGAAAAATTAGATGTAACTACTATATATTACATGTATGGTAGTTATTCGACTAGTTTTAAGAGTTTGCCAAATAAAACAAAAAGAAATTCACTTAAACTATTATTCAAAGATAACAATTGCGATGTAAAGTACGAAAATGGTTACTTACATGGTATAAAAAATAATATAAAAAGTTTATTCTATGAAATATATACTGTTAAATCTATTTCGGAAATATTATATCATGAATACTTTCGCGTTTTAGAAAAAATAATATTCTAAATATAAATTCCCATTAAAAATGAAACATAATAAAGGCGATTATATTGATAACTTTACTCATCCTAAATGCCATAAATTTCAATTTTGTGTTTTTTATGGAATAATCTGGCTTGCCGAAAAAATAGTAGCTCCGTATCGTGCGGTAAAAAAATATCAAAAATTATACAATAAACAGAAAAAAGAAAATTGAATTACGATATTTAATATTTATCTCTCGAACAACTTAATAAAATGTCTCAATATGTTGGAACTTCAAAGCACCTTGGCTCTAGCGGAAAGTATTGTGACGAGTATGGTAAATATGCATCTGGAAACCCTAAGTGTCGCATGGGTAGCGTAGATTGGGAGTACGAGTGTCCTTGCGAAATCTCAAACCAAGAAAGAGACCTTAAATGCGGACTTCCAACTCGCGGATTTGACGTTACTAAAATGGGTTTTACATATAAAGACCTACCCGAGATTCAGAAGTTCGCAGAAGCAAATCGCTGGGACCCGGAATGTCGCCAAAAGGCTAGAGATTGGCGTAAAAAATATTATCCCCACACAAAGGAAATTTATTAGCTGACAGTTAACTGTTATTTATTTTTTTAACTATTAATTTTAGTAAAATCATTATTGTAAATATAACCATTAATCAGTTCAATATATTTACCTATATTTATCGTTTCAACTATAACATTGCCGAGGATATTTCTTATTTCGCCATAATTTTTGGCAGCTTGGTCTAGTATTGAATCTAATGCCCTAATATTTATCGTACCTATAGAATGCACATAAACTATACTTTCAAATTGCAGATTATTTAAATCCTCTTTGAACCTAGAATATATATCGCTTGTAAAGCCTATTTTATAAATATCTTTATGCAATGTACGCTTAATTTTTATTCGAGGTAATTTAACTATATAAAATGCCTCTTTCCAGCCGTTGGCTTCGCGAAAATATTCAATTTCAGCCTCCATTTTGATAAATATCAAATCATATAATTCAATTTTACAAATTTGTAAAATTGATTTTTGTTTTTACGTTTTATAACTGATTTGTTAAAAATGATTTATCGTAATATGGTTATTAATTTTCATGAAATTGAATCATATATAATTACATTCTTAGATATTAAAGGTATAGGAAATTACATGTTAGTAGATAAACATTGTCATCTCATAGTTAAAAAAGTACTGAGTTTTTGTTTACAAAACCGCAATGAATTTGTTTCAAGAGTGTTAGATTTCGTACCTACTCCACAATGGGTAGTAGACCATGCTAAAGAGATTAAAACTAGGAAAAAAGATAAAAAACAAAAAGGCTGGTTTGATGAGAATTTTTCAATTTGGAGCAATTTAGAAATATCTCAAAAGATATATAATGGATGTCTCGATTGTTATTGCTGTGGAAGAATTTTATTTCATGATGGAGTTGAAAAAACTTATGTACATAATCCGTATCAGCTAGACCACAATTGTTATGTAAAAAAATATTATTTATATTGCAGAATATGTTTTATCGCCTCTATTGCGCTTTGTTATAAAAAACGTGGTAGATTTTATAAATCGCGTGATATAGGATACAAATTACAAAATGAGTTTTATACGATTAAACGCAAAGAGTGTAAACAAGTTACAAATGAGATATTTAATGTAGATGGACTTTTAAAAATAGCTTATAAACTAGAAAATGACGAAATGCAAGATGAACCATTTGTACAAGCTGTAATTAAGTTTATTAATACCCGAACGGGTTATTCATATACAATATGATTGATAACGATACTAACATAAAAAATGAAAAAATTGAATCGTAAATATTGAAATTATCGTACCCTTAAATAAGTCAACTCACGTAAAATGGACTTTCGCGCTGAACTTAATAGAATCGCTGAGCAGCTCAAGGCCGCTTATGAAGCCGATGAAAAGATTAAAGTTACAAATTTTCAGAGCTTATGGGATATTGTTGAGACTTACGGCGATGTATTTCTACTGCTTTGTCCGATAAATGACACATATCACTATTCGTTGCATACCCGCGATGAGCTTGGGTTTGACCTTATTCCGCGCGGTTGGTTTCATAGGCCAATTTCGCATCTGAAGTTTCATGTTTTAACTAAAAGTCGACGCAATTATAGCGATTTGATTGAAATGGGCTGGATGTAATTTAGATATTTATTAGGCATATCTAAGCCCGCAAAATCCACAGTCTGAATTGCCTACATATAGCAACATATTATTTTTTCTACATTTTGAATTAGTAAGTTCTACATTCTGAACAAAGTATTCTTGGTCACCTAGCTTTTCAGTTTCTAGAAATTCCCAAGTTAGAGTTCTTTCGCTTACTACATAAGTTAGAGTAGGAATTACATCGCTATATGAGTAAAATTTAATCTTGAATTCGTTATTTTTAACCAATCCACAGTGTAGAGGTGCATCACTTAGTAAATTAAGGAATCCTTCTTTTTCATTAATTTCACACTCATCAAGTTTACAACCTACATTGTACAATTCGGCCTTAAATGCATCGCCTTTATAATAGAGTCTAACTGACTGATTGGAATCAACAGTTAGTTTATGCTGGTAAATTTCTACAGTTTGAGACATTTTATTTATAGTAAAGATATTAAATGTATAATGATTATGTTTAAATTTGAATTTTTACATTTAATAAGTTATTACAATTAAAATGGAGGCTTTACCTGATGAGATTTGGATAATAATATTAGGAGAAATAAAATGGGATGAAAAGCCAATCAATCACATTGTTTGTAAACATTGGTATGGGGTAGTACGTGAGATTGTTCAGCGTGAAAGAAAATATCTTTCTATTCATAAGATATTGTTTAAGAATAGTATTAAGGCGATACCTATTGCATATAAATTTAAAAATTCTAGGCAATATAAAGAGCTTTTAGCACTTGCACCTCGGGTAAAAGTTAAATTTGGTTTGTTTAGCAAAAAACAACTAGGTAAGAGAACTAATACAGTACGTAAAGTAATTGAATGTCATCAAGTAATTGAGTATAAACCCATATAAATTTGAACTTTGTTTTTTGAGTTATTATAATTAAAATGGAAGCACTACCTAACGAACTATGGGAAAAAATAATACCCACTGAAGTACATGATAGAACATCATCGCATCTTGTTTGTCGGATTTGGTTTGATTTAGCAATCAATAAAATAAAGCATAAATACAAAGATTTTTTAAATCATAAAAAACAATTTAAGCTGACATTAGATGAAATATCATTAATTGAGTATAGTTTATTTGAAAAACAAATTGATGAACCAAGATATATTGGGCCAGGAGATGCAATACACGATGTAAAAATAAATTGCGACTTATTAAAATATGAATCAGTTAGACAGTATAAAAATAAGGCAACTTACACACAATACATAAATGAAAATTACATCATTGACTATCCTTTTAATAGTATGCCTATTATTGGGAGTAGCGATGGTATCGCGATAAATACCATTTATTATACATTTATATCAAGAAATGACCTTGGATTAAGGTTTGTGGAACAAGATATCATCAATCGTGATGCGAAAATAATACAACATGGTCCGTATTATAAATTTGATATAAACAGCGGAAAATACGGAATTGATTTAAATGGCCCGCCTAAAAATTGTACAATTAAGATATCTAAAACGACCGTAAATTATACGGTAGACTATACAATAAATTTTACAGAATCTGCAATAGAATATACGACATGTATGTGTTATGTTTTTAAGAATTAAATTAGAGAATAAATCGTTTATTTTTTAAAAATGGAACAAACTACAATTCATTCAATGCCATCGGAGATTCTTGAAAAGATTATTATTCCCTTTGGTGATAAACCTATACAACATATGATTTGTAAAGGATGGTTTGATATATCACAAAAACTGGTTGCTAAGTCCTTTAGCGACCATAAAATACTATTCGAGTCAACTTTAGCGGAAATTCGTTCTATTAATTATGAAATAACTGTTTCATTTTGTGAAAATACGATTATATTTTATTATCCAGATGCTACAACTGCTGATGAATTAGTTTCGACTACTCGATTTTGCATATCATCTATGCGGCAATATAAAAATAAAGCTACCACATATAGACTGGTTACCAACTTAATTCATAGCAATAAACTTATTGTTAATAAAATAGAGATGGTAAAATTTACTGTACAATCTTTGTATTATGATTATGTTGATGATTTAAATTCATATAATGTACCTACGGTTAAACAATTAAAGGTTATCCAGCAAGGTCCCTATTATAAATTTAATATGAAAGCTATCGATCGCTGCGGTCTCTCGTATGGAGATTTTATTAATTTTGAAGAAAATGGATTAAAAAAGAGCTTAAGCTTTAATATTGTTAATCTTTATCAAAATGAATTTACAAAGGAGGAATTCTATACAATTTATTATTGTCCGATTTCGTCGCCTTATTAAAATAAGTAAATTTGAATTTTGTTTTTTGAGTTATTATAATTAAAATGGAGGTATTACCTAATGAATTATGGGATAAAATCATCCCTATTGCTTTATATGATAGGAAATCAACACATCTTGTTTGTCAAAATTGGCTTAACTTAGCAATCACAAAAATAAAGTATAAATACAAAGATTTTTTAAACCATAGGAAACTATTTAATATAACATTAAAGGAAATTTCTTCAATACAATATCAATTAACTGAAGAATTCACTGATGAATCTAGATGTATTAGTCTAGACGATACATTAAATTATAATGAAGTAAAATATAAATTGCGGAAATATATATCAATTAGGCAATATAAAAATAAAGCAACATACACACGAATTATACATGAGGATTATATTGATATTCCAGTAAATAGCAATTATATATATGATAATGATAGCGAGATTAATATAATTACTAACTACTATGAGTATATTAATTATGCTGCTTTATCTAAATATTTAAAAGTTGTAAACTCGACAAATTCCAAACCAAAGTTAAGAATCATTCATCGCGGACCTTATTATAAATTTGATACAAGTTTGAATAGCCCATTTGGTATTATTGTTTGTAATAAAAATATAGGAATGATTGTTAATCATAGAGTATGTAAATTTATTGATTATGGCGAACATATATGGTATAACACATAGTCGGAACTTGAATATTATTTTTTTAGAAATTTGGTTGGTATTAAAATATAATTTAAATGGAAGAAGAAATCAAGA
>LNAP01002422.1_pt1 | contig 18662 bp, 19 predicted proteins | sample 602601 | NCBI WGS metagenome assembly LNAP01 (sample SAMN02440304, study PRJNA202911) | soil metagenome | biome: Subtropical and temperate rainforests or woodlands; isolation source: soil samples (1 kg each in a 20% v/v slurry with milli Q water) were... ...
ACTCGATAACTGTCCCATCATGCTGCGTGCTTCCCTGCTGGCCAATGCGAGAATTTTGCCGCAGGCCAGACGGGGGAGCTACTTTTTCAACAGAATCGGTCGAATTCCGTCGGTCGCGACAAGCAGAAATTGACCCAATATAGATAGTCCGTACCGCTCCGGACGGGATTTTTAATTTGCTGGGTTGCGAGATGAGATTAACTAAAGTCCAACGCACTCTAAATTAGATTCTGGAGGCGCTATGATGGTCTTGGGGTATATAATTTTTATCCAATTAATTGCCATGTTTGGATCGTAGTTTGTTGCGACTTCTCTCACTGCCTTTAAGGATGGGAAGTTTTCGGCTGTCAAATTCAGTTTTATTTGTGCGTTCTCATGATCTCCAGTAACTCTATATCTTTCTGCTAGAGCTAATCCTAAGCAGGCCTCTAGCTTGTGAGAAAGGTGAAAACCTGATTTCTTCAGTCGTTTCTGGTAATAGTTGTCAAATTCTTTTTCATGCTCGGTTACGGACCATTTGGTGTCTATTCCAAGAACAGCATGAGCAATTAGCGATTCGATGGAGGGCGCATCTATTTGCGCGAGATCCTGTTCGGAGAAGGTTATTTTAGGCGCGTACTGAGGGTGCACAAGACTTTCAAATATGACTGCCATGGCAAATATCGACAGGCGCTGTTGATTTTTCAGTTGTTTTTTTTGAGAGAAGCCAAGCTCAATGACGCTTCTCATATCGTAGATCTTTTTATTCGGGTAATCGTTATAGAATTCGTCGATCAAATTTACGAAGCCTGCAAAGTAAATGCTGCAGTTTTCTTTATTAAGCTGGCTTGAGTTGGTAACCCATGTCGACGGACACATTTTTACACGCACCAAGTTGGGGTTTTCCAAATTGTAGTCACATGGATCTTTATCAATTTTTTCCTGCTTACTGACGAATTCTCTAATGACGGATTTGGCTAAACGGGTAAGTCCTTGAAATGACAGAAGCATTTCACCCGAGATAATGACGGTTTCTGTTGGGCCTGCAAAGTGGCTAAATTCTTTGGGTAATGCTTGTAGTTCATGTACATATTTTGATCGGGTTTTGTAGAGATTTTGCAGCGCGCTATCTAGATCCTTTCTTCCAATCGGATGTGTCTGTAATGCAGCGTCATCTGTAAAATAGTTGCTGGGTAAATTGGCGAGTATAAAGTGCTTGAACTTTTTGGAAAGAGCAAGGTGTTCGTTTTTTACAATTACGGTTTTCAATCTTTCTGAAGTATCGGCGTCCAACTCTTTTAAGATAACTTCGATGGGGTTTCTTTTTGCCGCCTCAACGTCACTCCACTGCGTCTGATAATCACTGAACTTCTGAACTAAAGCCTCAATTGACATAACTAGCAGGGTGTAGGATAGATCTAAGTCCTCAGTTAGTCGGTGCAGGGCAGTAACGTATGTTCTAATTGCTTTGATCGCAATGAGATATTTTTCTCTGCTAAGCCCTAAAAGTTCGGCGGTAAATTCTTTTAATGTGTCTAGGTCATCCTGCTTGATTATTACGGACTTGTCGAATGTCCTTGTTAGTAATTTGTTTGGTGAAGTGGTGCCTGCTCTTGATTGTTCACTCAGTAGTCTGCTCGCAAGATTTACATCCGGTGTGCAGATAACATTCAAAGAGAATGAAACTATGTCTGCAAAATCACTCAGATAAATGTCGATTCCGTTGGAGTGTAGAACTCCTGGCCCGTCACCCATGGTCTCGATGTTTTCGACGATCTCGCATGAGATTACATTGGGTTGTCTATGCATCGAAAGAGGCAGTATCTTGCCGAATACGGTGTCAACCTCATCATGGCCCACTATGTCCATATTTGTATAAAGAACGCCGCGAAGAAGGTTCGAGTGCCCGATTGGATAAGTGAAAAGTTTTCCTGTACTAGCCTGAAGCATGTTATTTCCTTCTCAACACATAAATTTCGGCGCCTCCATTCAACTCCATATCGGCAAGAAACGCCATTTCGATTGACAGGTCGACTACCCACTCCAACGAATGGGCGCTACCCATTTGGTGATTGCGACCCCATGAATGCTGTCATTTAGCCTCTATTTACTGCGAAGGCTGGCCCAAATTCAGCGACTGAATTTTGGCAAGAAGTTTTCGCAGTTCCGCAAGCTCTGACCGGTCAAAAGGCTTTTTGTAATAGCGTTCTACCCACTCGACTGAGCCTTCCATGAAACGCAGCTTGTTCTCTACATCAGCCAGAGTGTTTGTGGGGAAAAAGACTGTGAACGCCTCGCCAGCCTGAAGCGCCAGCTTCACGTGTTCCTCAATTAAAGCCTTCAGCGTAGGTTGATCCAGGAACGGGCCGCAGTGTGCACCCAATCCTTTGGGCGCTAACATCTGAAATCCCTTGTAAGTCGGATGAGCAGCGAGTTCGCAGAACTGCTTGTAGGCAGCTTCACGTTTCTTTTCTGTGTAGCCTTCGTGCTTGTCCAGAGCAATACGAATTGGAGCAGGACCAAACACCTTCTGGCGCGTTTTCTCGTCCGCCATACGCCATGTGGCGATTTTCTCCGGGTGAATTCGCAGGTAGTTGATCAGGAATACAGTTTCCAGTAGAACGCGCTGAATCATGGCCGCTGTCTGAAAGTAACCTCCTGTTATCAGACGGAACGCTGACGCCAGGCCATTGAATAAACGGATGCCCAGTAGTTGGATTGTTTCTTGGTCAGAGCCATCGGCTACATGCTCACGCACGAAGAAATGAATCAGATTCATTGCCCGCTCAAACAGATCGACATGAGCAGATAGGTCTTGGTCTTGCTCGATGAGCTCGATGGCCTTTATCCAAAGGGACTCTTCGCCATCATGGATGGCTTGCTAGCTTCTCAGGGAGTAGCTTCATCAACCGTGCCCTCACAAACGTCATAACAAACTATGATTTTTCCCGAAACTCCAACAGCTCGGTGGCGCGCATTCGCGATCCCTTTATAACTACACATATTGAGTGCTGAATGCATGCACAGCATTGCAGTGGAGGGTCGTAAGGATAACTCAAATCTATGAGGCTGGTCAGAGGAAGGAGTTCATGGTGTTGACGAAAAATGGCAGATAAACAAAAATTTCTGAAAAGGTACTTATCGGTCGTGAATGGCCGATTCTGACCGATTCTGTTGAAAAAGTCGGTCCTTCGAGACTGCCTGCGTACTGACTGCTGCAAACGCCTTTTTTGCGAGCAGCTACGCGAAATCTGAGCCCAGAATCCTCTGCTCAAAGTAAAGATTTCAATCTCAAGCACGTACTTTTCTGCCGTGGAAACCATGGCCGACTTTTTCAACAGAATCGACCAATTGCAGCCTGTCGCGAAGGGGCGCAACCGACTCGAAGCAGCCGTTCTTAAATAGCGGTAACAATTGGAATTTTTATCTAATAACCCGAATGCCCCCTACCTAAACTCCCTTCAAATCTTTAGCTTAGCCCATCCTTATTTCTTGGGACTCTGGCTTAGGTTTTCATTTCACTGTACGGTCGCTAGCTCGGCGACAAGCTGCCTTTGAATCTGCTCATCGTTCTTAGCGATACCTAAGCGTGGATTTATTGCCCATTGCGACGTATGCACCATGAGACCTCTGGCTTCCGAGGTAGCCATGAATGAGAATCTGATGATAGTTCCGATGATTTTCTTGTGTCTTCTCTCGTAAACTCGTTCCCATAGCAGAGAGTGATTCTCAATAAAGTGATCCATTAGTTGATTCACTGACGCTAACAACGTCTCATCGTTCCTAGCCAAGAAGATTTTGTCCCCTCGGTTCAAGATTTTGGAGACGTCTAAAGCGACAATTCCACGGTGGCCAGAACCTACCGCACCTGCAAGTGTTTTTTCTAGCTGACTAGAAGCTTTGCGAACATTGCTCTCAATTTTTTCGACAGTTGTGACGCGTTTGCACTCAACCCATATTTTCTTACCGCCCAGACTGATACCCGTATCGGACCTCGCATCGAGTATGGCCTCAATACCTCTACTTGGGCGATGGGCCTTTGCTGCAACCGCAGCCTCAAAAAGAAAGTTTCGAGCAGCGGAAGACTCAGGTGTCTCCCTCGCTGCGTTGATTGGGCCATTTACTCCCTTTTGAAGTTTCTCAACGATAGGCTTTAACTCGTGGTTCGGAAGACCATAAAATGCTCTATGGATATTGATAAAATCGAATACCTCAAGCATTGAATTGACGAAATCAGGAAATATCTGTTGACCCTCATCTGTAGTTGCAGTCTTGTACGCGTCCTTCCAGTATCCGATGGTTTTTTCGTAGTTAGAAGTTCTTCCTGAGCCTAATTTTATTCCAAGCTCTTCCATCCACCTTAAGGCGGCCGAGTACTGTTCAAAAATAGTTTCGTAATTTTCAGTGGGGATGGACATTAAGGGCCTAACGTGGAGGTAAGCGGTTTTGTGCGGTTTTTAGCACAGGATGCCATCAGTATCGCAAGATCTATGCATCCGCGAAATGATCAACAACTACAATATGGCGCTGACGCTAGCCACCTACCCCATTTCTAAAGCAGTTTCCTACGCCCCACGAAAGCCTACTCTTGAGCCTACGGCAGAGTCCTACGAGGGCGACAGCAATGGCGATTGATGTTGGAAGGTCAGCTTTTGGCCGATTCTGTTGAAAAAGTCGGTTCTTAGAGACCGCCCACATACTGACCGCTGAAAATGCGTTTTTTGCGCGCCGCTACACGAAATCTGACCCCGGAATCCTCTGCTCAATGTAAAGATTTCAATCTCAAGCGCGTACTTTTCTACCGTGGAAATCAGAGCCGACTTTTTCAACAGAATCGGCCGGTTGCCGTCCTTCACGCCAGACAAGATTCGGCCCCAAGCGGCCATTCGCCTTACTCCACAGGCCAGGCATATGCCCTCGTCGATAGCTCAAGCGGCCAGATTGATTCGGCAGCGGCTGGTCGCTTCTTGAAGGGAAAAAGCTGTCCATTGTCATCACATCGGCAGAAAGAGCGGCATGCATGCTTAAAACACATCCTGTTTGACAGGCCAAAAAAGTCAGCACCACTGTAACTTAGAGGCTCCGCCCCGCACGATCAAAAAGCCATCACCCGACATCCCCTAGCAGTCGATTACGCCGTCGCTCGTGACACTTCAATACCCCAGCGCACCTTCGATGAAACGCTCAGCGGACTTTCGACGCCCGAAAGGTTCCTTGAGTCCCCAAAAAATACAGACCGAACACGGCTCACCATCTGTTGACTATTCGGCAAGTCAACATAGCCTGAGTCGGATAAGCTGGGCCACCGGCAGCCTCTCGGGCGAGGAAGCCATGCGTAAGCAGATGCGTCGCAGCCTCGGCGATGAAGTCGACGATTTCATCTGGCACCTGCGCTGGCGCGGGCACCAGATCATCAAGCAACGGGTGGAGAAATACGGCATCGCCTGCGACCTCAAGCACGGCCACCTGCACGCGGCGTACAAACCTGCCCACATGGACGGTTTGCGCAAGGACTACGACGAAGCGCTGCGCCGCGGCATGGGTGACGACGTCAGCCTGCTCGACCGCAGCCAGGTACGCGACCTGCTGCAGAGCGACCTCTACCACGGCGCGATCAAGAACACCCGCAACATGCACCTGCATCCACTCAACCTGTGCATCGGCGAAGCGCAGGCGGCAGAAAGCCTGGGCGCATTGATCTTCGAAAACAGCGAAGTGCTGGAAATCATTCACGGCGACCAACCAGGCGTGCGCACCGCCCAAGGTCGCATCGATGCCAATCAGGTGCTGCTGGCCGGTGACGTCTACCACAAGCTGGAACCGGGCAAGCTCAAGGGCAAGATCTTCCCGGCAATGGGCGGCATCGTCACCACTGCGCCGCTGGGCGACCTGGCCAAACAGATCAACCCTGAAGACCTCGCCGTCTACGATTGCCGCTTCGTGCTCGACTACTACCGCCTGACCGCCGACGGCCGCCTGTTGTTCGGCGGCGGCGCCAACTACAGCGGCAAGGATTCGCGCGACATCGCCGCCGAGTTACGCCCGTGCATCGAGCAGACGTTCCCGGCACTCAAAGGCGTGGCCATCGACTATCAGTGGAGCTGCGCGATGGGCATCGTGATCAACCGCATCCCGCAAGTGGGCAAACTCTCGGACAACGTCTGGTACTGCCAGGGCTACTCCGGGCACGGCATCGCCACCACCCACATCATGGGCGAAATCATGGGCCGCGCGATCACCGGGCAGCTTGAGCAGTACGACACCTTCGCTGCCTGCCAGCATATCCGCGTGCCCATGGGCGACCTGCTTGGCAACCCGATGCTGGCGGCGGGCATGTGGTACTACCAGATGCTGGAGCGACTGCGCTGATAGTGCGACAGCTAAAACCCGACTGTGGGAGCCTGCTCGCCCCCACAGTTTGTCTGCAGTGACTCAAGCCGCGATTCACGCGCCAGCTATCAATTCCTTCGATCTTTCAAATCACCAAGGCGAATTTTTTATTTGCGTCCGACCTGTTCAAGATGAGCGCCATCACCCCTGACTCGGATGGAAACGACATGAATCTAAATTTCGCCTTTGCCTGCATGATCGTGGTTTCATTCACCATCGCATTGGTGCACACCTGATTCGCATCAACGCGCTCCCTTTCCATCCAGAGTCTCCCCATGCTTTTTGCCCTTGTATCGAACGGCGGCCTCCTCACGCCTGAACAGCCGGATACAAGGGTGCCCTGGTGGAGCTTCAGCAAGTTTGATGAGGGTGCCAACGAAGGGGCAGTCGAAGCCGAAGTGATAAAGCACCGATCGATCGGCTAAACGAACAACTAACAAACAAGAAACCCTATCAACTCGCTGCAAATTGGTAACTCAGCGCTGTAACGATCCGCAGTGTTATAACTACATGTGCCAGACCGGTGAGTATCGGCCACCGCCTGTCGATAAAAGTCGTAACAACAACCCTCCTTATAATTCCGTGATCTAGTCTGGAGTGCACGTTCGGCTGGAGCGCACTCCATGTCATTGACTGAAGAGCAAAAACCGCAACGACGCAAGGAAATGCGCCTGTTCCTGTTTCTTGTCATTTGCCTTTTCCCGTTACTTTCAGTCGCCATTGTCGGCAGTTACGGTTTCCTTATCTGGTTTTTCCAAATGCTCTACGGCCCTCCCGGACCGCCCAACTAAAAGCCCTTCAATAGAGCCTGTTGGAGTCAACCATGGACGAAATCCTGCACATCGCCAGCCTTGTGGTACTTGCCCGACCTGAACGCTTCGACGCCGTCAAAGCCAACCTGCGACTATTGGACGGCGTGGAATTGCATCAGGAAAGTGCCGCCGGGAAACTGGTGGTAGTCCTTGAGGCCGTACACGAAAACCAGATCCTGCAACGCATCGATCAAATCAACAATCTGCCGGGCGTACTCAACGCTGCGCTGATCTATCACGAAATTCTCGATCCCGCGGGAGACAGCCAATGAGCATGTCGCGCCGAGCATTCGTCAAGGCCCAGGCCGCTGCCATTGCAGCCTCCGCGGCCGGCCTGCCGATATTCACCACTGCCAGCAACCTGGTCACCGAAGCGGACATGGTCACCCTGGACTGGAACAAGGCGCCCTGCCGTTTTTGCGGCACCGGTTGCAGCGTGATGGTCGCGACCCGGGACAACCGGGTGGTCGCCACCCATGGCGACGTCAAGGCCGAGGTCAACCGCGGGTTGAACTGCGTGAAGGGCTATTTTCTGTCCAAGATCATGTACGGCGTCGACCGCCTGACCCAGCCGCTGCTGCGCATGAAAAACGGCCGGTACGACAAGCAGGGCGAGTTCCAGCCGATCAGTTGGGACAAGGCCTTCGACATCATGGAAGAAAAATTCAAGCAGGCCTTGAAAACCAAGGGCCCCGAATCGGTCGGCATGTTCGGCTCGGGACAATGGACGGTGTGGGAAGGTTATGCCGCCAACAAGCTGATGAAGGCCGGCTTTCGCAGCAACAACATCGACCCCAATGCACGCCATTGCATGGCCTCGGCGGTGATGGGTTTCATGCGCACCTTTGGCGCGGATGAGCCGATGGGTTGCTACGACGACATCGAAGCCACCGACGCCTTTGTGTTGTGGGGCTCGAACATGGCGGAGATGCATCCGATCCTGTGGAGCCGCGTCACCGACCGGCGCCTGAGCTATCCGCACGTGAAGGTCGCGGTGCTGTCGACCTTCGAACACCGCAGCTTCGAACTGGCCGACATCCCCATGGTGTTCAAGCCACAAACCGACCTGTTGATCCTCAACTACATCGCCAACCACATCATTGAAAGTGGCGCGGTCAATCAGGATTTCATCAGCAAGCACACGCGCTTCGCCAAGGGCGCCGACGATATCGGCTACGGCTTGCGCCCGGATAACCCGCTGGAAAAACAGGCGAAGAATGCCGACAAGGCCAATACCTGGACGGACATCTCCTTCGAGCAGTTCGCCGAGTTCGTCAAACCCTACACCCTGGAACGCACGGCGAAAGAAACCGGGGTTGCGCCTGATCGCCTCAAGTCGTTGGCCGAACTCTATGCCGACCCCAACCGTAAAGTCGTGTCCTTCTGGACCATGGGTTTCAACCAGCACACCCGCGGAGTTTGGGCCAACAACCTGATCTACAACATCCATTTGCTCACGGGCAAGATCAGCGAACCGGGCAACAGCCCCTTCTCGTTGACCGGCCAGCCATCCGCCTGTGGCACTGCTCGCGAGGTCGGGACTTTCTCCCACCGCCTGCCCGCCGACATGGTGGTGACCAACCCCAAGCACCGCGCCACCGCGGAAAAAATCTGGAAGCTGCCCGCCGGCACCATTCAGGAGAAAGTCGGCTTTCATGCGGTGCAACAAAGCCGCATGCTCAAGGACGGTGTGCTCAACGTGTACTGGACCCAGGCCAGCAACAACATGCAGGCTGGGCCCAACATCATGCAGGAAGTGTTGCCGGGCTGGCGCAACCCGGACAACTTCGTGATCGTCTCGGACGTCTACCCCACCGTTTCCGCCCAGGCCGCCGACCTGATCCTGCCCAGCGCGATGTGGGTGGAAAAGGAAGGCGCCTTCGGCAACGCCGAGCGCCGCACGCAGTTCTGGCATCAGTTGGTCAGCGCGCCGGGAGACGCCAAGTCCGACCTGTGGCAGTTGGTGGAGTTTTCCAAACGCTTCAAGACCGATGAAACCTGGCCCGCGGAGTTGCTGGCCAAGGCCCCGGAGTACAAGGGCAAAACCCTGTTCGAAGTGTTGTTCAAGAACGGCCAGGTCGACGAGTTTCCCGTCGAGCAAATCGAGACCGGCTACAAGAACGATGAAGCCAAGGCCTTTGGTTTCTACCTGCAAAAGGGCCTGTTCGAAGAGTACGCGCAGTTTGGTCGCGGTCATGGCCATGACCTCGCGGCCTTCGATCGCTACCACAGCGAACGCGGCCTGCGCTGGCCGGTGGTCGATGGCAAGGAAACCCGCTGGCGCTACCGCGAGGGACTCGACCCCTATGTGGAAACGGGCAGCGAAGTGCAGTTCTATGGCTACCCGGACAAGAAGGCGATCATCTTCGCCCTGCCCTACGAGCCACCGGCCGAAGCGCCGGACGCCGACTTCCCGTTCTGGCTGAGCACCGGCCGGGTCCTGGAGCATTGGCACACGGGCACCATGACCCAACGGGTGGAAGAACTGTACAAAGCCGTGCCCGACGCGCTGGTCTACATGCACCCCGAGGATGCCAAGGCCATGAACGCACGCCGTGGCAGCGAAGTGAAGCTGATCAGCCGCCGCGGGGAAATCCGCGCCCGCATCGAAACCCGCGGGCGCAACAAACCGCCGCGCGGCCTGGTGTTCGTGCCGTTTTTCGATGCCAACAAGCTGATCAACAAGGTCACGCTCGACGCCACCGACCCGATCTCCAAGCAGACCGACTACAAGAAATGCGCGATCCGCATCGAGTTGATCAGCGTGGCTTGAGGAGAACCGCCATGACTTTTCGAATCCTGCCGTTGTTCCTGCTTGCCGTGATGGGCACTTTTTTGGGCGCTGCGATCGCCGCCGAGATTGATTACCCCCTGGATGCACCGGGCCCGGACGGACGGCGGCCAGGCGGCACCCTGACGCAAAACGCGCCAGCGCCGCCCCTGGCCGACGATGAAAACAAGGACCTCAAGCGCGAGCGCAACTACCCTGACCAGCCACCGACCATCCCGCACAGCATTCGCGGCTATCAGATCGACAAGAACGGCAACAAGTGCCTGTCCTGCCACAGCCGGGCCAACAGTCCACGCAGCCAGGCGACGATGATCAGCATCACCCACTACATGGACCGCGACGGCCAGGCGCTGGCGGCTGTCTCACCGCGTCGCTACTTCTGCAACCAATGCCATGTGCCGCAAAAAGATGTGCTGCCACTGGTGGGCAACAGCTTCGAGACCATCGACAAAATCCTGCAAGACGACGCCAACGCTGCGCAGAAACGTTGAGGAGGCGCCATGAAAGCACTGTTCGCCCTGCTTAAGGACTACTGGGGCATCCTCTGTCGGCCGAGCGTTTATTTCAGCCTGGGATTCCTGACGCTGGGCGGTTTTATCGCCGGGATCATTTTCTGGGGTGGGTTCAACACGGCGCTGGAGCTGACGAACACCGAGAAGTTCTGCATTTCCTGCCACGAAATGCGCGACAACGTGTACGTCGAATTGCAGGACACCATCCACTACACCAACCGCTCGGGCGTGCGCGCCAGTTGCCCGGATTGCCACGTACCCCATGAATGGACCCACAAGATCGCGCGTAAAATGCAGGCATCGAAGGAAGTCTGGGGCAAGCTTTTCGGCACCATCGACACCCGCGACAAATTCCTCAACCTGCGCCGTGAGCTGGCGGAACACGAATGGGCCAGGCTCAAGGCCAACGACTCGCGCGAATGCCGCAATTGCCACAACTTCGAATTCATGGACTTTACCCGCCAGGGCAAACGGGCAGCGGCCATGCATTCCACGTCATTGGCCAAGGGCGAGGCCACCTGCATCGACTGCCACAAGGGCATTGCGCACAAGCTGCCGGATATGAGCGGTGTCAAAGGCTGGTAGCGGTTCAGTTGCTCGCCACATGATCCACTGGACCGGTGGTCACCAGTGTCTGCAACGACGCATCGAACTGTTTCAACGCCTTCACTTGCAACTCGGTCTGCTGATTGATTTGCGCGGCAATCTGTGGCGCGGCTTTGCCATGCACCCACACCGAGGGCATCTGCTCGGCACGTGAACCTTGCGCCTGGCCGATGTACTGCAGGTTCGAATCGTAGAACCTGGCCACAAACCGCGCTTCAACCTGATTGTTGCGTTTGGACACCAGGCGACTGAAAGTGTCGAGCATCACCACCACGTCCGGATGAGCCTGCAGCGCCGCATCGAGGTTGTCATAGACCGTCACCGCGGCGAACTCCTTCTGCAACGACGTCATCAACCAACCAATCGCCCGTTGCGGGTCGGAACTGTCGACGAACGCCTGGCTGATTCGCTTATCCAGCCCGGGGTTTTGCGCCCCCTTTACCGCCACCGCGTGATAGCTCTCGAGATATTGCTGGGTGTTGAGCGTGTTTTCGCTGTAGAGCACCGCGACCTTTTGCGCGTGTTGCAAACGCACAGTGCTGTCGGCAATCGGCAGGAAACGGCAGGACGCATCGCCAGCCATGGCCGGTGCGGTTGCAGCCACACTGGCGCTGAACAGGGCGAAAAAAGCCAGCAGGGTCGAGATTCTCATCGCGCTTATTCCTTCAATGGCGAGATCGGTATGGCGCTATCTTCCTCCCTTGGCGGAAAAACAGAACTTGCATTCCTTGATGATGGGTATCGAGCGAATGAATGGTTGCTATGACGCTGCCTGCTCGCCTGTTTTCCCGCAGGCTCCCGCCTGGGGCACCAGTTGGATATCGACACGCCGGTTGGCCGCGCGCCCGGCCTCGCTGTCGTTGCTGGCGATCGGCTGGCTGTCGGCAAAGCCCTGAACCGCGAAGCAGCTGTCGGGAATATCGCCCATCCGCTGCATCCAGCCGCGCACGGCCGAGGCCCGAGCGTGGGACAGCTGCAGGTTTTGTTCGGCACTGCCCTTGGCGTCGCTGTGCCCCGCAATGACGATCAACCAGTCAGGTTGGGCCTTGATGTCGACCAGGGCGCTGATTAATACCTTGGTCGAGCCGGGCTTGAGTTCGGCGCTGCCGGGGGCGAAGAGGGAGAGGCTGTCGAGGCGTACGGGCTCGGGCACCCTGGGTGGCGCCTCGAAAACGCTGGTCAGGCGATTAATACCCTCCTTGTCCGGGCTCGCCAGCCAGGTCGTCCAGAAGGCGCCCGCGGCCAAGGTAATCATCGCGGCGGCGGCGAACAGCCAAGGGCCAAGCCGTCGCGCCTGCTTCTGTTGACCGCCAGCCAACACGACAGGCATCGGCGGCGTCGGCAGGACCACAATTGGCATCGCCGGGAGCGGTTGCGGCAGTCTTGCCGACAATGCCACCGCGTCGAACAACGAGTGGGGCTGCGTGTGGGTCTGCGCCAGCCTCTGTAGCAGACCTTCGACTTGCTGACGCAGCGCTTGCAATGTGCCCGGCGAATGCTGTGCCTGTCGATTCAGCCGTGCGTGCAAGCACTCCAGTGCCGCGCCCAGTTGAGCGATCGCTGGCAGCCCCCAGGGTTGCGGCTCCAGGCTGCGCAGCAGGGGCTGCAGGCGCGCGAACAGCCAAGCCAGGATTTCCAGGCGCGCCGGCTCCATCGCCGGCCACAGCGTTGCCCATTCGCAGACCAGCGCCTCGACCAGCGCGATCCCCTGGACCATACCTTCCAGACCGTGGAGGTGACTACGGGCCAGTACGAATGCAGCGGCTGTTTGCAACTCCGCCCCGTTGCGCTGGAACAACACCAGGCACAATTGTTCCACCTTGACCCAATCCACATCGGGGCAGGCCGGATGGCTCAGTCTGGCTAACTCTTCACGCAGTGCCTTGAACTCAATGAAGGCGCTTGGGTCGCCGCCAAGCCTGATTCGCATCTCAAACAACGCTGTCATTGCGCATTCCTTTGGTTAATCAATTCCCGACATCGATAGATAGTGCTGTCGCTTCAAGTGACGTACCAGGACATGGCCGCCTGGTGTGAGCGTGGTGCCGAAGGTCAGTCGACGGCCCCCCTTGAGTTGCACTTCGAGGCTGTACTCCAGATGACCCGGTCGGGTCTGGGGCAGCAGCTCGATGCCAATCGTGCCCAGGCGCGGCTCGTACTTGGCCAATGTGTCGGCCATGGCACTCATCAGTCCATGTGCCGTCCCCGGCAGGCCCTGCAGAATCTTGCCCATGTCCGGCAGGCCATAATCGGGCAGATGGTCGAGCGCACCGGCCCGGCTGTTTAAGATGCGGCGCAGGTTGTCCAGCACCGACAGCGTGCACTGATCCTCATCGGCGACCAGGTGCAGATCCAGTTCGCCGTCGAAATTCTGCAGAAGCGTCTCGTACAACGAGGGATTGAGATCGCTCATCCGTCACTCCTTGGCCAGTGGGCGCAGGGTCAGTCGGTTATCCCCCAGTTCGATCACCCGCACCCGGTCCGGGTCGAGGTCATCGCGTGCCAGGGTCAGGCGCCAGGTATCGGCTCGGTTATCGAACTCACGGAACAATGCGACCACGGCGATATAGCGTGCCTGCTTGTCCAGGGGGATGTTCAATTGCACACCCTGGTCGGGCTTGACCACCAGGGTTCGTTTGTCCAGCAGGTCCGCACTCAATACGTGCTCGTCCTGGCTGAGCAAGCTATCGTAGTTGGCCTTTTCCAGCACCTTGCGGTCACGCAGTTGATAAACCCGCACCAGGGTCGGCACGGACAACGCGTTCATGTCGATCCCGGCAGTGTTCAGCGCCGCGCGCCCGCTGAGGTCCAGGTGCAGGGTTTTCACCTGCTTGTAGAAGATCGCCTCGGTGGTCGAGGTCGTCGCATCTGTCACGCTCTGGGTTACCCCGCAAGCGCTGAGCAATACACCGAACGCGGCGACCCCCAATGATTTAGAAACTGTACGCGACATGCTGTGTCTCCCTGTCCTGGCGGTTTTTCTGCAGGCCTTGATAGCGGCCCAGATTGATCGTGATGGTGGTGCTTTCGCAGGCCTGCCTGGCATCACTGCCCAGGCCCAGGACCGCGGTCATGCCCAGCAACACCTGCGCTCGTCCCAATAGCGGTTGCGGCAGGCTGTGCAGGGGCAACGATAACTGCAGCTTTACCGTGCAACGCCAGCCCAGGTACACGCGCAGCAATACCAAAAGATCGTTGTACAACTGGCCACCCGGCAGCCAGCCACGGGCCTCGTCCCGGTCTTCGGTGAACAGCGAAAGATGCAACTGACTGTTGGCGTCGTAGCCGACAGCGCCCAGGGGTGTGCCCTGCGACAAGCGCACCGGATGCTCGGCGGACAGGCTCGCCGGCTGCGCCAGCAGCACTTTCTGCGGCCAGTGTGGCGTTACCTGCGTCCGGGTTTTGCGAGCCAGCAACTTCACCAGCGCAGTAATGCCTTCGGCGTTGCGAGTGGGCAGTCGCATCACGCTGAGCAAGGCGAGGAAGCGCGATATCGGCGTGGCAACCTGGCTGGCTGTTCCGGGTATGCCCAGGCCGATCAGTCCCAGCAGGCATTGCGAAGTTGCATCCGTACCACCGGCTTCGAAGGCGGCCGGATAGGAGTACTTGCGCCATATCCGGTAGAACTGGGTAAAGATCCGGTGGTTGAAAATGTCGAGGAACGCTTCAAGCGCCTCGTGTCCCTCGCGTCGCTGGGCGATATCGTCCAGAAAAGCCGTCGGCAATGGCGAGTCCACGCCGTACAGACCCAACAGGCGCGTGCGCACCGTGGGCGGACGCCAAGGATGCTTATCGTCGGTTTCAATGGCCTTCAGTTCACCGGCAGGGAAGCCCATGCCCGGGTCTGGCCGAAAGCGCACCGGATCATCCGCGGGTGACGTGGTGCTGCCAAGTGGCGGGTGATCGGGCAGCGCCTGTTCAAGCAACTGGCAGAAGCGATACAGATTCGCCTCGGCCACCTGCCCCTTTAGGGCTTCGAGTAAACCGCTGGCTTTCAGCCGGGAATACGCTGACTGTGGTTCTCGTTCCATCGCAGGCACTTTCCAGTAGGTTGCAGGATCAGCGTGAGCTGGTTGTAGAGGTGGATGTCGGCGTACAGGGCGAAGAAGCGATTGAGCATTTCGCCGAACAGGCTGATGTCGCCCTCACCGCTGAAGCCGTTGGCATCCAGGGTGACTTCGATATCCACCCCGCGCAGCAGAAAGCCTCTTTCGAAGCGCTGGACCAGGTGGTGGCCGACCTCGACAATCGCCGCCAGGCGACGTCTGTTCAGCTCACTGCCCGTCCAGTCATACAACGCCAGCGTGCCGCGCAGCACTTCGGCATTGTCGAGCATCGGCAGGAAGTTCGACCCAAGATGACTCAGCACCCGCCAGTGGAAGCGGTCGCGGTTGGGCGGATAGCACGGCAAGGTCGGCGCACACAAGTTGCGCACCCGCAAGTCGACCTGGATCGATTGCACCGGCGTATCGAGCAAAGTTCCTTGCAGTGCCTTGCGCGGCAGTTGGCCGTGGGTGCCGGTCAAGCGCAGCGACAGGCTTTCGCTGCTGTCCAGCCGATCCTGATCGAAACCTGCGCCACCCAGGATCAGCCAAGTGTCATGCAGACCATTGGGGCCACGCTTGAGTCGTGTATGGAAATACCGCTCCGGCGCTTCATCACGCAACATGCCGCCCTTGTGACGAAAGCTGGTGAATGGCACGTATTCGTGGCGTACGGCGCTCTTCGAGCCGCTGACCCGATCCACCGAATAAATCTCCGTATGCCCGTCCTGCAAGCGCATGGGACGAAGCAGGTAATCTGTTTGCAGGGGCGCCAGGGTCATTGGGTCGGACTCAAGCGTGAACAGATTGATCACTGGCACGCAATGCAGGCGAATGTGCTCGGCGCTCGGAATGAACGCCTGGGGCAACGGCTCGCGCAGCACCACCTCGAGTTCGAACCAGGGGGTATTCGGTGGCAGCTCCAGGCGCTCGAGCCCGCAGAGGGTCACGAACATGAACTTCTCGCGAAAGGTGAAATACTCCAGCAGCAACTGATAGCCACTGAAGGCACTGTCGCCCTTGGGCCACAGGCGATCCTCGTCACCGAATCCCTTGGGCGAAAAATGACCCTCCAGCAGAGAGCGGCCCGTCTGGTCAGGCAGGCGTACATACAAGGCTTGAGCGTTGAGGGTCAGCGCCTGATGCAGCGCACTGGCCAGCGCCGCATCGGCATTGAGGTACAACGGCAGGCGGCTCAGGTCGATCTCGCTGGCGTTGACCATTGCACCACAGGCAAAACGCAGTCTCAGCAGCGAGCGACCGTCCGGTTCATGGGCCACCTGCACGCGCTCCAGGGCCAGCGGCTGTAATGTCAGCCCTTGGGTGGTGGTATAGCGGCAACGGGTGCGCAATGGTCCGATGGGTTGCGACAGCACTTCGAAACCGCTGCCGATGTGCTCGCTGCGCTTCATCTGCGCGAGCTCGGGCAGCAACTCGACAATCGAGAGCGACGGTATGGTGCGCAGGTAATGTGGCCAGAGCAGGCTGACCAGTCCTTCGGTCAGCTCCGGCAGGTCATCGTCGAGCTTTTCGCGCAACCGCCCCATCAGGAAGGCAAACCCTTCAAACAGCCGCTCCACATACGGGTCGCGCGCGCCCGACTTGTCGAGGTTCAGTTGGGCCGCCCGGTCGGGATAAGCCTCTGCGAACTCCTTGCCAGCCTCGCGCAGGTAGCGCATTTCGGCCTCGAAATACTGCAATGTCAGATTGTCGATGCTCAAAGTTAGAATCCTGATCAATGAGGTTTAGCCACAGAGCACTGCGGCACGTACCGGGTCGACTGCCACCAGCGCTGCCAGCAGCGCCTCCATGCGCCGGGTCAGGCTGGGCTTGTCCGCGTCATTGCGTTGAACCTTCAGGCGCAACAGCTTGAGCAGGCGCGCCTTGACCTCGAAACTCAGCTCCGTTTCCCATTCGGCCAACCCATGACGTTGTCCACTGGCATCCAGTTCGCCGAGCAGGTGAATGGCCAGTTCGCTCTTGCCGTATTGCTCGGCCACCCGCGCCATCAACAGGCGCAACAACCAGCGTTGGCGGCCGGTATGGATGCCCGGACGCGCGGCCAGCCAGGCCAATGAGTGCTCGACGCCATCGCTGTCGGCCTGGGCCAGCGCTTCGCCTTCCAATGACAGGATCCCGGGGTCCTCGCCGGTTGCGGCAACGGTCGGCGCCGGTAGCCATTGCTGAGGCCGATTGCCACAGACGTGCTGGCTGATCCACTCGCGTGTCACCTCGTCCGCCAAGGGCGAGCCATCGTTCCAGCACAACGCCTCCAGCCCCGGCAAGCGCTCGAGGAACATGCCCAGGTCGCGCTTGGCAATGTCGGCCCAGCTGTCCTGTGGCGCGGGTTGTTTGATCAGTGCCTGGTACAGGTACCACTGCAAATCCAGCCAGAAATGGTTCACACCCTCGGCGTAGATCCGCTCCACCAGATCCAACAGTTCATTGAAGCTCTGTTGCAGGTGCAGGCGCTTGAGTTGTGCGCGGTATTCGCCACGGGGGGGTGCCAGGCGCGTCTTGCCACTGGCGTCCTGCAGTGGTGCTGCATGCACGGTATCCCAGCGCAGGCTTTTCATCAGGCGATGAGCCGCCAACCAACCCTGGGATTGTTCGCGCAAATAACCTGCCAACGCTCGACCGCTGTCCAGCAAATCGCGCCCGGATCTGATGACCGTCGCGTCGGGGGCAGCCGCTCGCGCGTTCGTCTCGTGGCTGGCGCTGTTCTGCGGTACCAGCGCGTCGACCCCGCCCGATTGCGCCAGCCGCGCAGACAACGCGGCATATAGCGCGCCGAGGTCGGGACGCTGATCCTGGGGCCAGGCGGCCAACTCACGCTCCAGCCAGGCCAGCGCCGCAACCGTGCGCTCGGCTTCGTCCCTGACCACCTCGGGGTAGCGCGACAGAGTATCGAGCACCTTGCTGCTCGCCAGCCACTCCAGCGCCATTTTCCGGCTGTGGGGACGCGCGGGCAGCACCAGGGCGGCATAGCGTTCCAGCAATGCGGCCAACAGGTTCAGGCCGTCGGCCAAGCCTGCTTCGCCATCCCTGTGCAAGCGTGCCCATATGTAATACGTGACTACCCGCAGATCCTTGGACGATCCGGCAAGCAGCGTCTGCGCCAGGTGAATGACCTGTTCGATATCGGCCCCGGACAGTTTGTTGACCTCCTCACGCATGCGTTGGAAGTCATCGTCGCAGGCCGGGTCTTCGCCTACGGGCAAGTCCGCGTTGATGGGCTGCAACCAGGATTGCCAGTGCGCTGCCTGCGCTCGGGCAAGGCCCAAGGCATCGCGCGCTCCCAGGCAACGTTCGATCAATCGCTCCAGGCTCATTCAAACCTCCCGTTCATTGCATAGGGCACAGCTTTCTCGTCCTTGCCGAGAAAAATCTGCGTCGGCAACTTAAAGCCACGCAACTTCAGCAACGCCAACGGCCCCGCCCCCAGTTCGGTGCGTAAATACCAGGTCAGGCCAATCCCATCCGGCGCCTTGAGCACCACACGAAAACGGCTGTCGCCGTCGTCCAGCGG
>LNAP01004469.1_pt2 | contig 18655 bp, 13 predicted proteins | sample 602601 | NCBI WGS metagenome assembly LNAP01 (sample SAMN02440304, study PRJNA202911) | soil metagenome | biome: Subtropical and temperate rainforests or woodlands; isolation source: soil samples (1 kg each in a 20% v/v slurry with milli Q water) were... ...
CCTCTCCCGCAAGCGGGCGAGGGGAGCCAGACCGCGTTGCCGCACTGAACACCGATCAAGCCCCCTCTCCCGTTTACGGGAGAGGGCTGGGGAGAGGGCAGCAGGCGGCGCCACTCCTCAAAGAAGAGAAGGGGCCCATCAACGGGCCCCTTCTTGTATTCACTGTTTGACCATCAAGCCGTCTGCGCTAATGGCGCATCAAACTCATCGCGGGTGCTGTACAGCAGCTCGATGTTGTTGTGCTGCCACGGATGGAAACCGTCCTTGAAAAAATCCAGGTAGGTTTTGATCAGCGGGCGGAACACGCCGTGCTTGCCCCACATCCACTGGATGCCATCGCGCCACACCCGCCAGTTCCACAGCAGGCCGTCCTGTTTGAGCATATGGGTCATGCCGCGGAAGGTGTCGAGCACAAAAAAGAACGTGCCCATCATCATTGCCCGGCGCAGCAATTTGCGGCTGCCGCACACCTGGTTGTACACATCAAAGGCCACCGCCTTGTGCTCGGTTTCTTCCAGTGCATGCCAGCGCCACAGGCGGATTAATTCCGGGTGTGCGCCTTCCAAATGTTTGGGATCACGCAGCAAGCCGTCGGCCATGATTGCAGTGATATGTTCCAGCGCAGCGGTGGCGGCTAGCTGACGCTGCGGTGAGAATTTTTTCTGCGTGTAGCGAATGCGTGCCTGGGCGCGTTTTTCAATGCGGGTGATGTTGTAACCAAGGTCGCGCAGGCGGTTGCTGTATTCCAGATGCTCGCGGCTGTGATGGCCTTCTTGGCCAATAAAACCGCGGATCTGCTCCTTCAATGCCGGGTCGCTGATCTGCTCGCGGTAATGGCGCACCGAATCGATAAAAAAGCGCTCGCCGTCGGGAAACAACACCGACATGGCATCGAACAGATGGGTCTTGAACGCATCGCCGCTGTGCCAATGCCGAGGCAAGGGATTAGGCAAATCAAAATCCAGATGGCGTGGGCGAATCTGCAGTCCTTCGGGTGTGGTGCTGACCATGCTGACTCCCTGAGTCGTTGCTTAACCATGGTTGTCACTATGGGCGGCGCGGGCAAGGGCGCACAGGTTGAGAGCTGCCAATGTTCGGGTCATATCCGGCCAGAGTGTGGGGGTGTGCTCGGGCTGCTTTTGATCTCGTAGGGTGTGCTGTGCGCACCATTGCGCTCTTGCGGCGATCGCTTGGTGCGCACAGCACACCCTACGGCGGTGGGCCATTTTTTTGCTTTCTGCCTGCCATTTCCAAACCTTTAGGAGTGGTGCGCGGGCTATGAACGCCAGACTATCCATGCCTCGTGTCGTCATTTATGGCCACCCATAACAACAACGATGAAGTCTAGCCACGATGAAGCAGTCCATGAATTTCGCCGCCGAGTTGGTGCCCATTGCCTATGCTGGCGCCCTGATCGATCTCGCTGCCGAGCTCGGCGTACCCCGCGATGAACTGCTGCAAGCTGCGCGGGTAAAAGCTCAGGTATTGCAAACCCCCAATGGTCGGTTGTCGTTTATCGACTTCAACCTGCTCGCCAGTGCCGCCCTGACTCTGTGCAAAGAGCCGGCCTTGGGCTTGCTCCTCGGCCAACGCCTGAACGTGTCCACCCACGGCATTCTTGGCTACGCCGTGCTCTCCAGCGCCACCCTCGACAAAGCCATCCAGTTCGCCCTCAAGTACTACCGCGTGCTGGGGCTGGCCTATGAGTTGGAGCGCATAGAAGGCAGTGAACGCTCAGAATTGCGCGCCAGCGAAGCCATGCCCTTGGGCGCACTGACCCGCTTTGCCGCCGAAGGCCTGATGTGCAGCCTGCACAGCATTGCGCAGTTTCTGCTTGGGGAAAAAATGCACGGTATTGAAGTCGGCTTTGCCTACCCGGCGCCGCTGTACGCCGAGCGCTACTACGAGGTCTTCGGGCCAGACGTGCAGTTCGACCAGCCCTACCACCGCATCAGCATTCCCCAACACTACCTGCAACGCCCCATGGCCCTGGCCAACCCGGCCACCGTGCAGATGTGCGAACAACAATGCGAAGCCTTGCTCGCCAGCCTCGACGTACAAGACGCCTTACTTACCCGCGTGCGCCGCCTGCTGCTCGCCCGCCCCGGCGACTTCCCCGACCTCAACAGCGCCGCCAACGCCCTGCACACCAGCGGCCGCAGCTTGCGTCGCCACCTGTCCGCCATGGGCACCACCTACCAACAAGTGCTCGACGACGTGCGCAAACGCCTGGCCCTGCAATACCTCACCACCACGCATTTGCCGTTGTACGAGATTGCCTATTTGCTGGGGTTTAGCGACGCCTCGAATTTTCGCCGGGCGTTTAAGAAATGGACGGGGAAGTTGCCGAGTGATTATCGGCAGGAGGGCTAGGTTGGCGCCGTCCACTGTCCATGGACGGTGGACGCTTAGGCCGTTCTGACTTCGTTCAGCAGTTCAGGATGGCTATCCAGCAGCTTGAGCAGTTTTATCAGCGCCAGGGGCGGCTTGGTTTTACCGGTTTCATAGCGGGAGAAGGCATTGATGCCGCCGCCAAAAATCTCGGCTGCTTCGCGTTGGTCCAGCGCCAATTTCTTGCGCACACTAGCGATAAAGTTGGGGTCGACGAGATCTGCGTTGACTTGTCGGGAGAACGCACTCATCGCTTTCATCACACGGTCCGATTCCGCCACATCGAGGATTGACTCGTCGCAGGCCGGGCAGAAATCGCCTGTCACCGCCGGGATAACAGTGGTTTCGCCTTTGTAGGTGTAGGACTCGTCGCGGGTGTCATGGACCAGTTCGGCAGCACCGCATACAGGGCATTTCATCGTCATAACTCCTTGAAGGATACGATCAGCACGTCATCAGCGACGGTCAGTTTCAGATACACCGTGCCCATGCAGGTACTTGGGCGGTAAACGTCTTGCCAAATTTTGTGGTCGGCATGGGTGGTCATGCTTTTACAAAAATCAGCCGGCTTTAAGGCCATGACTACAGCAAGCATGTCTTCCAGCTCAAAACCCAACTCACTCGCGCCAATACGGGCAATTCGTGTGGTGCGAACCCTGCCTGCTGCCACCAAAGTTTTAACGTGGGATAGCTTGCAATGCGGCGTGCCCTTTTCCATGGAAATTAACCTAGTTGGTTTAATTTGGCAAGTTGGTTAATTGCGTCCCTGTCGGCTTTTATACTGCGTTGATGCAGAACGAGTTGATCCGGGAAGGACTGTTGGATGGAAGCTTCACGCGGCCTAATAGCGCGCGTGAAAGTTCGCTGCCGGTTTTGCTGGCTGCGTTTAAAGGTCAGGTGGTCACTGGGCTTTAACGATGCGTCGAATTCTGGGGGGGGGGGATTAAGAAGTGCACGGGGAAGTAGCCAAGTAATTTTTGGCAGGAGGGGGGAGCACTACCACCTAGGCCGCGATATTGAATCTGGAGACCTTTGCGGTCACCCTTCGCATTGTTATCGACGCCACTCCAGCAGGACGCCCATGCACGCCGCAAAACCCACCCTGATCCGCGAAACCTTCCCTGTCGGCCCGTTGCAGTGCAACTGCACGATCATTGGCGACCCGATCACGAAGAAGGCCATCGTCGTCGACCCGGGCGGCAATCCGGATCTGATCATGGCGCGGTTGCAGGCTCATGACTTGCAGGTGGTGAGCATCATCCACACCCATGCCCATCTGGATCATTTCCTCGCGTCCGGGCAGATGAAGGAAAAGACCGGCGCCACCTTGCATTTGCATGAGGAGGACGGTTTTCTCTGGGACAATCTGGAAATGCAGTGCCGTATGTTTGGCGTGCCGTATACGCCTGTACCGGCGCCGGATCAGTGGCTGCGTGATGATGAGGAGCTGGCCTGCGGTTGCGGGGTGGCGCTGCATACGCCAGGGCACACGCCGGGGTCGATGAGTTTTTGGTTTCCTCAGGCCAAGTTGTTGATTGCCGGCGATACGTTGTTTCGCCGTGGCATTGGTCGTACCGATTTGTGGGGCGGCGATTACCCGACGATTGAGCGCTCGATCAAGCAGCGCTTGTACACGCTGGATGAAGACGCCACGGTGGTAACCGGCCATGGTCCTGATACCCGCCTGGGTGATGAGATGCGCGAAAACCCGTATATCCGCGCTTAACCGCTTCTTCTATTTCCCTAACTAAAGAGCCCGCGCCGTTGAGTGCGGGTTTCGCCGTTGGTCCTGAAAGCAAAAAACGTTACTTGAACCTTGCTGCTGACAAGTTATATGTTGGGTGAAATGTAAAGCGGGTTGCCGGTCGGTAAACCGCTTCAATGCAAGCGTTTGCAACGTTGCTAAACAGGACTGCCAGCCATGAACAGCATTACCACCGCCGAACTGCCGAGCGCTACGCAGCAGCCGGTCAAGCCCAAGGGCCGCCTGGTCAAGCGCCTGGTCGTGCCCGTTTTGGTGATTGGCGCGTTGGTGGGGCTGGGTTTCTATGCCAATCACTGGTGGACTGCCGGGCGCTTTATCGAGGAAACCGACGATGCCTATGTGGGCGGCGACGTGACGGTGATTGGCTCCAAGGTGGCGGGTTATATCAGCGAGTTGCGTGTGACCGACAACCAGTTTGTCCACGCCGGCGACCTGCTGGCGCGTATTGATGACCGAGATTACCGCGCCGGCGTGCTCAAGGCGGAAGGCGCGGTGGCTGCCGAGGAGGCGCTGTTGGCCAACCTGGATGCCACCGCTCATCTGCAACAAGCGCTGATCGCCCAGGCCCGCGCCAGCATTGCTGCTGCCCAGGCGGAAATGACCCGCGCAGGGGCCGACCACCTGCGCTATCAACGCTTGGTGCAGCGCTCGGCGGTGTCGGTGGAAAATGCGCAGCGCGCGGAGGCCACCTCTAAAACGGCGCAAGCCGAATACGCTCGTGCCCAGGCCACGCTGTTAGCCACTCAACGCCAACTCGATGTTATCGCCACGCAAAAGCAGCAAGCCCGCGCTGCGCTGATGCAAGCCCAGGCCGACCGGGATATTGCTCAGCTCAACCTGAGCTACACCGAGCTACGAGCACCGGTGGACGGCGTGGTCGGTAACCGCAAGGCGCGGGTCGGGGCGTTTGCCGCGGCAGGCTCGCAGTTGCTGGTGGTGGTGCCGGCCCGTGGCTTGTGGGTTGACGCGAACTTTAAAGAAGACCAACTGGCCGCCATGCTGCCCGGCCAGGCGGTAAGCATTCGTGCCGATGTGCTGCCTGGGCGTGAGTTTCATGGGCACTTGGGTAGCCTGGCGCCGGCCACCGGCGCGCAGTTCAGTGTGTTGCCGGCGGAGAATGCCACCGGCAACTTCACCAAAATTGTCCAGCGCGTGCCGGTGCGTATTCATCTGGATGACGCTGACGGTGTGCTCGGCCACTTGCGCCCGGGTTTGTCCGTTATCGTGGAAATCGATACCCATAGCCAGCCGGTCGACCCGGTGGTTCAGGCGGCTGCGCTGTGAGCGCGGCATCGGTGCCGTTTAATCCGGCGTCGATGAGTACGCTGCAGAAGACGTTGGCCTTCGCCAGTATGTGCGTCGGCATGTTTATCGCCTTGCTGGATATCCAGATTGTCTCCGCCTCGCTGCACGACATCGGCGGCGGCCTGTCGGCCGGCGCCGATGAAACGGCCTGGGTGCAGACCAGCTATCTGATTGCCGAGATTGTGGTGATTCCGTTGTCGGGCTGGCTGTCGCGGGTGTTGTCTACGCGCTGGCTGTTCTGCGCCTCGGCGGTGGGGTTTACCCTGGCCAGTCTGCTCTGCGGCGCGGCGTGGAATATCCAGAGCATGATTGCCTTTCGCGCCCTGCAAGGTTTTTTGGGCGGCTCGATGATTCCGTTGGTATTTACCAGCCGATGGCAAGCAGCGGGTGCTGGCGGCGTCGACCATCGGTGCGTTGGCATCGCTGGCGCCAACGCTGGGGCCCACTATCGGCGGTTGGATTACCGACAATTACTCCTGGCACTGGCTGTTCTATATCAACCTGGTGCCGGGCATTTTTGTCGCGGTGGCGGTGCCCATGCTGGTGCGTATCGACGAGCATGATTTCTCTCTGCTGCGCGGCGCCGACTACCTGGGCATTGTGCTGATGACGCTGTTTCTTGGCTGCCTGCAATACACCCTGGAAGAGGGGCCGCGTTGGAACTGGTTTAGCGACCAGACCATTCTCACCACGGCCTGGATATGCGGCCTAAGCGGTGTGGCGTTTCTCTGGCGCAGCCTGACGTTCCACAACCCAGTGGTCGATTTGCGCGCGCTTAAAGAGCGTAACTTTGCTCTCGGTTGTTTTTTCTCGTTTGTCACCGGCATCGGCCTGTTTGCCACTATATATCTGACACCGTTGTTTCTCGGCCACGTGCGCGGCTACAGCGCGTTGCAGATTGGTCTGGCGGTATTTTCTACCGGGGTGTTTCAGATTCTGGCCATTCCGCTCTACGCCATTCTCGCGGCGCGCTTGGATATGCGCTGGATCATGATGATTGGCCTGTCGCTGTTCGCCATTTCCATGTGGGATTTCAGCGCCATCACCCATGACTGGGGCGCGGCGGAACTGATGCTGCCGCAAGCCTTGCGCGGTATGGCACAGCAACTGACGGTGCCGCCGACGGTGACGTTGGCGTTGGGCAGCCTGGCGCCGGCGCGGCTTAAACATGCCTCCGGGCTGTTCAATCTGATGCGCAACCTCGGCGGCGCCATGGGCATTGCCGCCTGCGCGACCATTCTTAATGACCGCACCAACCTGCATTTCCAGCGTTTGGCTGAGCACCTGAATGCTGGCAACGAAGCGATGAACCATTGGTTGGCACAAGTGGGAGGGAACCTGCAGGCGTTAGGCGTGGGAGCTGACGATGCCGCAACCGGCAGCCTGCAACAGCTGTTTCGCCTGACCCTGCGCGAGGCGCAGACGCAAACCTATGCCGACGCGTTTCTAAGCATCATGGTGTGCTTTGTGATCGCCACCGCCCTGGTGCCGCTGATGCGCAAGATGGCGATGCCAGCGGCGCCGTCACCCGACGCGCATTGAGGGTTGCAAGCCTCTGGATGTGCTGCGCGCACCCAGAGGGCGCCAGGGAATTTTCAGCTAATTTTAAACTCCAACAGCGGTCCGCCCAGCGGGGCGTACCACGCTTTAGGAGTACCTCGTTCATGTTTACCTTCAGTCGCCTGATGATTGCCGCTACTGCCGTTGCGCTGTTGGCTGGCTGTGCTTCGCAAAACCCGTATGACAACCAGCCCCCAAGCTCGAACAAAACCGCCAAGTACGGCGGTATCGGTGCCCTGGCTGGCGCCGCTGCTGGTGCTCTGATTGACCATAACAACCGTGGTAAAGGCGCGCTGATTGGTGCCGCTGTCGCGGGTGCGGCGGGCGCCGGTTACGGCTACTACGCCGACAAGCAGGAAGCCGAGCTGCGCCGCAGCATGCAGGGCACTGGCGTGCAGGTGCAGCGCGAGGGTGACCAGATCAAGCTGATCATGCCGGGCAATATCACCTTTGCCACCGACTCCTCCGACATCGCCGCCAACTTCTATACGCCGCTGAATAACCTGGCGAACTCGTTTAAGCAGTACAACCAGAACAGTATTGAGATTGTTGGCTACACCGACAGCACCGGCAGTCGCCAGCACAATATGGATTTGTCCCAGCGCCGGGCGGCCAGTGTGGCCGGTTACCTGACCTCGCAAGGCGTGGATGGCTCGCGCTTGTCGACACGCGGCAATGGGCCGGATCAACCGATCGCGACCAACGATACGCCCGATGGGCGCGCGCAAAACCGCCGGGTAGAGGTTAATTTGAAGCCGTTGCCGCAACAGCAACAGCCGCAGCCGTATCAGCAACCCCAGCAGTATCAGCAGGTGCCGCAGCAGGGGTACCAGCAGTACCCGCAATAAGTAAGTAACAGGGCCTCCTTTTTAGGGGGCCTTTTTTTGGCTGTGGCCGTACCCCGCCCTTGGAATAAACGCGGATTAAAGGATTGGCGTAGAGGCAGGGCGCGCCACGTGTTACCCATGTCTCCCGACAAAACCTGTCTTGTTAATCATCTTTTGATGGCAAAGCGCCTGTCTGCGATTTCCTGTCTAGACTCAGCGCAATGACCCAGGCGGGTCATTGCTGGCCGGGCCATTACCGTGGGGTAGGGCTGGCGGAGGATCAGGAGCGTACATGGACGATAACCGCGGATTTCACTCTCGCCGCCCTTGGCTACCGTATCTGGTGGCGCTTGGGCTGATGGCAGGGTTGGGGGCGTTGGTGGTGTGGCAGTGGCAGGAGCTAGAGGCCAATAACCGACGCGAGCAGGAGCAACGTTTTAGCATCGCCGTGGATGATGTTCAGCAGAGCATCACCGAGCGTATGCGTGCCTATGAAATGGTGCTGCGCGGTATGGCCGGGTTACTGGCCGGCAGTGATCAGGTCAGCGCGGAAGAGTGGATGCGCGCAACCGATCAGTTGCAACTGCAGGATCGCTATCCCGGCATTCAATCGGTGGCTTGGGCGCGTTATTTACGCGGACCCGAGCTGGCGGCGTTTGTGGACCACGAGCGGGGTGAGGGGCGCAAGGATTTTCGCGTGTTCCCCAGTGGCGAGCGTGACGAGTATCTGATTGCTGACTACATCAGCCCCCTGGACTGGCGTAATCGGCGCGGCCTGGGCTTTGATGTGCTGTCTGAAGAGCTGCGGCGCAAGGCGGTTTATCACGCCCGGCGCAGTGGCGAAGCGGTGCTGTCGGCGCCGCTGCGATTGAAGTCAGAGACAGACCAGGACACCCAGGTCGGCGCTGTGCTGTACATGCCGGTGTACGCCAATAACGCCCCAGTCACCAGTGAAGAGGAGCGGCTACAGGCGTTTATCGGCGCGGTGACCGGCTCCTTTCGAATGCAGGATTTGCTCGAGGGCATTCTCGGTAGCCGTAGTGAGCTGTACCAGGTTGAGCTTGTGGATAACTCTGACGACGGTGGCGCGCTGCTCACCGGCGGTTATCGCGACAACTCAGCGTTTCAGCTGACGCGCACGATTACCGTCTTTGGCCGCGAGTGGCAGATGACGGTCAGCAGCACCCAGCACTATGAGCGCCGCCTGGAAAACCCACGGCTGCAGTTCAATCTGTGGGTGGGCCTGTTGGCCTCGATGCTGCTCGGGCTGATGGTCGGTGGCTACCTATTATTGCGTGAACGCACTGTGGCCAATATTGAGGCGCTCAGTGCCGGCTTGCGCGAGCGCGAGGAGCGTTTCCGCTTGGTGGTGGAAGCCTCGCCCAATGCCATTGTGTTGGTCGACAGCAGCGGTCGTATTGCCATGGTCAACCAACAGGCTGAACTGATGTTCGGCTACCCGCGTGACGAGTTGGTCGGCGCGGCGGTGGAAAAACTCCTGCCCGAATCCTTGCGTCACGCCCATGTCGGCATGCGCCAAGCCTTCCAGAAGGCCCCCGAGCCGCGGCAGATGGGCGGTAACCGCGAGCTGTTTGCCCAGCATAAGGACGGCCATTCGATTCCCGTGGAAGTGGGCCTGTCGCCGCTGCGCAGTGGCGCGGACGTGCTGGTGCAGGCGGTGATCATCGACATCAGTACACGTAAGGCGGCCGAAGAGCGTTTTCGCCTGGTGGTGGAGGCTTCGCCCAATGCCATTGTGTTGGTGGACAACCAAGGCCATATCGCCATGGCCAACCGTCAGACCGAGCGGTTGTTTGGTTACCCGCGCAGTGAGTTGCTCGGCCAGGCGGTGGAAAAGCTGCTGCCAGATTCCTTGCAAGAGTTACATGTGGGCTTGCGCAAAAGCTTTTTGCGCTCGCCTGAGCCACGGCAGATGGGCAATAACCGCGAGCTGTTCGGCCGTCATGTCGATGGCCACTTGATTCCCCTTGAGGTGGGCCTGTCGCCGCTGCGCAGTGGCGAAGATGTGCTGGTGCAGGCGGTGATCATCGATATCAGCGAGCGCAAAGCGGCGGAAACCCGGCTGCGCGAGCAGGCTGAGCAACTGGCCCTGGCCAACCGCTATAAGTCCGAATTCCTCGCCAATATGTCCCATGAGCTGCGTACGCCGCTTAACAGCATTCTGATCCTCAGCGAACAGCTGAAGCAGAACAACGCCGGCAACCTCAATGACAAACAGGTCAAGCACTCGGACATCATCCACCGCGCCGGCCGTGACCTGCTGCAACTGATCAACGACGTACTCGACCTGGCACGCATCGAAGCCGGGCGAGTGCAGTTGAAGATGGAGCAAATGAATGTCCATGACCTGATGCAGGAGTTGGACGCCAGCTTGCGGCCGATGGCTGAGCTTAAAGGTCTGCGGCTGATCACGGCGCTTGAGCCACAGGTGCCGCGGATGATTTTCTGCGACCGTGGCCGCTTGCAGCAGATCTTGCGCAACCTGCTTTCCAATGCGTTGAAGTTCACCGAGCGTGGCGAGGTGGAATTGGCGGTCAGTTGCCTGCCGATCGCCTTGGACGATGGTCGGCAGGTGCTCAAAATCGTGGTGCGCGACACCGGCATTGGTATCGCTGCCGAGCAGCATCAGCGGGTGTTTCAGGCTTTCCAACAGATTGACGGTTCTACCAGTCGGGCCTTTGGCGGCACTGGACTGGGGCTGGCGATTACCCGCCAGTTGGTGGAAGTGCTGGAGGGCACGGTGCGCCTGGACAGCGCGCCGGGGCAGGGTTCCAGTTTTACCGTGGAGTTGCCGGTGGCGGTAGTGCCGAGCACTCGCGTTAGCAACCAGCCCGCCGCTGCAGGGTTCATCGCGCCGGTTCGCACGGGCCAAGGGCCCGTGTTGTTGGTGGTTGAAGATGATCTGAATTTTGCCGGCCTGATTGCTGAAGAAGCCCAGGCCCATGGCTTTGCCAGTGTGCATTGCCGCAGCGGCAACCAGGCCATCGAGCTGCTGCAACGTGAGCAGTTTGCTGCGGTGATTCTCGACATTCTGCTGCCCGATATCAGCGGCTGGCAGATCTACCGCAGCCTGCGCGGCCAGCCGCAGCACCGGGGCATGCCGGTGCACATTATCTCCTGCGTGCCGCAGCCCGATGATTGGCACGACGACGGCACCCGCTACCTGGTCAAGCCCATTGCCCGCGCCGACCTGGAGCAAGTGTTTACCGACCTGGCGCGCCATGAGCACGATGACCAGAACCGCCTGCTGCTGGTGGAGGACATCGACCCCGAACGCGAGTTTTACCGCGAACACCTGAGCCAGTTGGGCTTTACCGTTACCGCCGTGGCCACCGCCGAACAGGCGCGTAACGCCTATCACCAAGACGAATTTGCGGCGCTGGTGGTAGACCTCAACCTGCCTGATCAGGACGGCTTTGATTTGATTGAACTCATGGCGCGCGAGCGTCCTCTGAGCAATACGCGGGTGGTCGTTAATACCGGCGTGGATGTCACCCAACAAAGCCTGCAACGCTTACGCCGCTATTCTGCGGTGGTGGTGCAGAAAAACGGCCAGGACCTGCAAGCCCTGAGCCTGGCTGTACAAGGTTTTCTGTCCAGCGTGCGTGACCCGCAGCCGCCAGCTGAGGTGGAACCAATCAACCCGCTGCAAGACCGGCGGGTGCTGTTGGTGGACGACGATGTACGCAACATCTATGCAATGAGTGCGCTGCTTGATGAACTCGGGCTGGAAGTTACCACCGCCCGCGACGGTTTCGAGGCGCTCGCAGCCTTTGCCGAGCAGTCGTTTGATTTGATCTTGATGGATATGGCGATGCCCAACATGGATGGTTATACGGCCACTCGTCTGCTTAAGCAGGAGAAAGGCTGCACGGTGCCGATCATTGCCCTGACGGCCCACGCAATGAAGGGCGACCGCGAAAAGTGTTTAGCCGCGGGCACGGATGACTACTTAGCCAAACCGGTGGCGCGCCAGGACCTCAAAGACCTGTTGCAACGCTGGTTAGCGAAATCGGAGGGACGAAATGGCTCAAGCGCAGCTTAAACCGCAGTCCAGCGAGCAAATTTTGCTGGTGGTCGATGATCGCGAGGAAAACCTCGTGGCCATGGAAGCCTTGCTGGGTGATAGCCCCTGGGAAGTCCGCACGGTGAATTCCGGCGAGGCCGCTTTGCAGTGCCTGCTCGATAACAATGTCGGGTTGGTGCTCTTGGATGTGCAAATGCCGCATATGGACGGCTTTGAAGTCGCGCGCCTGATGCGCGGCAACCCGGCCACGCGCTATACACCGATCATTTTTCTGTCTGCCATTGCCCACACCGAGGACTCGGTACTGCGCGGCTACGCCACGGGTGCGGTGGACTTTATTCTCAAACCCTTCGACCCGCAGGTATTGCGGCACAAGATCAATGTGCTGCTTGAGCACGAGCGCAATCGTCACGACTTGCAGGTGCTGTCCAAACAGTTGGATAGCGCACGGGCGTTCAATGCTTCGGTGCTGGAAAATGCCGCCGAAGGCATTGTGGTGGTGAGCGAGGAGGGCACCATCAACTTCGTCAACCCGGCCATGGCACGCATGCTCAATGGCACGGTGGCCGCGTTGGAAGGTACGTCGCTACTGGATTACCTCGAGACCGATGGCATGCCAATGGCGTGGAAGGATTCGGAGTTCTACAAACACTGGCTGCGTGGCGAGGCCTACCGTCTGCACGATGCCAGCTTGCGTGCAGTCAGTGGCCAGCTGTTGCCCGTGGCGCTGTCCAGCTCGCCCTTGCCGCGTTTGCAGCGCTCGATGGTGATCTTGGCGTTGGATATGTCGGTGGTGCGCAACCTCTATGCGCAACTGGAATCGCAGGCTGCTACCGATGCGTTGACTGGCTTGCTTAACCGTCGCGGTTTCCACCAAGCCTTGGAAGCGAGCCTTGCGCGCCTGGACCGTAACGGTAAGCGCATGGCCATTCTGTATGTCGACCTGGACGGGTTTAAACGCATCAACGATTCCCTCGGCCATGCCGCCGGCGATCAGGTGCTACGCCAGGTCGGTGACCTGCTGCGTTCCAGCCTGCGCCCGTATGACGTGCTGGCGCGCATGGGCGGCGATGAATTTACCGCTTTGCTCGATGGCCTGGAGCACCCGGAAGACGCCGCGCGTATCGCGGAAAAACTGATTGAGCTGGTGTCGGTGCGTCATCGAGTGGACGGCATGGATGTGACCCTTGGCGCCAGTATCGGCATCGCCAGCTACCCCGAATGTGGGCGCAGCGTGGACGGCCTGATGCGCGCTGCCGATATGGCCATGTACGAAGCCAAGCGCGCCGGCCGTCAGCAATACCGCTTCTTCTCACCGGAAATGAACGGCCGCGCGCGCTCGCGCCTAATGCTGGAAGAAAGCCTGCGCAATGCCATTGAGCAGGACGATTTTGTTCTGGTGTACCAGCCGCAGATTTACCTGGAAACCGGCAAGCTACGGGGTTTTGAAGCCTTGCTGCGCTGGGAGCATCCGGTGTCGGGCACCATCGCGCCCAACGTATTTATTCCGCTGCTGGAGGAAACCCGCCTGATCAACCGCCTGGGCGACTGGATCTTCCGTCGTGGTGTGCAGCAGTGCTGCGATTGGCGCCCGACCTTTGGTGATCAGGTGGTGGTCAGCCTTAACGTCAGCCCGGTGCAATTCGGCATGCCGCAATTGGTTGAGGACTTGCGCCGGGTGCTAGCTGAACTCGGTTTGCACCCGCAACAGCTGGAAGTGGAAGTGACCGAAAGTGCGCTGATGCAGGACCTGGACACCACCCGCGAACAACTTAGCCAATTGCGCGCGCTGGGGGTGAAAATCGCCATCGACGACTTTGGCACCGGCTATTCGTCACTGGCCTACTTGCGCCATTTCGAACTGGACACCCTGAAGATCGACCGCCTGTTTATCTCCAACATGCTCAGCTCACCCAAAGACGCAGCGGTGGTAAGCACCATCATCGACCTGGGGCGCAACCTCGGTTTGGAAGTGATCGCCGAAGGCGTGGAAACCATCGAGCAGCGCGACTGGCTGCTGGAACACCGCTGTCACATCATGCAGGGTTTTCTGGTTGCCAAAGGCTTGCCGGTGTCAGAAACGCTGCACTTTCCGGCGCAGATTGATTGGGATAGTTATCGCAAGAATTGAGTGAATACTCGGTCAGTCCCCTCTCCCGCTTGCGGGAGAGGGCTAGGGAGAGGGGCTCTTCGGCGCAGATCTTCGCTGGGGCCGGCCCTCTCCCCCGGCCCCTCTCCCCTGTCCGGGCGACCGCAAGCAGGAGAGGGGTGCACAGCAGTTGAGTTTGTTTTGAGGGGGAGACAAGCGCTGCATCAAGCCCTGGGCGGAAACTCCTGATGCAGCCGCCCCAACTCCGCATCCTTGTCTTCCCACAACGTATTGACCCACTGCTGAAAGCCCAGGCGGTAGGTTTCATCGGCGTTGTAGTCCTTGCCGAGAAACTCCCGAGGAATGTCCAGGGTGTGATAACGCACCACCACCTTGGGTACTTCACCGCACAGGAACGACCAGAAGCTCGGGTTGCCGTCAGGGTAGTGGATGGTGATATTGACCATCGACTTCAACTGCTGGCCCATGGCATCCAGTACAAAGGCAATGCCGCCGGCCTTGGGTTTTAGTAGGTAGCGGAAGGGCGATTGCTGCTGGTCATGCTTGGCTTGGGTAAAGCGCGTGCCTTCAAGAAAGTTGAACACGGCGACCGGCACATCACGGAATTTTTCGCAGGCGCGGCGGGTGGCGGCGGTGTCCTGACCTTTCTTTTCCGGGTGCTTTTCCAAGTAGGCCTTGGTGTAGCGCTTCATAAACGGGAAGTCCAACGCCCACCAGCACAGGCCAATCACTGGCACCCAAATCAGCTCCTGCTTAAGGAAGAATTTAAAGAACGGCAGGCGGCGGTTAAGGGTGTGTTGCAGCACCAGAATATCGACCCAGCTCTGGTGGTTGCTGGTGACCAGGTACCAGCCGTCGTACTTGAATTGCTCACGGCCTTTGAGATCCCACTCGGTTTTTTGTACCAGCCACATCCAGGCGCTGTTGCAGGCGATCCAGGCTTCGGCGGCCCAGTTCAGCACCAGGTTGCACACCGTGCGCACTGGTTTGAAGGGCAGCAGCAACTTGACCAGCGCGGCGATAAACAGAAACCAGCACCAGATCAGGGTATTGGCGAACAGCAAAATGGTGGCGAGCACGCCACGCAGTGGCGCAGGCAGAAAAGACAGCATGGGGGCAGATGCCTCCTAAGGCGATTTATTGTTACCCGCTCTCAACCTGTTCGAAGAACTTGGCGGGTTGTTAGGCGCAGAGATTACCCATTGTCGGCTTAACTGCAAACCTGAAAAAAGATCGGGATATTGGTGCGCACAGCACACCCTACGTAGGGTGTGCTGTGCGCACCAATACGTCATCGACGTTATGGCAAGTTCGCGGCTTGGATGGCGGTGAGGGCAATGGTGTAGATGATGTCGTCCACCAACGCGCCACGGGAGAGGTCGTTCACCGGCTTGCGCAGCCCTTGCAGCATCGGCCCCACGCTCACGCAATTGGCGCTGCGCTGCACGGCTTTGTAGGTGGTGTTACCGGTGTTCAGATCGGGAAATACAAACACCGTGGCATGCCCGGCTACGGTGCTGTTCGGCGCCTTTTGCAGGGCCACGCTGTCGATGGCGGCGGCGTCGTATTGCAGGGGGCCGTCGAGGAGCAAATCCGGCCTAGCCTGTTTGGCCAGGCGCGTGGCTTCGCGCACTTTATCCACATCCACCCCCGTGCCCGATTCACCAGTGGAATAGCTGATCATCGCCACCCGAGGTTCAATGCCAAAGGCGCTGGCCGAGTCGGCACTCTGCACGGCGATTTCTGCTAGTTCGCTGGCGGTCGGGTCGGGGTTAACGGCGCAGTCGCCATACACCACCACTTGGTCCGGCAGCAGCATAAAAAACACCGACGACACCAGCTTGTAGCCCGGCGCGGTTTTGATCAGTTGCAGCGCCGGGCGAATGGTATTGGCGGTGGTGTGGATGGCGCCGGAGACCAGCCCATCCACTTCATCCAAGGCCAGCATCATGGTGCCAAGCATCACCGGGTCTTCCAGTTGCTGAGTGGCCATTGGCGCGTTCAAGCCTTTGCCTTTGCGCAGTTCAACCATGGGCGCCACGTAGCGGCTGCGAATCAGGTCCGGGTCGAGAATCTCCAGCCCCGGCGGCAACTCGATGCCATGGGCCTGGGCGACCAATTGCACTTCTTCGGGCTTGGCCAGCAGCACGCACTGGGCAATGCCGCGTGCTTGGCAAATGGCGGCGGCCTGCACAGTGCGTGGTTCGCTGCCTTCGGGCAAGACGATGCGTTTATTCGCCGCCTGGGCACGCTGCACCAACTGAAAACGAAACGCTGGCGGCGACATGCGCTGCTCATGGGGTTCGCCGCAGCGCTTGCTAAGAAATTCATGGTCGATATGGCTGGCGACAAAATCGGTGACTCGCTCGGCGCGCTCGCGGTCGTCGATGGGGATCTCTTTGTTCAAGCGATTAAGGTTATTTGCCGTGTCGTAGGAACTGGTGGTCACTGACAGCACCGGTAGGCCGGTTTGCAGTGCGCCTCGGCACAGCTCCATGATCCGCGGGTCTGGCGGGAAGTCGCTGCACAGCAACAAGCCAGCCAGTGGCATGCCGTTAGTGGCCGCCAGGCAGGTGGCAAGAATGATGTCGTCGCGATCACCTGGGGTGACCACCAGCACGCCAGGCTTGAGCAACTGCACCGTGTTGGCCACCGCACGCGCACACAGCACGATGCGCTGCATACGCCGTTGTTCGTAGTCGCCGGCATTGATTACGCGTGCGCCAAGCAAGTCGGCGATATCGCGGGTGCGCGGCGCATTCAGTTGGTCGAGCCACGGGATGCTGCCGAGCAGGCGAAAGTCGTTGCGGCGAAAGAGTGGCGAATGGTCGAGCAGGCTGGCGCTGATCTGTTCGTCGCGCACCTTGCTGAGGATAACGCCAAGCAATGAGCCTTCTTGTGGGCCGCCAAACATTTGCGCCTGAATTTCCAGGCGGTCAGAGAGCTCGCTGATGCCCTCATCTTCTGGCGCGGTGACCAGAATGACTTCGGCGTCCAGGCTTTTGGCCAAGTGCAAATTGATCCGCGCGGCATAGCTGGTGTAGGCGGTGGGCACCATGCCTTCGACAATGACCACGTCTTTATCGCGGGCGGCGTCTTGGTACAGGCCAATAAACTCTTCCAGCAAGTCATTGAGCTGCCCTTCACCGAGCATTCGTTCAACGTGGCTGAGGCTGACTGGAGCAGGTGAGCGCAGGCCGTGGGTGCGCGCGATCAGTTCGCTGGAGCGCTCGGGGCCATGGTCGCCTGGCTGCGGTTGCGCCACTGGCTTGAAAAAACCGACCCGCAGGCCAACTCGTTCAAGGGCGCCGACCATGCCAAGGCTGATGGAGGTAAGGCCGACGCCGAAACCGCTGGGGGCAAGAAAATAGGTTTGCATGCAAATTCCTGAGCCGCGCGTGGTCCGCGCTTTTTTATACCGGCCTGCCGGATTGGGCAGGCCGCTGATTGGCTGGCGACAGCGCTGTTAGTGCAGTAGCTGCAAGGTGTCGAGGGCGATCTGCCGCTCTTCGTTGGTCGGTATCACCAACACCCGTGGGTGGCCGTAGGCGTGAATCGTACCGGAAAGCCCACGGATATAGCGCTCGTTGGCTTCGTCATCCAGTTGCAGATTAAGCAGGCGCAGATGGGCCACGGTTTTGCCGCGAATCAGCGGCGAGTTTTCGCCAATGCCGCCGGTGAAAATCAGGCCATCCAAGCGCGGTAGCGCGCAACTCATGGCCGCCAAGGATTTGGCCAGGCGGTAGCAAAACACTTCGATGGCCAGGGTTGCGCCTTCATGGCCGTCGTGGTGCGCCTGTTCCAGGGTGCGCATGTCGTTGGACAGGCTGGATAAGCCCAGCAGCCCCGCGTCGTGATTGAGCATGTAGTCGATCTTGTCGATATCCCAGCCCAGGGCCAACGCCAAGTGGCTATGCAGGTTGGGGTCGACGTCGCCGCTACGGGTGCCCATGACCACGCCTTCGAGTGGCGTCAGGCCCATGCTGGTGTCGCGGCTTTCGCCGTTGACGATGGCGCAGGTGGAGCAACCGTTGCCCAGGTGCGCGGAAAGCCAGCAGCTTTCGTTTACCGACAGGTTGCTCATCTCCGCTGCGCGGCTGCTGACGTAGCGGTGGCTGCTGCCGTGGAAGCCATAACGGCGAATGCCATGCTCGCGGTACAGCGCCTCCGGCAGGGCATAACGAAAGGCGTATTCGGGTAGGGTTTGGTGGAAGGCAGTGTCGAACACCGCGACCTGGGGCAGGTTGGGGTAGAGCTTGAGGGTGGCCTCGATGCCCATCAGGTTGGCCGGGTTATGCAGCGGGGCAAGGTGGGCGGTGGCTTTAATCTGGTTGAGCACCTGTTGGTCGATCCGCCGGGCTTCACTGAAGTGCTCGCCGCCATGCACCACGCGGTGGCCAATGCCGTGCAGCTTGCCGCCACAGGCGGCTTGAACCAGCGGTAGAAGTTGCGAGAGGGCGGCGCGGTGGTCGGCATTGGGGATCATCATGCTGTCCAGCTCGCCACCACGGCGCCAGTGCAATTCAGCGTCGTAGCTCCCCAGGTTCTGAGCTTCGCCGCTCAATGAAGTTTGCGAATGGGCTTCGTGAATCAGGGCGAACTTGATCGACGAACTCCCGCAATTGATCACCAGAATATGGCGTGCTTGC
>LNAP01017447.1_pt3 | contig 18655 bp, 17 predicted proteins | sample 602601 | NCBI WGS metagenome assembly LNAP01 (sample SAMN02440304, study PRJNA202911) | soil metagenome | biome: Subtropical and temperate rainforests or woodlands; isolation source: soil samples (1 kg each in a 20% v/v slurry with milli Q water) were... ...
CACCAGCGGCGCCAGCATGGTCTCCACCTCGTCGATGAAGGCGAGGTCGTCGGCATTGATGGCGATGCCGGTCTCGACGCGGCTGGCGAGGCAGGGCTGCGCCGGCAACTCCGCCAGATCGTCCAGCCGGTAATGCCGCGCCAGCGCGCGCACCTCCCGCTTGCCGATACCGGCCTCGATGAACGGATGCACAATCCCTAGCTCCGCCGCCGCCTTCAGACCGGGGCGGTAGTCGCCGAGATCGTCGGTATTGGCGCCGGAGGCGATGGTGCCGTCGACCAGCGTGCGGATGCGGTCATAGAGATTGGTCTTGCAGAAATAGCAGCGGTCGACCGGGTTCTCGCGGTAGCGCGCATCCTCGAATTCGCCGGAGCCGCTGATGGTCAAAGCCCAGCCATGGCGCGCGGCATGGCGCTCCACCCGCTCGGTCGCCGCCATAGGCACTGCCGGCGACACCGCGTGGAACATCGAAACGCCGCGCGGATTCCAGCGATGCGCGAGATAGGCCAGCGTCATGCTGTCGACGCCGCCCGACACCGCGATGACCGGCGCGGGGTGGTCGTCCAGGGCCGCGCGCAGGCGGGATTCGAGCGAGGCGATCACTCCGCGCTCCCCTCTAGCTTGCGCTTGGCCGCGCGCCTCACTTGGAGCCCGTCGAGCGGCACGAGATCGTCGCTTTCCAGCTTGGCGGTGGTCGAGCCGTCCGGCCGGCGCACGCTCTTCAGCCGACCGCCCTCCCCGCCACTGCTCCGGCGCTCCAAAATGTCGCGCTGCTCGATGTGCCAGCGCAGGCCGATGGTCGAGGTTTCGATCAGGCAGCGCTGCTTCACCGCGTCCAGCGCGGCCGGGTCGACCAGCAGGCGGAAGCCGCTCATCGGCCGCCCTTTCTTGCCGGTGAGCGCTGAGATGGCGAGGTCGCGCACGCCCTCCAGCGCGCGCAGCCGCTCAGTGGCGATGCCGATCTCCTCGCCGGTCATGTCGTCAATGTCGAAGGACAGCACGGCAATCTCGTCGTGGCTGGCGCTTCCCGCCAGACTGGCGAAGGCCAGCACCCGCAGAATGTTCGGCATGCCCTGAAAGTCGCGTGTCCCCGCCCCCGTGCCGGAGGCCACCAACTTGCCCTCCGCCTTGCCGGCCCCCTTTATGAGATGGCGCAGGATCGCCGCCCCGGTCGGTGTCACCCGCTCGCCGCCAATGCCGTCGTCACGCCAGGCGAAGCCCTCAAGCATCTCGATGGTCGCTGGCGCCGGAACGGGGAGCAGGCCGTGCTGGGTGCGCACCATGCCGGAACCGCGCGGCAGGTCGGACACGCTCCAGGTGACATCCGGCAGCGCCGCGATGATCGAGCCGGCGGCTACCACGTCCATCAGCGAATCCCAGTCCGCCAGTTCGTGGAAGTGCACCTCCTCAACCGGCACATCGTGAATGCGGGCCTCCGCACGGGCGATATGCTCAAGAATCCTGCACGCCTGGGCTGCACTTTCCACACTCAGATTTACGCCCTCGATCCGTGCCACCAGATCCCGATAGCCGGTATGATGGTGGTCGTGATGATGATCGTGCGGATGGTGGTGCTCATGTCCGGCAATATGGGCATGCTCCAGCGCCACCAGAGCGAACCGCCGGCACCGCACCGCGCCGCTCGAACCCTCGGTCAGGCTGGCGCGGCCGGCCTCGATCGGTAGTACCTTGGCGAGGTCGGCGAACACCCGCTCCACCAGATGCGGAAAGGCGTCGAGCATCGCGGCGACGAACATATCGCCCGCAATGCCGCCGACGGCATCGAGGTGAATATGGTTCGGCCCGCTCATGCCGGGACAAAAACCGGCACGACATAGGGGCCTTCCGGAATCACCGCGATGGCGCCATCCCCATGTAAATGCACGCTTTCCGCGATCGCCCCGTCGAGCGAGCTTGAAATCTCGACGCCGGTGATCTCCCTCTCCCCAGGGGTGAGGCCGGTGGTGTAGAGCACCACCTTGCCGACGCGCATGGGTTTCAACTGCATCTCGGTCTGCCACTCATCGACATCGGCCAGCGTCTTGGCGGTGATGGTGGCGAGGAAACGCTCCGGCCCGAGATCGACAAGCCGCTGCTGTGCCTCGCGAAATTCCTCCGAGCCAAAACCTTCCGAGCACTCCGAGGCGATGATCAGCGTGCCGCCGGGCTCGAGGATATCGAGCGGCGTCACCATGCCCTTCACCGTCTGGTAGTAGGTCTTGTCCAGGGGATAGCCGGCGGATGAGGTCACCACCGTCTTGAACTTGCGCGGCACCGGAATGCGGGTGACGGCGCTGATGAACTCCACCGCCGCCAGATGGCTCGCGATGATCTCGCCAAAGGTGACGTGGACAAGGTCGCGATCCTCGTCGATCACCGTGTTCAGCGCATAGATCGCGCCGATTTTGCGAACGATCTCAAGCTGTTCCTCGTGCAGCGGGTTGCCCACCAGATTGCACTGCACCGCCAGCGGGTCTTCCATGAAGCGTGCGGAATGGAAGGTGCGGATGGTCTCGTGCCCGGCAACGCCCGGCGACACCACCTTGCGGCCGCCCGACCAGCCGGCCATGAAATGCGGCTCGACAAGGCCGGTGGCGATGCGCAGCTCCGCCTCGACGAAGCGCCTGTCGATCTTCACCGGCGTGTTGCGGGTGGAGGTAGCGCCGAGGTCGACATGGTCCTCGTCATTGCGGGCGAAGTGATTCTCCACCCGCACATTGGCCAACACCCAGGGATCGCCAACGAGTTCGGCCAGCTCCTCGCCCTCATTGGGGCGGTGCAGGCCGGTGGCAACCAGCACGGAAATGCCGGAAAGCGGAATGCCTGAAGCCACCAGCGTCTCGATCATCGGCCGCAGGAAGAGCCCGTTCGGAACGGGCCGGGTGATGTCGCAGATCAAGATGCAGGCGCTTTTCTTGCCGCGCGCGAGTTCGGCCAAGGGGGCGCTGGCGATCGGGTGCTCGAACGCATCGAAGATCGCGGCGGCCTGGTCCGGCAGCTTCGGCAGAACGGCCTTGCGTATGACGGTGATCTGCGTGCCGGCGCCGAGCTTTAAAGGAAGATGCCCACGCCCGAAGGCGATGGAAAGTCCATTTTCCTGGGTCATGTCGAGCCTTCACTGAATGGGGCACAGGGCAGGATTTCAGGGGAACATACCCCCTCGCGACACCGGCTTAAAGCGCTCGTCGGTGATCTGCACGGCGGTACAGGAGTGCAACACCGTGCAGCTTGGTGCAACGAGGGTTCAGAAGCCCTTCAGGACCTGCGTGGTGTGCTCGACCTCGGGGGGCGAGGCGAAGAACGGGCCGACCAGCGCGCGCCAGGCCTGGAAATCTTCCGAGCCACGGAAGGCCACGATGTGGTCGTCCAGCGTCTCCCAATCCACCACCAGGCGGTAGCGGCTGGTGTGCTCGTGCGAGCGCTGCAATTGCATGCCCTTGCAGCCCTTGGCGCGCTGGAACAGCGGGACCGCCTTGGCGGCGGCGGCCTCGAACTCGGCCTCAAAGCCCGGCTTCACTTCAATCTGCGCGATTTCCCAGATCATCTCGGTCTCACTCTCTCAATAATGCGAACATGTGCCGCCCGTCTCGATGATAGTCCGGGTAGCGCCCACCGAGCCGTAAATCCACAAAATCTTCAAGCCCTCCGTCGACGGCTGGTTGGTGACGGGAGAAAGGACTAGGCCTACAACGCTAGGTTCCGGGAAACAGCGTCCGCCCATGCCCCCGTTCGATATCGAATGCACCCGCCCCTGGCTGGTCGCCCAATTCAGCCAGGCCCAGCGCATGGTCAGCTGGTCGCTGAACCGGCCGGGGCTTGTCGATGCCTCGAAAGTGGCGTGGCGGCAGGTCGGCAGCGACGACCTGATGGCCGATCTCGATCCCATCGACTGGTTCGCCCAGAAGCTCGAGGGCGCCGACCTTTCCACCGCTGTCGGCATGATGACCTCGCGCGATGTCGAAACCTTCGCTCATCACACGGCGCGCGTGGAGAATGTCGAGGCGCATTGCGTCGTCACACTCGGCCTGAACAATGGCGAGCACATCGGCCGCCGTGCCGACATCGCGCACGCGGCCGGGACCATCAACATCCTCTGCCACGCTGACTGACGCCGCGCTGCTGGAGGCGGCCTCGCTGGTGGCGCAGGCACGCACCGTGGCGTTGATGGAGGCGGGATATGTGCGTCCGGGCTTTGAGGCCATCGTGACGGGGACCGGGACCGACTGCATTGTGATGGCGGCACCCATCAGCGCGGAATGCGCGGACTATGCCGGCATGCACACCGCCATCGGCGAGGCCGTCGGCGCGTGCGTGCTGGCCGCCACAAAGGCCGCGCTCCAGCAGTGGCTAAGCGAGCGCTAGGAGCCTGCCTAGTAAGCGCCGGGCCCAAACTGCCCTCATCCCCGGGTCAAGCCCGGGGATGAGGGTGGGAGGGATCAACCCATCCCTTTGAGGATGTCCTCCACCGCGTCAACCAGCGTATCGGCGTGATTGAGCGTCACGCACAGCGGCGGGCGGATCTTCAGGACGTTGCCATACTGGCCGGCGGCGCCGATGAGAACGCCGCGGGCGCGCAGGCCGTTGATGATCGTCTTCGCCACATCGGACGAGGGCAGGCCATCCGCCACGCATTCCACCCCGAGATAGAGCCCCGCCCCGCGCACCATCCCAATGAAAGGCGAGGATTGCAGCCGGGTGAGCCGCGCGAGCAAATGCTTGCCGACGCCGGCGGCATTCACGATCAGCCCGTCTTCTTCGATCGCCTCCAGCACCGCGAGCCCGGCGGCGGTCGCCACGGGGCTCGCCGCGAAGGTATTGAAATAGCCGAAATCATTGCAGAAGGCGGTGAGGATTTCCGGGCGCGTCACCAGGCCGGCGATGGGATAGCCATTGCCCATGGGCTTTCCCATGGTGACGATATCCGGAATGAGCCCATGGCGCGAAAACCCCCACATGCCGCCGCCGGTGCGCCCGAAGCCCGGCTGCACCTCGTCGGCGATGAACAGGCCGCCGGCGGCGCGGGCGACGTCCACCGCCTTCTTGAGGAAACCCGGCGGGTCAGCGAACACGCCGTCGGAGGAGAAGATGGTATCGACCAGCAGGCCGGCGAAGGCGATGCCGTCCGCCTGCATCGCCGCGATCTGGCCAGCCACCGCATCGGCAAAGCCTTGCCCGATATCATTGCCGAAGATCGCCGGGTCCGGCGCCGGCACGGTGCGCACATAAGGCGGCGGCGCGCCGACCTTGTAGGAGGACGGCGACACTTCGGTAACAGTAGCGGAATTGCCGTGATAGGCGGTCTTCGTCACGATGAAGCCGGTGCCGCCGGACCAGCGCTTGGCGAGGCGCAGCGCGAGATCGTTGCTCTCCGTGCCGGTGCAGGTGAGCACGACATTGGACAGCGCGGGCGGGAAGGTCGCGAGAAGCTTCTCGGCATAATCATGCGCCACGTCGAACAGATAGCGCGAGTGGATGTTGAGCTCGCCGACCTGTTTGCGCACCGCCTCCACCACCTTCGGGTGGCAGTGCCCGACGGTCGGCACATTGTTGTAGAAGTCGAGATAGGCCCGGCCGTCTGAGGCGTAGAGAAAGGCGCCCTCGGCGCGCACCATCTTCAGCGGCTCGTCATAGAACAGCACCGAGCCGGCGCCGAAGCTGCGGCGCCGGCGCTCGACCAGCGCGGCGATATCCGGCGTGAGGCCCGTGGCAGGGCGATCACCGAACGCGTTCAGCGAAAGAATCTGCAGTTCCTGGGTTGTCTTCATGACGAAGCCTTCTCGCCTTCGGCGTCTTCTTTTGCGGCGTATTTCTGCAGGAAGGCGCGCGCCAGCGCGACGGGCTCTCGCCCATCGCCTGCGCGGTCGGGGTCTCGGCGTGGGAGGCGACCCAGGCGGTGAGCAGCATGCGGCGCAGCATGATGAAGACCGGCAGGATGGCGCATTCCTCGTCCGACAGCGGCGCGACGGCGCGATAGCCCTCGATCCACGCCGCCTGCAATTCCGGCACGTTGGGCTCGTGCTCGGTGAAGGAGATGGCGGCGGCGAAGTCGTAGAGATACCAGCTGAAGCCGCAATCATCGAAGTCGATGACCGATAGTCGATCGCCATCGACCAGCAGATTGGCGACCCTCATATCGGCATGGACGAGCCCGAACCTGTCGGCGTCCTTGCCATAGGCTTTGAGCAGATCGCGCAGCACCAGCGAGGTGCGCTCCAGCACTGCCTTGCCCTCGGGCTCCAACCCGAGGCCGGCGCGCCAGTCGCCCCACAGGCGGACCTCGCCCAGCATGGCCTCATAGTCCCACACCTTGCGCACGAAGCCTTCAGGCGGCTGCCAGCTCTTGGCATGAGCGTGCAGCCGGGCGTTGATGGCGCCAAGCTCGCGGAACCAGCGCGGCAAATCCTCGCCCTCAGCCGGCTCGCGGCCGGAAACGAGGCTGAAGGCGACGACATGGCGGGTGACGCCGTCATCGTCGATATCGGCGATCAGCGTGCCGTCGAGCTGCGGAACCGGGGTGAGGGTCGCCACGATCCCGTCGCGGCCCAGCGCGCCGAGCCAGGCGAGCTCGGATTCGATCTCGTCCCGCGTGTGGTAGCCGGGGCGATGGACGCGGAACACCACGTCGCGGGTTGATACGGGATCGTGGGCGCGGAAGGTGGCGTTCTCGGAAATGGTGAGCAGACGCAGGTCGGTGACCTCCGACAGGCCCCAGCGCGGCAGCGCGCCGCGCAAGCCGGCCTGTAGCCGGTCGAGGAAATGGTCGTCATACATCAGGTTTTCAGCCGTCAACGCACCGCCCCCACCAGCGATTTGAGGTCGGAAAGCCGCATCACGTTGCAATAGATCATGTTGATGATCTCCAACTCGTGCCGGTGCAGTTCGTCGGTAACTGCGGCGCAGCAATCCTCCACCACCACGACGTCGAAGCTCTCATCCGCAAGGCTGCGGACGGTGGAGGAGATGCACTGATCGGTGAAGATGCCGACGCAGATCACGGTGCGGATGCCGAGATTGGTGAGGATCAGCCGCAGGTTGGTGCCGGTCAGTGCGCTGTCGGTGGTCTTGATGACGACGATCTCGTCGCCAATGGGTGCCAGCGCATCGACGATCTGCGAAGGGTGCCCATCCCTGGGCAGCAGCAGATTGTTGAAGCCGGGTTTCTTCTGGCTCAGCGAGCGGTCACGGCCATCTTTCGTATTGCAGGCGATGCGGGCGAACAGGCATTCGGTGCCATTGGCGCGGCATAACGCAAGCAATTCTGCGATGTTCGGGATGACCACGCCGTGCATGCGCTCATGGAACGGCGTCCAGCCGTCATAATGTGCCTGTTCGACCTCGCTCAGCGTCTCGCGATCGGGGCGTTCCAGATAGGTGTTCTGCACGTCAATGACGAGCAGCGCCGTGGTGGCCGGGTTGAGGTCCGGGTCGTCGGGCTCGGGCGCCAGCGCGTAATAGAAGGAGCGGTTTGCGGTCTTCCAGCTCATGACGCGCTCCCGGTGATCGGATGCTTGCCCAGGAACGCCAGTAGCGCCGCATCATAGGCGGTGGGCTCCTCGTAGAACGGCATGTGGCTGGAATTCGGGAACACGACGAGCTCGGCACCGCGCAGATTCTGCTTCATCCGCAGCGCGCAGGCCGGGGTGATCTCGTCGTGGAGGCCCACCGTGATCAGCGACGGGCATTGGATGCGGTGGAGGTCCGCGGTGCGGTTCCAGTCCCGGAGATTGCCGATATAGAGGAACTCGTTCGGCCCCTGCATCGCCATGTACAGCGCCATGTTCCAGTCGTTGAGCGACGCCATCAGCGGCGCCGGCCACTCCATCAGCCGGCAGACGTGGCGGTAGTTCAGCAGCGTGATTGCCGCCTGGTATTCGGGATGGTCGTAGCTGCCCTCCGCCTCGTGGGCGAGCAGCATCTCCACCGTCTGCGGCCCGAGCGCGGCGCGCAGCCGATGCATCTCGGCCATCAGATGCGGCAGGTCGGCGGCGGTGTCCTCGAGGATGAGGGTCGCGAGCGCATCCGGATAGGTGAGCGCGTACTCGATGGCGAGCCAGCCGCCCCAGCTATGGCCGAGCAGGTGGACCTTGCCGAGGCCGAGCGCGCGGCGCACCGTCTCGGTCTCCTCGACATAGCGCTCGATCGACCACAGCGCCGGGTCGGTCGGCTTGTCCGAGGCGCCGCAGCCGAGCTGATCGAAGGCGACGACACGGTAGCCGTGGTCCTTGAGAAAACTATGGGCGTCTCTGAGATAATCGCAGGGCAGGCCGGGGCCGCCATTGAGCAGGAACACGACGTTATCGCCGGCGCCATAGCTATAGGCGACGACCTTGTGACCCTCGATGTCGATCTCGATCCGATCGTCGGCGGGAATCTGCTGCCACATGATCTACTTCCCCGCCACCGACACCTCGACATGCGCCCGGGACAAAGCGCGGCCGACCGCACCCTCGGGGGCACGGTCGACGACGAGGCGCTGGATGTCGGGGATGCGCGCCCAGATGGCGAGCGCCTGCACGTCGAACTTCTTGTGGTCCGCCACCACGATGGTCTCGGCGGCACGCTTCATCATCGCCTTGTAGACCCAGGCAGCGGGCGCCTCGGCGTCCGCCAGCCCTTCCGGCGTGATGCCGGAAATGCCGAGAATGGCGCGGTTCACATTGTAGGATTCGAGGAATTCGGCGGTCTCGACGCCGACCATCATGCCCTCGCGCGCGTTGTAACGGCCGGGGCACATGATGACCTCGATGGTCGGGTTGGCGGCGACCACGGTGGCGACCGAGAAGGAATGGGTGATCACCTTGAGGTCGCGGCATTCGGCCGCGACATGGGTGGTGGTGGCGCCGGCACCGATGGCGATGACCTCTCCCGGCTTGATAAACCTTACCGTCACCGCCGCGATGGCCTCGCGCTCCGCGACCATCAGCCGGTGGCGCTCGGTGACCGAGGGCTCGGCGGCGAACGGGCGCACCGCGCCGCCATAGGTGCGGTTCAAAAGGCCGCGCTCCTGCAGCTCGAACAGGTCGCGCCGGATGGTCTCGGTGGACACATCCAGATCGGCGGCGAGGTCGCCGACACGCAAGGTGGCGGTCGCCATCATCTCGGCGAGGATGCGCTCCTGCCGGGACTGCTTGGCAAGGCGCGGCTTGCGTTCGATATCCGGCCCGTCGCTCATGCCGCGCGCTGCCGCTTCGCGATCATGCCGATCAGACCGCCGATCAGCAGGATCGCCGCCGCGCTCAGGGTCGCCATGGTGCCGAGCGCCGGGACCATCGGCGTGTAGCCCGCCACCATCTTGGAATACAGCCATTCCGGCACCGTGCTGTCGGCCCCTGTCGTATAGAGCGACAGCGGGAAGTTGCTCCACGACAGCAGGAAGGCGAACAGCATGCCGGACCAGATGCCCGGCCACAGCAGCGGCAGCGTCACCTCACGCAGCACCTGAATGCGCGAACAGCCGAGATCGAACGCCGCCTCTTCCAGCGTCGGGTCGAAGCCATAGACCCGGATGGCGATGACCAGAGTCACCACCGGCACGATCCAGACGAGATGAGCGAACACCGCGGTCATCCAGGTGGTCTGGATGCCGGCAGCGCTGAAGCCGAGCAGCAAAGCGAGGCCAAGCACCGGCTGCGGGAAGAAGATCGGCAATATGATCAGCTTCTGGAACAGCCGGCGACCCTTCCAGTCATAGCGGGCGAAGGCCAGCGCGCCGAAGGTGGCGATGACGACGGAGATCACCGTCACCAGCAGCGCCATCAGGATCGAGGTTCGCACGATCATGCCAATCTCGATCGAATCGAGCGTCTTCTGCCACCATTCGGTGGAGAAGGCGCGGACCGGGAAGCCGAAATAGCGGCTCTTGGAAAAGCTCGCCAGCGCGCCGCAGGCGATCGGCAGATACACCACGACGAGGACGAACAGCGTCCACGCCCAGATGAGGAAATTGGTCCGGCGTTGGCCCAAAGTCATGCTCGAACTCATGGCTCAGCGCCTCCCCAGCATGCGGTCGAGGTCGAGCCTGCCGAGCGCGAACAAAGTCAGCGCGGCGATGAACACCGTGACCACGACGGACAGCGCCGAGCCCAAAGGCCAGTTCTGCGAATAGGTGAAGGCGATTTCGATATCGTGGGCGATGACGATGATCGACTGGCCGCCGAGGATTTTGGCCTCCGCCGTGGCGCCGATGCCGAGCACGAAGGTGAGCAGCATGCCGATCATGATGCCGGGCATGGCGAGCGGCAGCTCGATCTCGCGCCAGATATAGAGCCTGGAGGCGCCGAGGTCGCGGGCGGCGTCGATCAGGTCGCGCGGCACGAGAGCGAGGCCGAGCGTCATCGGGAACAGCATGAACGGCAGATAGGTGTAGACCATGCCGAACAGCGTCGCGCCGGGCGTGTAGAGAATTTCCGGCCCGGTGCCGAGGCCGAGATATTTCAGCGAACCGTCGAGCACGCCGTTCTTGATGAAGAACAGCACCCAGCCATAGAGCCGGACGTTCTCCGAGACGAAAAGCGGGAACACGAACAGCACGCTGAGCAACGGCGCCCAACGGCCGAACACCACATTCAACCCATAGGCGATGGGATAGGCGACGACCGCGAGGATGGCGACGGTGAACAGCGCGAAGCCGCACGACCAGGCAAACGACATCCACACCGTGTTGGAGGTATCGAAGATCGCGCCGAAATTTTCCAGCGTGAACGAGCGGAACACCTCGAAGCTGCGGGGCGTGGCGAAAGAATAGCCGAGGATCGCCAGCAGCGGCGCGAGGAAGCCGATCGCCAGCAGGATTCCCACCGGGAGCGCACAGCGGGCGCCAGCCGACAGCAGGCGGGCGCGGCGGATATGCGCGGGGGTTTCAGCGGATGCTTCCGGGGTCGCGAGCGCGATGTCTGCCATCACCTCAGCTCCCCAGCGTGAAGGCGTCGGCGGCATCCCAGCCGACGGTGACGCGGCGGTCGGCATTGGGCGACAACGCGCGGGCGCGGGAAAGCTCCAGCACCATCACCTTCTCGCCGACCCGCACCTGATACTGGATGCGTGAGCCGAGCGAATATTCGTTATAGACGACCCCCTCAACGCGGTTGTCGGCGTGCTCGCCGGGGCCGATGAAGCGCATGAATTCCGGGCGGATGACGACGAACGCCTCCTCCAGCGCCTCGTCGCTGTCGGGCGCGCGGAGCTTGAACTGCCCCTCAACATCGATGCCGGTCCACAGATCGCCAGCGCCGCGCTTCACGCGCAGCGTGTTCACCTCGCCGACGAATTCGGAGACGAAGCGGTCGACCGGGGCGCTGTAGATTTCCTCCGGCGTGCCGACCTGCACCAGCCGGCCGGCGCGCATCACGCCGATGCGGTCGGACATCACCATCGCCTCTTCCAGCGAGTGGGTGATGTAGATGAAGGTCTTGCCGGTCTCGCGGTGAAGGTCCTTGAGCTCCTTCTCCAGCGTCTTCTTCAGCTTGTAGTCGATGGCCGACAGCGGCTCGTCGAAGAACAGCACTTCCGGGTCATAGGCCAGCGCGCGGGCCAGCGCGACACGCTGACGCTCGCCGCCCGAGCACTTCATCACGTTCTTGTCGTGATAGTTCTCCGGCAGGCGCACGATCTTCATCAGTTCCAGCGCGCGCGCCTTGCGGGTGGCGGCATCGACGCCCTTCACCTTCAGCGCGAAGGCGATGTTCTCGCCGACGCTCTTGTGCGGAAACAGCGCCAGCGACTGGAACACCAGGCAGGTCGGCCGCCTGTTCGGCGGCACGTCGTTGATCAGCTCGCCATGCAGGGTGATGTTGCCCTCGGTCGGCGTGTCCATGCCGGCGAGCATGCGCAGCAGCGTGGTCTTGCCCGAGCCGGACGGGCCGACAATGGTGAGGAACTCGCCCTCGCGCACGTCGAGGTCGATATGCTCGACGGCGGCGAAATTGTTGAAAACTTTGCGCACGCCGACGAGTTGAAGGATGGGCTTCGGCTGGGTGTCCACCGCCGGGGCGGGTTGCGCCGAAGCGACTTGGGTCTCAAGCATCAGCATATTCCGAAACTGGGCCGGCGACGGGCGCGCCGCCGCCGGGGACAGAAAGGCTCAGCCGCATGGGTATTGTGAAGGCTGCCTTGGGACAGGCTTTTTCGTGCCCTGCGTGCTTCGAGACGCGGGGCGGTGCCCCGCTCCTCAGCATGACGAAGGGCTGTTACGAGCATGTCGCACCCTCCGTCATCCTGAGGTGCAAGCGTCAGCGAGCCTCGAAGGACGCATAGCCGTGCCGCATGCCCTCTCCAAACGATCTCTCACCCGCGCGAGCGCTTGGCGGCGTTCATCAGGTCGAGCGCCTTGTCGTAGTCCGGCACGATGTCGTACTCGACCGAGCGGGCCATTTCCTCGTCCAGGCTGTCCCACTGGATGGCGTCGAGCTCATCCTTGGTGAACAGGTCGAAGCAGGCCTTGTTGCCCATCTGCGCCACCGGGTTGAACGTGCCTTCCGCGAACGCCACGGTGTGTGCGACCTTGGGATCCTGCACATATTTCAGGAACTCGATCGCCAGCGGCGACAGGTTCGGGTTGTTGACGGTCGAGGTCACCTCGATCCACGAGACGCCGCCCTTGCCGCCGGGCATCGGGCCCTTCAGCGGGGTGATGCCGCGCAGATTCGGGTGGCCGTCGGCGCGGGCCGGCGAGACCGAATAGGTGCCGCCGGTGAGATGCAAATCGATCTCGCCGGAGACCAGCGCCTGGTTCATCGTCGCGATGTCGCCGATCATCTTGGCGCCCTTGAAGATGCGCTTGGCGGTCTCGTCGAACTTCGCCAGCTCGTCGGCTGAGTGAACCTTGAACGGGTCGATGCCGGCGATCAGGAAGATGTTGAAGACGTTCCAGTCGTCGGATTCCAGGATGCCGTATTTGCCGGCCATCTTGGCGTCGTTGAACAGGTCCCAGCCCTCGCCCTCGGCGGTAGCGCGGCTCACCTTGTCGGTGTTGACGACGAAGCTGTAGGGCCCGAAACGCTGGCAGCTGCCGAGCAGTTCCTTGCCGTCCTCGCTCATCGCCCATTTGTAGGGCGGCTTGAACATCGGCAGCATCTTGTCGAAGAACGGCTCGAACTCGGCGATCGGCAGCGGCTTGATCAGCTTCTCGGGCAGCATGACCTTGCGCGCCCAAGGGTTATTGACGTTGATCAGGTCCCAGGTGTTGATCTCGCCGGCGCGCAGCCGGTTGATCATGGTGGGATCGTTGGTGAGGCTCTCCGCCTTCACCGTGGCGCCGGTGGAGGCGCGGAACGGGTCGAGCACCTGTGCGGAATTATAGCCTTCCCAGCACAGGATATTGAGCTCCTTCTCGCGCGCCGCGAACGCCTTGCCGGCGTTCATGAACGGCCCGGCGGCCGCCAGCGCGGCAGCGCCCTGCAACATCGTCCTTCTGGAAATCCCTGTCATTCGCCACGTCCTCTTGAGTGTTGCGCGGGCACGGATCGCCGCGGATATGTGGTTTTGGTGTTGGACTTTGTGTGATCCTAAACATCGTGGTCAATTTTGCATCGCACCTTGCTGAAAAGGCAGGCAGCCTATTTTAGCGGCGCGGCCAGCGCCGTCGACTGTCAAGACCTTGAACATCCAGAGAAAATCACAGGATCGCGCTAGTATGTTTACCTCACTCAAGGGAAAGACCGTCATCGTCACCGGCGCCAGCAAGGGCATCGGGCGCGGCATTGCACGGCGGTTCGGGGAGGCCGGGCTGAACGTCCTCATCGTCAGCCGCACATTGGCGGACGGCGAGAAGGTGGCCAATGAGATCGGCCCCCACGCCTCGGCCTTCGCGGCGGATGTGAGCCGGACCGATGACTGCCTCGCCATGGCGGCGGCGGCGCTGGAACGCTATGGTAGCATTGACGTGTTATGCGCCAATGCCGGCATCTTTCCCGCCGCCAAATTGGGCGAGATGACCGAGGCCGATTTCGACCACGTCATCGGTACCAACCTCAAGAGCAGCTTCCTGTCGGTCTCGGCCGTGCTGCCGGCGATGAAGGCGAAAAAGAAGGGCCGGATCGTCCTGACCTCGTCGATCACCGGCCCGATCACCGGCTTTCCCGGCTGGTCGCATTATGGTGCCTCGAAGGCCGGGCAGCTCGGCTTCATGCGTACCGCCGCCATCGAGTTGGCGCCGTGGAACATCACCGTGAATGCGGTGATGCCGGGCAATATCCACACCGAGGGAATGGACGGCATGGGTCCCGACTACATCGCCTCGATGGAAGCCTCGATCCCGATGAAGCGGCTCGGCTCGGTCTCCGCGCTGTTTTTCGCGTCCGAGGAGGCCGGGTACATTACGGGTCAACAGATGGTGATTGATGGCGGGCAGGTACTCCCGGAGTCGCTGATGGCTTTACAAGAGATGGGAACTGCCTGATCGCGAGCGGTTATATTTGTAAATCTGTCAATGTATATTGTATGCCAGGCGAATACATCCGATGACACGAAATGCCGCGACGCAACATCGACTATGTGCTGTGTTGCGTTGCGCGGGCTTTACGCGGCATAGCACCGAGGACGGGAACTTCGCGCACGCGATTCCCGTTCCTAGGGTCAGAGGATGCCCAGATGAGCTTTACCGATGTCGCCGGCCTCAAGGTCGATACCGCGCTTTATGATTTCGTGAATTCCGAGGCGCTGCCCGGCACCGGGCTGGATGCGGCCGCCTTCTGGGAAGGCTTCGCGGCCATCGTCGCCGATGTAGCCCCGCGAAATCAGGCCTTGCTCGATGTGCGCGACGCGCTCCAGGCAAAGATCGACGACTGGCACCGCGCCCACAAGGGAAAGCCGATCGACCAGAACGCCTATGAGGCCTTCCTCACCGAGATCGGCTATCTCCAGCCTGAGCCTGCCGACTTCACCGTCGCCACCGACAAGGTCGACGACGAGATCGCCCGCATTCCCGGCCCGCAGCTCGTGGTGCCGATCACCAATGCCCGCTACGCCCTGAACGCCGCCAATGCGCGCTGGGGCAGCCTTTATGACGCGCTGTACGGCACCGATGCGCTGCCCGAGGATAATGGCGCCTCGCGCAGCAATGGTTTCAACACTGTCCGCGCCGGCCATGTCGTCGCCCGCGCCCGCGCCTTCCTCGATGAAGCCGCGCCGCTCGCTCGCGGAAGCCATTCCGATGTCACCGCCTACACCGTGGCCGATGGAGCACTGCGCGTGGCGCTCGACGACGGCAGCGCCACCACTCTGAGGGATGCCGCGCAGTTCGCCGGCTATGCCGGTGAGGCTCGCGAGCCCTCCGCCGTGCTGCTGGTCAATCACGGCCTGCATATCGAGCTGACCATCGACCGCACCCACCGCATCGGCAAGAACGACCCGGCCGGGGTTGCCGACATCATCGTCGAGGCGGCGATCACCACCATTATCGACTTCGAGGACAGCGTCGCCGTCGTCGATGCGCAGGACAAGGTGCTGGTCTATCGCAACTGGCTCGGCCTGATGAACGGCACGCTGAGCGCCGATGTCGACAAGGGCGGGCGCGTCATCGAGCGCCGCCTGGCGAATGACCGCGCCTACACCGCGCCCGACGGCAGCGCCTTGAAGCTGCACGGCCGCAGCCTGATGCTGGTGCGCAATGTCGGCCAGCACATGATGACCGACGCCGTGCTCGACGCGAGCGGGAAGCCTATCCCTGAGACCGTGCTCGACGCCGCCGTCACCACCCTGATCGCGCTGCACGACCTCAGTGCTTCCGGCCCGATCCGCAACAGCCGCGCCGGCTCGGTCTATATCGTCAAGCCGAAGATGCACGGGCCGGAAGAGGTGGCATTGGCCGTCGAGCTGTTCGGCCGTGTCGAGGCGCTGCTGAATCTGGCGCCCAACACGCTGAAGATCGGCATCATGGACGAGGAGCGCCGCACCAGCGCCAATCTGCCCGCCGCCATCTTCGCGGCCCGCGAGCGAATTGTGTTCATCAATACCGGCTTCCTCGACCGCACCGGCGACGAGATCCACACCTCCATCGAGGCGGGGCCGATGGTGCGCAAGAATGAGATGAAGGCGCAGGCCTGGATCAAGGCCTATGAGGACAACAATGTCGACGCCGGCCTTGCCACCCATCTCGACGGTCGCGGCCAGATCGGCAAGGGCATGTGGGCGATGCCCGACCGCATGGCCGACATGATGGAGCAGAAGATCGCCCATCCCCGCGCTGGCGCCACCACTGCGTGGGTGCCATCCCCGACCGCCGCCACGCTGCACGCGTTGCACTATCACGCGATCGACGTGTTCAAGCGGCAGGCCGAGCTGCGCTCGCGCCCGAAGGCTTCCAAGCACGATCTGCTGACCATTCCGGTGGTGGATCGCGGCAATTGGGAGCCGGCGGCGGTGCAGGAGGAGCTCGACAACAACATCCAGGGCATTCTCGGTTATGTCGTGCGCTGGATCGACCAGGGCGTCGGCTGCTCCAAGGTGCCGGATATTCACGATGTCGGACTGATGGAAGACCGCGCCACGCTGCGCATTTCCTCCCAGCACGTCGCCAACTGGCTGCTGCACGACGTGGTGACGCAGGAGCAGGTCGAGGAGACGCTGCGCCGCATGGCGAAGGTGGTCGACGGCCAGAATGAGGGCGACCCGCTCTATCGCCCGATGGCGCCGAACTATGACGGCTATGCCTTCAGGGCCGCGCGCGACCTGGTGTTCGAGGGGCGGACGCAGCCGAACGGCTACACCGAATTCATCCTCACCGCCCGCCGCCGCGAGGCCAAGGCGGCGATGACCGAGGTCGCGTAGGCTGGGGCTCATCGTCTGAGATCAGGCCGCGCCGTCCTTGAAGGGGCCGCGCGGCCTCACTGTTTTCACGGCATCGTCAGCCGGCGCACCGCGTCGTGCCAGCCGGCCAGCTTGTGGGCGCGGGTGGCGGTATCCATCCCCGGCGTGAAGCGATGCTCCAGCCGCCACGAATCCGCGAAGCGCTTGGGCGCCGGGAAGATGCCGGCCTGGAGGCCCGCGAGATAGGCGGCCCCCAGCGCGGTGGTCTCCTTCACCACCGGCCGGTCCACCGGCGCGGCCAGCAGGTCGGCGAGGCGCTGCATGGCGAAGTTCGAGGCGACCATGCCGCCATCGACCCGCAGCACGGTGTTGGTGACGGTGGTGGCGCCGCTTTGCGCCCAATCGGCGCGCATGGCTTCCAGCAGGTCGGCGGTCTGGTAGCAGACGCTCTCCAGTGCCGCGAGAGCGATCTCCTCGCGCCCCGTTCCGCGCGTCAGGCCGAACAGCGCGCCACGCACATCAGGGTTCCAGTGCGGCGCCCCGAGGCCGACAAAGGCTGGCACCATATAGACCTCCTGCGCCGGGTCGGCGGCCAAGGCGAGTGCTTCGCTCTCGGCCGAGGTCTTTATGATGCCGAGCCCGTCGCGCAGCCACTGCACCGCCGCGCCGGCCACAAAGATCGAACCCTCCAGCGCATAGGTCCGCTTGCCTGAGAGCTGGTAGGCGATGGTGGTGAGCAGCTTGTGCTGCGAGGTCACCGCCGTCTCGCCGGTGTTGAGCAGCGCGAAGCAGCCCGTGCCATAGGTCGATTTCATCATGCCGGGCTGGAAGCACGCCTGCCCCACGGTCGCGGCCTGCTGGTCGCCGGCAATGCCGGCCACGATGATCGGCCCGCCGAACAGTTCGGGCAGCGTGGTGCCGAATGCGGCGGAGGAATCCCTCACCTCCGGCAGCAGGACGCGCGGCACGCGCAGCAGCGCCAGCATGTCGTCATCCCATTCGCCGGTGTGGATGTTGAACAGCAGGGTGCGCGCGGCGTTCGTCGCGTCGGTGGCGTGCACCGCACCGCCGGTGAGGTGCCAGAGCAGCCAGCTATCCACCGTGCCGAATGCCAACTCGCCGCGCTCGGCCCGTGCGCGGGCGCCCGGCACATGGTCGAGGATCCAGCCGATCTTGGTGCCGGAAAAATACGGGTCGAGGATCAACCCGGTGCGCGCGGTCACCAGCGGCTCGTGGCCTTCCGCCTTGAGGCGGGCGCACAGCTCGGCGGTGCGGCGGTCCTGCCAGACGATGGCGCGGTAGATCGCCTTGCCGGTCTTGCGGTCCCACACCACGGTGGTCTCGCGCTGGTTGGTGATGCCGATGGCGGCGATGTCGGAGGCTTTCGCGCCTACCTCGTCCATCGCCTTTCGGCAGGTCGCGAGCGTGGAGCGCCAGAGGTCGTCGGCCTCGTGCTCGACCCAGCCGGAGGCCGGGAAATGCTGCGGGAACTCCTGCTGCGCCTGCGCCGCGATCGAGGTGTCGGGCCGGAACAGGATGGCGCGCGAGGAGGTGGTCCCCTGATCGATGGCGAGGATGTAGGTCGTCATGAAGGGGGTCTCCGGGAATCTGGATGCGCGGAAGGCGGCGGGCCAGTCAGGGCCGCCGCCTTCTCCCTCTCCCCGTCGGGGAGAGGGCTGGGGTGAGGGGCAGCGCGCTGGATCGATAAACTCCGGCAACACGGACAGGCCCCGCCCCCTCACCCAACCCTCTCCCCCAGGAAGAGGGCTTTGGGCGCTCTGCGTGATGGCTCTCCTGTCCGTCACCCTCGCCCTCGCGGATGAGGCCTTCATCACCTCGCAGCCTGCTGAGATGCTTTCGATCGTCGACCTCGCGACGACCAAGGTGGTCGCGACGCTGCCGATTCCCGGCA
>LNAP01008100.1_pt1 | contig 18649 bp, 18 predicted proteins | sample 602601 | NCBI WGS metagenome assembly LNAP01 (sample SAMN02440304, study PRJNA202911) | soil metagenome | biome: Subtropical and temperate rainforests or woodlands; isolation source: soil samples (1 kg each in a 20% v/v slurry with milli Q water) were... ...
CTTCGAACTCTGCACGGGTCAGGATCGCATCCACGGCCCGGCCATCGGACAAGGCTAGCTTCAGGCTGGCTTCGTCGGAATCCGACAAGGCTTCGCGCGCGGCGCGCGCCGCCATCAGCAACCCGCGGCGATCGGAGGGCGTAAGCTCGCCTGCGGCAAGCCCGGCCACCACGCGGTCGGCGATCAAGGCGTCGAAGTCGTCGCCGCCCAGCGCGGTGTCGCCGCCCGTGGCGATGACTTCGAACACGCCTTGGGTCAGGCGCAGGATGGAGATATCGAACGTGCCGCCGCCCAGGTCGTACACCGCGTACACGCCCTCGGATGCATGATCCAGGCCGTAGGCAATGGCCGCCGCCGTGGGTTCGTTCAGCAAGCGCAGCACATTCAGGCCGGCCAGGCGAGCGGCATCCCGCGTCGCCTGGCGCTGGGCGTCGTCAAAATAGGCTGGCACCGTGATGACGGCGCCAACCAGGTCGTCGCCCAGCACGTCTTCGGCACGCTGGCGCAAGACCGCCAGGATCTGGGCGGACACCTCGACCGGACTGAGGTCGCCCTGGACGGTGCGGATGCGCACCATGCCGGGCGCGTCCACGAATTCGTACGGCGCGCGACTGGCGCGCGCTTCTTCCAGCGAACGGCCCATGAAGCGCTTGACCGAAACAACGGTGTTCAGCGGATCCTCGGCCTGCTGCGCGAGCGGCTCACGGCCTGTGGTGACCTTGCCGCCGGGAAAATAGCGCACGGCGGATGGCAGCAAGGCGTGGCCATGCGCATCCGGCAACACTTCGGCGACGCTGCTGCGCACGGCCGCAACTAGGGAATTGGTCGTGCCCAGGTCGATCCCGACCGCCAGCTTGCGCTGGTGCGGCGCGGGCGATTCGCCGGGCTCGGAAATCTGCAATAAGGCCATGATTCTATTTTTATGGTCAGTAGGCCGCGCTGTGCCGGCGCCCGCCATGCGGACGCCCCGGCGCGCCCTGGGCTATCCAGCGGGCTGGGCGTGCGCCAGTTCTTCCGCCAGTTTCTCCACGAACATCCATTCCCGCACCTTGAGCCCGGCCGCCGCATAGTCGTGCTCCTGGTCCAGCAGGCGGGTGAGCGTGGCGCGCATGGCAGCGCGCGCCTGCTCCAATTCCGCTTGCAAGGCCGCCAGGGCGCGAGCGTCGTCGCGCGCGTCGTCCAGCATCTCGCGCCAGGTCATCTGCTGCATCAGGAACTCGGGGTCCATGGCCGTGTTGCTCTCGGTCTGCAGATCCACGCCCGCCTGCTCGCACAGGTAGCGCGCCCGCAGCATCGGATCCCGCAACAAGCGATAGGCTTCGTTGGCGCGCGCCGCCCACTGCATGGCCACGCGGCGTTCCGCGGGGCTGGCGGTGGCATAGCGGTCGGGATGCACCTGCGCGGCAACGGCGCGCCACGCGGACTCAAGCGTCTGGGCGTTCAGATCGAAGCGCGCCGGCAAGCCAAACAGGCCGAAGTGATCGTCTCCAGCCAAGACTTACACCGTGAACGACTCGCCGCAGCCGCAGGTCGCCTTCTCGTTGGGGTTGCGGAACTTGAAGCCTTCGTTCAGGCCTTCGCGGGCGTAGTCGAGTTCGGTGCCGTCCAGGTAGGCCAGGCTCTTGGGGTCGACGAAAACCTTCACACCGAAGCTTTCGAATACCGTGTCTTCCGCTGTTGCGTCATCCACGTATTCGAGCTTGTAGGCCATGCCGGAGCAGCCCGTCGTCCTAACGCCGAGCCGCAAGCCGATACCCTTTCCGCGCTTTTGCAAGTAGCGGCCGATATGGGTGGCAGCCTGTTGGGTCAGGGTAACGGACATGTTCAGCCCGCCACAGCTTCGGCCGGGGCCGTGTGCTTTTCTTTGTAGTTCTGCACCGCGGCCTTGATCGCGTCTTCGGCCAGGATGGAACAGTGGACCTTCACGGGCGGCAGGGCCAGTTCTTCGGCGATCTGCGTGTTGCGGATGTTCATCGCTTCGTCCAGGGTCTTGCCCTTGACCCATTCGGTCACGAGCGAGCTGGAAGCGATAGCCGAACCGCAGCCGTAGGTCTTGAAGCGCGCGTCTTCGATCACGCCGGCTTCGTTAACCTTGATCTGCAGCTTCATCACGTCGCCACAGGCGGGGGCGCCGACCATGCCGGTGCCCACCGATTCGTCCGACTTGTCGAACGAACCGACGTTACGCGGGTTTTCGTAGTGATCCAGAACTTTGGTGCTGTAAGACATGTTAATTCTCCACGAATTTCTAGGCGCGGGCGCTCAGTGCGCAGCCCACTGCACGGTGTTCAAGTCGATGCCTTCCTTGGCCATTTCCCACAACGGCGACATGTCGCGCAGCTTGCCGACACGGCCCTTGAGCAGTTCGATGGCGTAATCCACTTCCTTTTCGGTCGTGAAACGGCCCAGGGTGAAACGGATCGAGCTGTGCGCCAGCTCGTCGTTGCGGCCCAGGGCCCGCAACACGTAGGACGGTTCCAGGCTGGCCGAGGTGCAGGCCGAGCCGCTGGAGACGGCAAGTTCCTTGATCGCCATGATCAGGGATTCGCCTTCGACATAGTTGAAGCTGACATTCAGGTTGTGCGGCACGCGCTGGTCCATGTCGCCGTTGAGGTAGACCTCCTCGATCTGCGACAGGCCGGCCCACAGGCGGTCGCGCAGCATGCGGATGCGCTCGTTCTCGGTGCCCATTTCCTCGCGGGCCAGACGGAAGGCCTCGCCCATGCCGACGATCTGGTGCGTGGCCAGCGTGCCGGAGCGGAAACCGCGCTCATGGCCGCCGCCGTGCATTTGCGCTTCGATGCGGATGCGCGGCTTGCGGCGCACGTACAGCGCGCCAATGCCCTTGGGGCCGTAGGTCTTGTGCGCGGAAAACGACATCAGGTCGACCTTGAGCTTTTGCAGGTCGATAGCCACCTTGCCGGTCGCCTGGGCGGCGTCCACGTGGAAGATGATGCCCTTCTCGCGGCAGATTTCGCCCAGCGTTTCCACGTCCTGGATCACGCCGATTTCGTTGTTCACCATCATCACCGATACCAGTACGGTATCGGGGCGCAGCGCGGCCTTGAAGGTGTCCAGATCGATCAGACCGTTGTCCTTGACGTCCAGATAGGTCACTTCGAAGCCCTGGCGCTCGAGTTCGCGACAGGTATCCAGCACGGCCTTGTGTTCGGTCTTGACGGTGACGATGTGCTTGCCGCGTTCCGAGTAGAAGTTGGCGGCGCCCTTGATCGCCAGGTTGTTGGACTCGGTGGCGCCGGAGGTCCAGACGATTTCGCGCGGGTCAGCGTTGACCAGCTTGGCGACTTCTTCGCGGGCGCGTTCGACGGCTTCTTCGGATTCCCAGCCAAACGCATGGCTGCGCGAGGCCGGGTTGCCGAAGTTCTCATACAGCCAGGGCACCATCTTGTCCACGACGCGGGGGTCGACGGGCGTCGTGGCCGAATAATCAAGATAGATCGGGCGGGTGGTCATTTCTACAACTCCTGATACTGCTTATACGGTGGCGTTGGCGGCGACGGTCGCGGCCGGAGCGTTGGCGGCGTTTGCGGCGCCTCCCACCCGGTTCACGCGCACCGCGCAAGCCTGCGCTTGATTGTTGGCTTCCTGCAACTGGCGTACGCGCTGCTGATCGACCAGATCTTGCAGGGACACCGAATCCAGGTAATCCACCATCTTGCGATTCAACGTAGCCCAGAGTTCGTGCGTCATGCACTTGCCCGGCTTGCCATCGTTGCCGCTCGTACAGTCCCGCTTGCCACCGCAGCTGGTGGCGTCCAGGGGTTCGTCGACGGCGAAGATGATGTCGGCAACGGTTACGTTGCGAGCCAGGCGTGCAAGCGAATAGCCGCCGCCGGGACCGCGCACGCTGTCCACGAGTTCGTGGCGACGCAGTTTCCCGAACAGCTGTTCCAGATAGGACAGCGAAATATTCTGACGCTGGCTGATGGCCGCTAGAGTGACCGGGCCGCTATGCTGCCGCATAGCCAGATCGATCATGGCAGTCACGGCGAAACGCCCCTTGGTAGTTAGCCGCATGGTAGGTTCCCTGTGATTCGGCAATGGCCGCAGGCGAATCCAGCGGTCAATACCCGAGTAATTGGCTCAAGTATAGCCTATTCCCGACTAATTTGGTATGGCTCCCGGCTAGAAAAAACCGCGCATCTGCGCGGTCTTTTTCACTGCCTAGCACCTCCGAGAACCGCCAGGCGGGCGGCCCTGCGGCAAAAGCGGATCACGCCGCCTGGTACTGGGTCGCGCGCTTGCGCACCAGCTCAAGCACACCCTGACAGGCGTCTTCCAGGTAGTCCAGCACCTTGCCGAAACCGTCGGCGCCGCCATAGTACGGATCAGGCACCGTGGCCTCTTCGAACTCGTTGGCAAAGCGCATCAACAGCATCAGCTTGTGCTGGTAGGCCTTGGGGCACTGCTGCTGCATGGCGGACAGATTGTCCCAGTCCATGGCGAGGATCAGGTCGAAATCGCGGAAATCCTCCGCGGTAACCTGACGCGCTTCGCAGTGCGTGATCTCGTAGCCGCGCTTGCGCGCTGCGGCCTGCGCCCGGGCATCAGGCGCCTCGCCGATGTGAAACGCGTGCGTACCCGCGGAGTCGATGCGAACCACATCGCCCAAACCCGCGTCATTCACCAAATGGCGAAACACGCCCTCTGCGCTCGGCGAGCGACAGATATTGCCCATGCAAACGAAAAGTACCTTGGTCATCATGGAAGTAAGTGTGCGGCAAGCTTTTTTTGCGTCTGCGCGATTCGGGTCGAGCCAATGCGGACCCATAATTATTTCATATTAATCAAAGACTTATAAGAAAATTCAGCTCCAGCGCTTGAACACTGGACCCGGATAATTCGTCCGATTGCGACGGCTTGATTGCAACGCAACAGATTTTCGACAAATTCAGCAATGAGTCAGCTTAAAGAAACAATTTGATACGTCAAAGCGCCCTACACCGCCCCATCCAGCAGCACCCGCTGCTTCAGCGCGGTCAAGGCATCGCGGGCGGCCGCAGCCTGCTCGAACTCCAAGTTCCGGGCGTGGTCCATCATCAGCTTTTCCAGGCGCTTGATCTCACGGGCCAGGGCCTTTTCGTCCTTCAGGAACTCGGCCGGAACCGCGGCCTCGAGCGCATCGTGTTGTGTGGGCGCGACCACGCCGTCGATCAGTTCGCGCACGGCCTTCTGCACACCCCTGGCGGTGATGCCATTATCGGCGTTGAATTTCTGCTGCTTGGCGCGCCGGCGACCGGTTTCCTCCATGGCGCGCTGCATCGAATCCGTGATGCGGTCCGCATAGAGGATGGCGTGGCCGTTCAAGTTGCGCGCCGCACGTCCGATCGTCTGAATCAGGCTGCGCTCCGAACGCAGAAAACCTTCCTTGTCGGCGTCCAGGATCGCGACCAGCGAGACTTCAGGGATGTCCAGGCCTTCGCGCAGCAGGTTGATCCCCACCAGCACGTCGAACGTGCCCAGGCGCAGGTCGCGGATGATTTCCACGCGCTCCACGGTATCGATGTCCGAGTGCAGGTAACGCACCCTCACCCCGTGCTCGCTGAGGAAGTCCGTCAGGTCCTCGGCCATGCGTTTGGTCAGGGTGGTGACCAGCACACGCTCTGCCAGGGAAACACGCGCCTTGATCTGCCCGAGCAGATCGTCCACCTGCGTGCGGGCAGGCAGGACCTCGACCAGCGGGTCCACCAGCCCGGTAGGCCGGACGACCTGCTCCACGACGTTGTCGGTGTGCTCTTTCTCGTAGGCGGCTGGCGTAGCCGACACGAATACGCACTGGCGCATCCGGGCCTCGAATTCTTCGAGCTTCAGCGGCCGGTTGTCCAGCGCCGACGGCAGCCGGAAGCCGTACTGCACCAGCGTTTCCTTACGCGCCCGGTCGCCGCGGTACATGCCGCCCAACTGCCCGATGGTGACGTGGCTTTCGTCGATGAACATGAGCGCATCGGACGGCAGGTAATCGATCAAGGTGGGCGGCGGCTCGCCCGGCGCCGCGCCCGACAGATGCCGGGAGTAGTTTTCGATGCCCTTGCAGAAACCCAGTTCCTGCAGCATTTCCAGGTCGAAACGGGTGCGCTGTTCCAGCCGCTGGGCTTCGACCAGATGGCCGTCGTCGACGAAGCGCTTGACGCGTTCGCGCAGCTCTTCCTTGATGGTCTCGATGGCGCGCAGCACGGTATCGCGCGGCGTGACGTAGTGAGAACCGGGATAGACGGTGAAGCGCGGCAGCTTCTGGCGGATACGGCCGGTCAGCGGGTCGAACAATTCCAGGCTTTCGATTTCATCGTCGAACAGCGTCAGGCGCAGCGCCAGCTCCGGGCTTTCCGCCGGGAAGATGTCGATGGTCTCGCCGCGCACGCGGAAGACGCCGCGGGTGAATTCGGCGTCGTTGCGGGTGTACTGCATGGCAACCAGGCGCGCCAGGATCTCGCGACGGGCGATCTGATCCCCGGCGCGCAGGATCAGCACCATGGCATGGTAGTCGCCCGGGTTGCCGATACCGTAGATGCACGACACCGTACCTACGATGATGGTGTCGCGGCGCTCCAGCAGGCTCTTGGTCGCTGACAGCCGCATCTGCTCGATGTGTTCATTAATGGACGAATCCTTCTCGATGAACAAATCGCGCGTCGGGACGTAGGCCTCGGGCTGGTAGTAGTCGTAATACGAAACGAAGTATTCGACCGCATTCTTCGGGAAGAACTCCCGCATCTCGGCGTACAACTGGGCGGCCAGCGTCTTATTGGGGGCCAGCACCAGCGCCGGACGTCCCATGCGGGCGATCACGTTGGCCATGGTGTAGGTCTTGCCGGAGCCCGTCACGCCCAAAAGCGTCTGGAACATCAGGCCGTCTTCCACCCCCTGCGTCAGCCCCTCGATGGCGGTAGGCTGATCCCCCGCCGGCGGATAGGGTTGGTACAGATGAAACGGGCTGCCCGGGAAGTCGATGAATCCGGGGCCTGGCGCGGACGGATCCGCCACCGCCGATACCGCCGCGGGATCGGCCGCCGAGGTTACCGCCGGGGTCACTGCTGGCTTGACCCCAGCACCCGCCGTAATCGGGTCTATTGCGCTCTTAGGCATGCTAGACTCTTCCAGGGTAAACCCCTCATTATCCACAGCAGCTCGTCCTGCGTCCACCCACCTCATCAGACTCCCATGAGCACCCTTTTCGATTCCGTCGAACTCGCGCCGCGCGACCCCATTCTTGGCCTGAACGAACAATACAACGCTGATACGCGTCCCGGTAAGGTGAATCTGGGCGTGGGCGTGTACTACGACGATCAGGGTCGCATCCCCCTGCTGGGCGCGGTGCGCAAGGCCGAAGCCGCCCGCATCGAGGCTGCCGCCGCCCGCGGCTACCTGCCGATCGAAGGCATCGCCGGCTACAACGCCGGCGCGCAAGCCCTGCTGCTGGGCAAGGATTCGGCGCTGGCCGCCGCCGGCCGCGTGCTGACCACCCAGGCCCTGGGCGGAACCGGCGCGCTGAAAATCGGCGCCGACTTCCTGCGCCAGCTGCTGCCGACCTCCAAGATCCTGATCAGCGATCCCAGCTGGGAAAACCACCGCGCCCTGTTCGAGCGCGCCGGTTTCGAAGTCGGCACCTATTCGTACTACGACGCCACCACCCGCGGCCTGAACTTCGACGCCATGCTGGCCGACCTCAAGGCCGCACCGGCCAAGACCGTGGTCGTGCTGCATGCCTGCTGCCACAACCCCACCGGCGTGGATCCCACCGCCGACCAGTGGAAGCAGATCGCCGCCGTCGTCAAGGAAAACAAGCTGGTCCCGTTCCTGGACATCGCCTACCAGGGCTTCGGCGACGGCCTGACCGAAGACGCTTCGGTCGTGCGCATGTTCGCCGACCTGGACCTGACCATGTTCATCAGCTCCTCGTTCTCGAAGTCGTTCTCGCTGTACGGCGAACGCGTCGGCGCCCTGACGGTCGTGGCCGGCAGCAAGGACGAAGCCACCCGCGTGCTGAGCCAGCTCAAGCGCGTCATCCGCACCAACTACTCCAACCCGCCCACCCATGGCGGCACGGTGGTGTCGACGGTCCTGAACACGCCTGAACTCTTCGCCATGTGGGAAGAAGAGCTCGCCGGAATGCGCGACCGCATCCGCCAGATGCGCAAGCAACTGGTCGACAAGATCAAGGAACACGGCGGCAAGCAGGACTTCAGCTTCGTGCTGCAGCAACGCGGCATGTTCTCGTACTCGGGCCTGACGTCCGCGCAAGTGGACCGCCTGCGCGAAGAGCATGGCGTGTACGCCGTGTCCAGCGGCCGCATCTGCGTTGCCGCGCTGAACAGCGGCAACATCGACAAGGTGGCTGCAGGCATCGCCGCGGTGCTCTAAGACCACAATCCTTGCTCAGGCCCGCCTTGGGCCTGCCGCCAGCAACGGGACCCTCGGGTCCCGTTTTCTTTTGCCGCAAGCTGGCTTGCTTTTTTGCGCTACGTCCCCCAGAATGGCGCTGTATATATGTACAGTCCGCTCGCACCGGATCATCGCCATGGCCAGCAAACTCACTGATCGCCAACAACAAATCCTGGACCTCATCAGGCAGACCGTCGCACGCACCGGCTTTCCGCCGACGCGCGCCGAAATCGCCCTGGCCCTGGGTTTCCGTTCCCCCAATGCGGCGGAAGATCACCTCAAGGCATTGGCGCGCAAGGGCGCCATCGAATTGACGGCAGGCGCCTCCCGCGGCATCCGCCTGAAAGACGCCTCCCCTGCCTCCACGCAAAGTTCGCTGCCGATGCCGGGCCTGGCGCAGTTATTGCTGCCCCTGGTCGGCCGCGTGGCTGCGGGCAGCCCCATCCTGGCCGCCGAGCACGTCGAACGCGAGATCGGCGTGGACCCCAACCTGTTCGCCCAGGCTCCCGATTACCTGCTCAAGGTGCGCGGCATGAGCATGCGCGATGCCGGCATCCTGGAAGGCGACCTGCTCGCCGTGAAGAAAGCCTCGGAAGCCCGCAACGGCCAAATCGTAGTGGCCCGCTTGGGTGATGACGTCACGGTCAAGCGCCTGCAGCGCCAGAACGGCCACATCGAACTTCTGCCCGAGAACCCCGACTTCGAGCCCATCGTGGTCGAAGCCGGCCAGGATTTCGCGCTGGAAGGCATTGCTGTAGGCCTGATCCGCACACACGCGCTGCACTAGCCCCCAGCAGGCCCTGCGTCCGCGCACCGCATAAAAAAACCCCGCCAATTTCTTTGGCGGGGTTTTTTATTGAAAGCCTGATCTTGGAGAAGCACCACCCAGGGGTGGCGCACTCCAGGCGTTCATCAGTGCTTGAGCACCGGATCGGTCGAGCCGGGTTCGGCAGGCTTGGCCACCAGGGGTTCCTTGACGGCTTCTTCCTCAGCCAGAGGCTCCGGCAGGCGCTCCAGGGCCATTTCCAGCACCTTGTCAATCCAGCGCACCGGCACGATCTCAAGGTGGTTCTTGACGTTGTCCGGGATCTCCGCCAAATCCTTGACGTTTTCTTCCGGGATCAAGACCGTCTTGATGCCGCCACGGTGAGCGGCAAGCAGCTTTTCCTTCAGGCCGCCGATGGGCAGGACTTCACCGCGCAACGTGATCTCGCCGGTCATGGCGACATTGGCGCGCACCGGGATGCGCGACAAGGCCGATACCATGGCCGTGGTGATCGCAATACCGGCGGACGGACCGTCCTTGGGCGTCGCGCCTTCCGGCACGTGCACGTGCATGTCGTGCTTTTCAAAGACGCTGTCGGCAAAACCCAGGCGGCGGGCGCGGGAACGCACAACCGTGCGGGCCGCCTCGACGGATTCCTTCATCACGTCGCCCAGCGAACCGGTACGTTGGATGACGCCCTTGCCCGGCATGTCCGCAACTTCGATCGTCAGCAGGTCGCCGCCGACTTCGGTCCAAGCCAGACCCGTCACCTGACCGATCTGGTTTTCCTTTTCGGCCATGCCGAAGGTGTAGCGGCGCACGCCCAGGAAATCGCTCAGGTTGTCGCCCGTGACATTGACCGGCTTGACCTCGACGGTCTTGCCTTCGGCTTTGGCGCGGTCGTTCTGGGTCAGCAACTGCTTGATGACCTTGCGGCAGATCTTGCCCACTTCGCGTTCGAGCGCACGCACACCGGCTTCGCGGGTGTAGTAGCGCACGATGTCGCGCAGCGCGCTGTCGTCGACCGAGAGTTCGCTATCCTTCACGCCGTTGTTCTTCAACAGCTTGGGCAGCAGGTGGTCGCGGGCGATGTGGATCTTCTCTTCCTCGGTGTAGCCGGAAAGGCGGATCACTTCCATGCGGTCCAGCAGGGCCGGCGGAATGTTCAGCGTATTGCTGGTAGCCACGAACATCACGTCGGACAGGTCGAAGTCGACTTCGATGTAGTGGTCCTGGAACGTATGGTTCTGTTCCGGATCCAGCACCTCAAGCAGCGCCGACGAGGGATCGCCACGGAAATCCATGCCCAGCTTGTCGATTTCGTCGAGCAGGAACAAGGGATTGCGCACGCCGACCTTCGACATGTTCTGGACGATCTTGCCAGGCATGGAGCCAATGTACGTGCGGCGATGGCCGCGGATCTCGGCTTCGTCGCGCACGCCGCCCAGAGCCATGCGCACGAACTTGCGGTTCGTTGCCTTGGCGATGGATTGGCCGAGCGAGGTTTTGCCCACGCCAGGAGGGCCGACCAGGCACAGGATGGGCGCCTTCACCTTGTCCACGCGCTGTTGCACGGCAAGATATTCGAGGATCCGTTCCTTGACCTTTTCCAGACCGTAGTGGTCGTTGTCCAGCACCGTTTCCGCGTTGCTGATGGAATTGTTGATCTTGCTCTTCTTCCTCCAGGGGAGGTTGATGAGCGTGTCGATGTAGTTGCGCACCACGGTGGCTTCGGCCGACATGGGCGACATGAGCTTGAGCTTCTTGAGCTCGGCATCGGCCTTCTTGCGCGCCTCTTTGGGCATGTGGGCAGCGATGATCTTCTTTTCGAGCTCTTCGATGTCCGCGCCCTCTTCGCCTTCGCCCAGCTCCTTCTGAATGGCCTTGACCTGCTCATTCAGGTAGTAGTCGCGCTGGCTCTTTTCCATCTGCTTCTTCACGCGGCCGCGAATCCGCTTCTCGACCTGGAGGATGTCGATTTCGGTTTCGAGTTGCGTGAGCAGACCTTCGAGGCGTTCGGAGGTGCCGACGATCTCGAGCATCTTCTGCTTCTGCTCGAGCTTCAGGGGAAGATGCGCGGCGATCGTGTCGGCCAGGCGTCCGGCATCATCGATGCCAGCCAGCGAGGTCAGGATCTCCGGAGGGATCTTCTTGTTCAGTTTTACGTACTGCTCGAACTGCGCAACGATGGCGCGGCGCAGAGCCTCGGTCTCGGAGCCTTGCATGGCATCCGGTTCGATCGGCGTCACCTGGCAGGTGAAGTGCGAATCGGCGTCTTCGATGCTGTTGATGCGGGCACGCTGGGTGCCTTCGACCAGCACCTTGACGGTGCCGTCGGGCAGCTTGAGCATCTGCAGGATGCCGGCCACGCAGCCGATCTCGTAGACGTCTTCGGGGGTGGGATCATCCTTGCCGGCGGATTTCTGGGCCACCAACATGATGCTTTTGCCCGCTTCCATCGCAACCTCGAGCGCGCGGATAGAGCGCGGACGGCCGACGAACAGCGGGATGACCATGTGCGGAAACACCACGACGTCGCGCAGTGGGAGCAGGGGCAGGTCGATCGGGTCGGAAGGCAGGGTCTGGCTGGCAGACATAGGAGGTTCCTCGGTATGACTCGGCGTATCGGGGACGGGAGGCCCGGGTATACCCGGGCCATTCACGTCGGTTACGTCTGTTATGGGAACAATAGCCGAAAATTCAAGATCTCGGCGCCCGGATAACCCAAAGGCTGGAAAAAACCCCGGGGCGGCACTCTCAGTATGCAAGGGTCGCGCCTGCGGGAAAAGCGCGTTTGCATCCGGGAAGGCGCCTTAGGCAAAAAAACCCGTTACAGGAACGGGCTTTTTTGAAATATCAGGCTGCGGCATCGCGGACTTCTCCGCGTTCTGGCTTGTCGGCAACCGCGTCCTCGTCGGCGTAGATGAGCAATGGCTTGCCCTCGCCTTCGATGGCGCCCTCGTCCAGCACCACGCGCTTGACGTTGCCCTGGGAAGGCAGGTCATACATGGTGTCGAGCAGGGCTTGTTCGATGATGGAACGCAGACCGCGCGCACCGGTCTTGCGGCGCAACGCCTTGCGGGCGATCGCCTTCAGGGCGGCGGGGCGCACGTCGAGCTCGGCGCCTTCCATGGCGAACAGCTTCTGGAACTGCTTGAGCAAGGCGTTCTTGGGCTCGGTCAGGATCTGCACCAGGGCCGCTTCGTCCAGCTCGTCCAGGGTGGCGACCACCGGCAGGCGGCCGACCAGTTCGGGGATCAGGCCGAACTTGATCAGGTCTTCCGGTTCGACTTCGGAGAACAGCTCGCCCACGCCGCGTTCCGACTTGGCGCGCACCGAGGCCGAAAAGCCGATGCCCGATTTTTCGGTGCGGTCGCGGATGACCTTTTCCAGTCCGTCGAAGGCGCCGCCCACGATGAACAGGATGTTGGTCGTATCGACCTGGACGAAGTCCTGGTTGGGGTGCTTGCGGCCGCCCTGCGGGGGCACCGAAGCGACCGTGCCTTCGATCAGCTTCAGCAAGGCCTGCTGCACGCCCTCGCCCGACACGTCGCGGGTGATGGACGGATTGTCGGACTTGCGGGATATCTTGTCGATTTCGTCGATGTAGATAATGGCGCGCTGCGCCTTTTCCACTTCATAGTTGCAGTTCTGCAGCAACTTCTGAATGATGTTCTCGACGTCTTCGCCCACGTAACCGGCTTCGGTCAGCGTGGTGGCATCGGCCATGACGAAGGGCACGTTCAACATGCGCGCCAGCGTCTGGGCCAGGAGCGTCTTGCCGGACCCGGTGGGGCCGATCAGCATGATGTTGCTCTTGGAGAGCTCGACTTCGTCGCCCTTGATCTCGCCGTGGCGGATGCGCTTGTAATGGTTGTAGACAGCCACGGCCAGCATACGCTTGGGCGAGTTCTGCCCGATGACGTACTGGTCGAGGAAGGTCTTGATTTCAGCCGGAGTGGGCAGTTCGGAACGAATCGCCGCGCGCGCGGTGGCTTGCGCCTCCTCGCGGATGATGTCGTTGCACAAGTCTATGCATTCATCGCAGATGAATACCGACGGACCCGCGATCAGCTTGCGGACTTCATGCTGGCTTTTATTGCAAAACGAGCAATGCAGCACTTTTGCTTTTTCAGGCATATTTCTTTCGTATCTCAGGTAAAGATGCGCCAGGCTGGAACAAAGCCTAGCGCATGCGCTTACTCAAACATGATGGCAGCGGGTTCAGATCAACCTGGAAGTCAGCCTTCCGAGCGGGAGGTCATCACCTTGTCCACCAGTCCATACGATACCGCATCTTCGGCGGACATGAAGTTGTCACGTTCCGTGTCCAGTTCGATGCGTTCCATGGTCTGGCCGGTGTTGGCGGCCAGGATGCGGTTCAGGCGTTCGCGCAGGTCCAGGATCTCGCGAGCCTGGATCTGGATGTCCGAAGCCTGCCCTTGGGCGCCGCCCGAGGGCTGATGGATCATGATGCGCGAGTTGGGCAGAGTGAAGCGCTTGCCCTTCTTGCCTGCGGCCAGCAGGAACGCGCCCATGCTGGCAGCCAGGCCGGTGCACAGGGTGGACACGTCCGGCTTGACGAACTGCATGGTGTCAAAGATGGCCATTCCCGCATACACCGACCCGCCGGGCGAGTTGATATACAGGGAAATGTCCTTGTCAGGATTCTCCGATTCCAGGAACAGCAACTGCGCCACGACCAGGTTGGCCGTGGCGTCGTTGACCGGGCCTACCAGGAAAATGAGCCGCTCGCGGAGCAGACGCGAATAGATGTCGTAGGCGCGCTCGCCGCGCCCCGACTGCTCGATCACCATGGGAATGTAGCCCAGGCCGGTGGGGGTCACCGAAGACCCGCCATTCATTGCCGCATAGAAATCGGTGAATCTCTGCATAGTGTTACGCCATCCCAAGGCACCTTTTCTTCGGTGACCTTGGCCTTTTCCAGCACGTGCGCGACGACATTGTCTTCCAGCACGATAGCCTCGATTTCAGCACGACGCTGGCGGTCAGCCAGGTAATAGCTGACAACCTGGGCGGGTTGTTCGTAGTTCTCGGCGAACTCTTCGATGCGCGCGCGAACTTGCTCGGGCTTGGCTTGCAGCTGGGCTTGCTTGACCAGTTCCGACACCAGCAGGCCCAGACGGACACGGCGCTCGGATTCAGTGGCGAAGGCTTCAGCCGGGATCGGCACGGATTCGGCGTTCGGGATGCCGCGCTGCTTGAGCTCTTCGCGGGCAGCGGCGACACGGCCTTGCACGTCGTTGTCGACCAGGGCCTTCGGCACGTCGAACTTGCCGGCTTCGACCAGGGCGTCCATGACGCTGGACTTGGTGCGGCCAGCCGAACGGACCTTGACTTCGCGCTCGATGTTGCTGCGGATGTCGGCCTTCAGCTTTTCGACATCGCCTTCGGCCTGGCCGAGGGACTTGGCGAATTCGCTGTTCAGCTCGGGCAGCACGCCTTCAGCCACTTCCTTGACGGTGATGGTGAATTCGGCGGTCTTGCCGGCGACTTCCTTGCCTTGGTAGTCATCGGGGAACTTGAGCGGGAAGACCTTGCTTTCGCCAGCCTTCAGGCCGCGGGCGGCTTCTTCGAACTCCGGCAGCATGCGGCCTTGGCCGAGCACGAACGGGAAGTCTTCGGCCTTGCCGCCTTCGAACGGCACGCCGTCGATGGTGCCGGCGAAGTCCAGCGTGACGCGGTCGCCGTCTTGCGAGGCGAGCTTCGAACGTGGCGCGCTGCTTGCGCAGGACGTCCAGCGTTTGTTGCACTTCGGCGTCGGTGACGGCCGTTTCGTAGCGGGTGACGGCCAGGGTCGACAGGTCCGGCACGGCGACTTCGGGATAGACCTCGAACGTGGCGGTAAACGCCAGCGTGTCGTCGGCAACGCCGTCGGTCTTGGGTTCGAGGTTCGGGGCGCCAGCGACGCGCAGCTTGGCGCCGTCGACAGCTTGTTCAAAGGCACGGCCAACTTGGCCATTGATCACGTCGTAGCGGATGCCAGGGCCATGGCTGCGCTCGAGCATGGCAAGCGGAGCCTTGCCAGGACGGAAGCCGGGGACCTTGGCGGTCCGAGCCACGCGCTTCAATTGCGCCTGGACTTCCTTTTCGACGTCGGCCACCGAGACGGCCAGATCAACACGGCGCTCCAGGCCGGAGAGGGTTTCAACCACAGGCTGCATTAAAAGACCTATTTTCCGAGAGATCGGATAAACGCGGCATTTTACCGGAAACTTCCGGCCACCTGACGCAAAGGGGCGCGAGCACCCGGATAAGTCCGGATACTCGCGCCCCGTTTTCCACCCGGGACGGGAGGAGAAACGCCTGATACGGACGCTTTACTTGGCCTTGGCGATGCGCTCTTCGATGTGCTGCGCGCGCTTGGCCGAGGACGGGTGGGAGCTCATCATATCGCTCTTGCCGCCGTCCAGTTCGGCCAGCTTCTGGAACGCGGTCACCAGGCCGCGGGTATTGAGGCCCTTGGCCTGCAGCTGGTCGAAGGAATAATCATCAGCGGCGCTTTCCTGCGACTGCGAGAACTGCGCGTTGATGAATTTCTCGGTCAGGTCGCCCAGTTGCGAGGAGTTCAGTGCGGCCACGGTGGCGCCGCCTGCGGCATTGGCGGCGTCGCGCGCGGCGGAAACGGTGTAGGCGGTCTGCATCGCCTTCTTGCTGTGGCCCAGCGCGACGTGGCCGATTTCGTGGCCCACCACGCCCAGCACCTCATCGTCGGTCATCATGTCCATCAGGCCGCTGTAGACGCGGATGCAGCCGTTGGCCATGGCCCAGGCGTTGACGTCCTTGGTGACGTAGACCTTGTAGCTGGCCTTCTGGCCGTTGACCGTGCCGCCCAGTTGCTTGGCGATCTTCTGCAGGCGGGCGTCGTACTTGCTGCCGGGAGCGGCAATCTTTTCCTGGGAATCGCTTTGCGCGCAAGCCTTGTCCGACAGGGTCTTGATTTCGGCATCGCTCAGCGTGGCAGCCTGAACGACCTTGCTGCCAGCGCCGACCAGGCCGCCGATGTCCAAAGCCTGGGAGGCGGAGAAAGGGGCGAGCGCAACGCTCAAGGCGGCAACGGTGTAGCGGATCTTCATGGGAACAAACTCCTCTTTACTGGCTCTATGCGAACGAGGCCGCAATTCTATATACGACCAATGCACACAAAGCGTTTCGCCACACAGTTTCGCAAATGCCAGCTTTCCTTACATAAAACCCCAACGAGATCCCCCCAATCATGCTAGCGGGCACTTTCGCCAGCCCGGATCACCCCAAAAAAACTGATATCTGCGGCAACGTGGCATTGATAGAATTGCGCCCGCCTTTTTTGTACATCCCATACGGCTCGCACCCACAAATGAACTCCAACACCCCTCCCCGCCTGGGCTTGCTGCCCAGCCTGATCTTCAGCTCGCGCTGGCTGCAACTGCCCCTGTACCTGGGCCTGATCGTCGCGCAAGGCGTCTACGTCATGCTGTTCCTGAAAGAGCTGTGGCACCTGGTGACGCACGCCAGCGGCTTCGGCGAAATGGAGATCATGCTGCTGGTACTGGGCCTGATCGACGTGGTGATGATCTCGAACCTGCTGGTCATGGTGATCGTGGGCGGCTACGAAACCTTCGTGTCCCGCCTGCGCCTGCAGGGTCACCCCGACCAACCGGAATGGCTCAGCCACGTGAACGCCAGCGTACTCAAGGTCAAGCTGGCGATGGCCATCATCGGCATCTCCTCGATCCACCTGCTGCGCACCTTCATTGAAGCGGGCACGCTGGGCACGCCCAACGCGCGCTTCTCCGAGGCAGGCGTGATGTGGCAAACCATCATCCACGCGCTGTTCATCCTGTCAGCGCTGGGGATCGCGCTGGTCGACAAACTGGCCACGCCGCCGGCCGCCCACGCCAAGCACTGACGCGACATCAGCCTCGCCGCACGCCTCACCCGCCTTGCGGGACGCCTCGGGGCCGGCCACAAAAAAAGCCCCCGCACATTGCGTGCGGGGGCTTTTTTCTGGGCGGAGCGCCGGGCCGGCCCGGGGCGCTGCCCTGCGAAGGTCAGGCCGCTACCTTGATGTTCTTTGCGCTGGGACCCTTGGGGCCGGTACCGACCTCGAAGGTGACGCGCTGGTTCTCCTGCAGCGACTTATAGCCTTCGCTGCGGATCTCCGAGTAGTGAGCGAAAAGATCCTTGCTGCCGTCGTCGGGCATGATGAAGCCATAACCCTTTTCGGCGTTGAACCACTTAACGATGCCGGTTGCCATGGAATGTCCTTGAACCTAGAAAAAGCGATTGCTCGCGGGGCGCCAGATCATCAAGGATGGGAGAGGAAGCAACCGCAGCACCACTGACGGCGACAAGTGAAACGCAGACCGCGTCGCTTGAGAATCTCGCTAAACCCAGTGTATTGGCGAACCCCGAAAAACGTCAAATATCCACAAGTCTGACAGCAGCGCCAAAGCGGCAGAATGCCAGGCCCTGCAAGGCTTTGCGCCGGCGCTGTCGCCTTGAGACTTTCAACTTGCCACGCGTGGACACAAGCAGATACCTGGTGCCGCGCCGGCGCTCAAGCGCCCTTTCGCGCAGCTGCGGCGCGGCTATCCGGCGAAGCCGCCGGAATCGAGAAATTCCTGCTCGGCCTGCGAGGTCTGCCGGCCAAGCGCGGCATTGCGATGAGGAAAGCGCCCAAAGCGCTTGATGATGTCGCGATGCAGGACCGCCCAACGCAGCGTATCGGCATCCAGCGGCTCCATCAGGGCCACGCCGCGGTTCTGCGCCGCAAGGTTTTCCGCGTGCTCGAAAGGCAGGTAGAAGAACGAACGCAGTTGCGGCTCCACCGCCAGGTCGTGGCCCGCGGCAATGGCGCGGTCGGCGAAATACTGGGCCAGCGGGTCCGTGGCGAACATGTGCGCGGTGCCGCGGTAGGCATTGCGGGGGAACTGGTCCAGCAGGATCATCAGCGCCAGGGCACCTGTGGCGTCGTCCAGCCACGCATCCAGCTGACGCGCCGCGGCTGCCATATGGGCGGTTTCAAAACGGGCACGGAAGGCCGCATCGAACTCCGCATTCTTGCTGAACCATTGCTGCGGACCGGCATCGAGCCAGAACGCGACCACGTCCTGGGCTTGCGGGGCAATCTGCGTCGGAAAAGAAGAAGTCATGAGAACGCGGATCCTGAAGTCTGGGCAAGGCCGACAATAACAGAGACGCGTGCCTGGATTAGGGCGCATACACCAGATGAATGAATCGGGTGCGACTTCAGTATCAGGATTTACCGCACTCTAGGGATTACCCTGACATTACTGGCGAACAGATACTTTCCATGTTTAGGAAACGCTGCCGCAGAAAACAAAAAAGCCCCGCGAAGGGGCTTCTACCGAAAACTCAGACCCTTACAGGACCTGGATCTTCGTGGCTTGCGGGCCCTTGGGGCCATTGGCCGTCACAAAGCTGACGCGCTGGTTCTCTTCCAGAGACTTGAAGCCCGAG
>LNAP01002426.1_pt1 | contig 18643 bp, 24 predicted proteins | sample 602601 | NCBI WGS metagenome assembly LNAP01 (sample SAMN02440304, study PRJNA202911) | soil metagenome | biome: Subtropical and temperate rainforests or woodlands; isolation source: soil samples (1 kg each in a 20% v/v slurry with milli Q water) were... ...
GACCGACAACGGTCACGATTACCGGAATCATCGGTCACGATACCGGACTGCACGGTCACGATACCGGAATCACCGGTCACGATCAGCCGGAATACCCAAAGACACGACCCACTATGGAATGTGTGGTTGGTGCCACCAACGAACCGACTTGACGGGAGGCATCTACGATGACGGTGAATGGATGTGTGGTGGCTGTATAGCTAGATATGCGACTTAAGAGAGAAAGGGCATCTTCGGGTGCCTTTTTCATTTGGATCTGGTACGGTATTGCAGGTGGTTTGAAAATATCAACAACGTCTTTTTGAGGGGATCTATGAAGCTGAACATTGACCTGAAAAATTGCTATGGCATTAGCGAGTTAAACCACTGCTTTGACTTTAGTGCCAGCAATGGGTATGCGATTTATGCACCCAACGGCTTCATGAAGACCTCGCTATCAAAGACGTTTGATGATCATGCAAAAGGGCGTGAAACAGTTGATTTGATCTTCCCAGATAGAGAATCATCACGATCAATAAAGGATAGTGCTGGAGCCGTTGTATCTCCAGACTCAATTTTTGTTATTGAACCGTACAACCAAGAATTTTCGTCTGACCGAACTTCGCTGTTGTTGGTCAACAGTGCGATCAAACAACAGTACGACGATGCACTTAAGCAGATCTCTGAAAAACTTGCATCCTTATTTGGAAAGCTTAAGCAGCTTTCTGGACTTACAGGACGAACCCTAACTCCTGAGATGGAGTTTATGAAGGCTTTTGGCTCCAGCAACGTTGCCGAACTGCTTGAGTCGTTGGAAGCCAATGTCACGCAGACGCCAGCTAGCAACCTATCCAAGCTGGTCTATTGTGAGATTTTCAACGACAAGACGATTGCGCTGTTGGAGTCTGGAACAATCAAAGATCAGCTTGAGGAATATATTGGGAGATACAACGACTTGGTGTCTAAGTCTGATGTTCTCAGCAAGCAGTTCAATCACTACAGCGCAGGCACAGTGAATAAACAGCTTGCGGATAACGGATTCTTTGCTGCAAAGCACACTATTAATTTGAATACCAAGGGGGGGAAGCAAGAGGTGAGTTCTGCTGCTGAACTCACGCAACGTATTGAAGCCGAACGCGAAAAAATATTTTCCGACAAAGAGCTTGCTGGTAAGTTCGATGCAATAGACAAGAAGATTTCAACGGCTGATCTGCGTAAATTTCGTGATTACTTGTTTGAGAATCAGGAAATCTTACCTGAACTGAAGAACTTCAAGCAGCTACAGAAGGACGTCTGGATTTCCTATTTGGTCGATCAAAAAGAACTCTACGACCAGTTTCTTGTTCAGTTCAAAGCTGGCAAAGTCACGATTGAAGGTGCAGTTAAGCAAGCAAAGGAAGAGCGTACTGCATGGGAAGACGTGGTTGAAACCTTCAACAAAAGGTTCTTTGTCCCATTTAAAATGTCTGTGTCCAATCAAGAGGATGTCATCTTGAAGGGGACAAAACCCACTATCGCGTTTATGTTTTCTGATGGTGAGCGCGAAGGCGAAGTGCCAAGAGAAGCCTTGCTAAAAGTGTTGAGCCAAGGCGAAAAGCGTGCCTTATACATCCTCAACATACTTTTTGAGATTCAATCTAGGCAGAAGCAAGGTGGAATCACAATCTTGTTGGTCGATGATATAGCTGACTCGTTTGATTATAAAAACAAGTACGCCATCATTGAATACCTGAAAGATATATCTCACTCTGGCAATTTCTATTGTTTATTTCTGTCACACAACTTTGACTTTTATCGCAGCATTAGTGGTAGGTTGAATTTAGGGCGACCATACAAGCTGATGGCTTCGAAAAGTGGTCGCAAGCTATCATTGATGCCTGAGAAATACCAGAACAATCCGTTCATGTTCTGGAAAGGGAAACTTGCTGAACCACCGTATTGCATTTCGGCAATACCCTTTGTGCGCAACTTGGCAGAATATTGCGGACACAGTGCGGACTATCTAACACTGACCTCGTTGCTTCACATCAAAGCTGACACCGAGACAATTACGTTAGACGACCTGTGTGTGATCTACAAGAAAATACTGGCAGACAAGCCTAACCTTGCTTTGCCACCTGCGGGTAAGACGGTGATGGCTGTGTTGTTTGAGCAAGCTGAAGCAATTGCTGCCGGTGTTGATGATCACATAGAGCTTGAAAGTAAAATTGTGATGTCAATCGCAATTCGGCTCATTGCTGAAAAGCATATGATCGCTCGGATTAACAACCAAGCATTTATTGATGCGATAACTCAGAATCAGACGATTGAACTGCTGAAAGAGTACAAGCGCCAGAATCTCGGTAGTGTTGCAGAGACACAAAAGCTTGAGCAAGTCAATCTCATGACCCCAGAGAACATTCACCTGAATTCGTTCATGTACGAGCCAATTCTAGATATGGGATCTGCGCATTTAAGAGCCCTCTACCGGGATGTGAAACAGTTGGCTTGAGCGTACTGCATGCAAGTCAGAAAGCACCCATTCGGGTGCTTTTTCATTTGGAAAGATTTGCCTGTTCGCGCTTAATTCTCTCAATAAATTTCTTGAGAATGAAGGTTGCATCTTCAATCATTTCTTCAAGATCGTCTGAGTCTGCGTCATTTCGGATGATGATCATTCTTGTGTCCCCGATTGTGTAGTTAAGATCAATACTGACCTTATTGCGCTTGTTGTCGGGTGAGGGTCTTTCAACAATCAAATATCGTTCGCCCAACGATTTTTCCATCAGCTTATCTTTTTCGGCCTGAAGAATCTCGGCATCTACTGGCGTGTCTACAGGCGAAAGCAATGACCTTTCCTTTCGCAATTTTTCAAGTCGTTGATTGGTGCCTCTAATCTCTATCTGATCTATGTGCTTGGATTTGTATATCTGGGGTAGCCTTAGTTTTGGTTCGGATACTTCTTGGATGTTGAGTGTGGTGATTCTCTTGCCTTGCTTCTTCAATATTCCAATTGCTTTTAGGATTGCATCATCTACACGATCATCAGCTTTACCCCTGATCTCAAGCTGGCCTTTCAGCTTTGAGTTGTATATCTGATAGAGCCTAAGTTTTACATCGGAAACGTCCTGGATGTTGACTGGGGTCAATGGTCTGTTTTCCTGTTTCAAGATTGCTATGGCATTTAAAATTGCCTCATCTATTTCCTTTCTATTCATGGTTTTCTCCTATGTGTTATTTGGTTGTTCTGTTGGCGTTGCGCACTTCTACTGACTTCCAGCACTTGGCCCAGTTCCAGACAAGTTGATTGCCTTCTCGCTCAGCTATGTCGATGAGTAGATCGACGTCCAGGCCTCTACGGACTTGGTTGGCAACGACCATAAGTTGATCGTTGCGAACGGCTGCTACGACGAAAGACTCTCCAGTTATGTCCATGCCGAACTGTTCTAGATAGTAAATGCGATCCAAGTCGCCATTAATGATCGCGTTGAACATCTCGTCCATAGTAATTCCATGCTCATCGACAAGATCCATAACTCTGCCGATATTGCCAAGTGGCACGTTTCTATCCATTTCTTCTTCTATTTCTTTGATTGATCTCATTTTGTCTCCTGTGGTTGTTAGATTTTTAGTGGTTTGACTTTGGCTATGGGTGCTTTCGGAATAAGCTTTTTCTCTAGCCTTTGGTTGACTGAAAGATTGCGCAGTTCGCTATCAAGCTGCGTTTCATTGAGCAGGTTCATGATGTAGAGGTCGATGTGTTGAAGTGCCTGCTGAACATTCTTCATCATGAACCCAGGCGCTTGACGGAAGTAGTCGTAGTTAGTGATGTCACCGATCCAGTGCTTCACCGAAATCTTCCCAAGCCTCTGGTTGCGCACCGCAAGCTCTTTCGGTGACATGCCTGCTGTGATGGGGTTAATCGCAATGAAGGCTTCGCGCACGAAGTCTTTCAATGGGCCTTCTTGAAATTGATAGGTGTTCACCAAAGACTGGTAGTCTTCCCCAAAGTAGGTCTTGGTCAGGTAGTTCTTATTGAAGTGCTCCAGCATGAGCTGGAAGGTCGGGCTGTCAGCGTTCTTCTTGAGATACGCCGCAATGTCCTTGTTGAGATATTTGTAGGCTGTGTCGTCTGCCAGCTTCCAATCCCAAACACCATCTTTTGACTTCTTTTGAATAACTAGCTCATCCTGCGAAGTATTCTTTAGAAACAGAGAGGCAAGGCGATTGGGCGAAAATTCTGTGGCGTGATGGATGAGTGCCAGCTTCGGTGTATTGGCCTTTATCAGCCTATAAGCATTGTTCTTTTTCTTTATCATTGAAATTCTCCTGCTGTACATCTAGCAGAAGAATTTCTGTTGTCAAGTTAAATTCATATGAATTTAACTGTGTGACCAAAAAGAAAGCACCCGAAGGTGCTTTCTTTGATGATGGCGACTAACTGCTATGATCTCGGTGGGTCCGTTAGAGGCTTCCACTTCCAGTCATCTCCTGGAAGATGAGAAAAGGAGAATGAAAATGAAAAATAAAAACATTTTCTCCAAAATAGCATTAAAAGCCTTGCTTGTGCTTTTCTTGTTATTGGTGTGCAGTAACGCATACTAAACAAGCAACTAGGGGTGACTCTGTTCGCGCAGGGTCATCCCTTTTTATTGATACTCAAATAATTCAGCATTGTCAAGTTTTGCTAATTCGTCGGCTTAGGCAATTCTTTTGTCTGAGCCTTTTTCTTTTCAAGCTCAAGATTCAACGCGGATAACTTTTGCTCCAAGGCCATGATTTGAGCTTTAATTTGCTGTGCTCTTCTTCCTTTGGCACTGACCAGCATGAGAAGAAGGCTGTGATACTGCATAGACAAGCTGCCGATCTGAGCTTCCAAGCTGCCTACAGCGCCAGCGGTAGCACCCGGCACACTGGCACCGATTTCCTGATCGTCCTTGCTGCGGGCTACGTGGTGAGGAAGATTGGCAGTCGTAGGTTTCGATGCTGGATCGGCTTGTCCCTTCAACTCGGTAAGCTGGTCATTCAATGTGTTGCGGATCTCTTTGGCCGGAACCGGCTTGGTCTTGTGGTCCTGCTCACGTTGGCGTGCCACTCGGTGTGGAAGATTGGCAGTGGGTGGCTTGGCTCTGCGAACACGCTTCGCACCGGGTTTGGGTGTGAGGTAGCGACGCTGGTTGAAGGCCATGCGTGCCTCTATGCCAGCAACAAGCTTGTCCTTCTGATCCTGGGACTCGGAAGGGGTCAAGAATTTCGGTATCTTGGACTGGTGGTGTTCGGCCACGAGTGCGGCGTAGTCGCTTCCCTTGGCAAACAGTGGCCCCTTCAGGCGAGTGTTCTTCTTCGCACCAGGCAGACGCACAGTGATGAAGTCTGTGCCTACGGTTGGCACTTCCACGCCGTGGTTCTTCAGGTAGCCGATCAACTGGTTGCGATTCTTGATAAAGCCACCTACGATCTCGGTGTGTAGGACCTTGGCAAAGTCATCCTTCGCCTTCTTGTCCTTCTTCCCGTTGGGTGACTTCGCTTCAAAGGGCTTGAGGCTGATCTTGAGAGGATCGGCCACCACCTGCGCGAAACCGAAGGTGTCGTTCATGACGGCGCTGAACGCATTGAAGAACTGGATGTTCTTCTCCCCCGGTGGATGAATATTTATTTGAGCCCCACTGGAAAGCTCAGTATTTGCAACCAGGAAGTGCAGTTCAACGTTTCCTTTTTCGCGGTGCACCACCCAGAAGTCTGCGAAGTTCTCATCAGGCTTTAGGCCAGGCATGAACGTCGCGCGGAATGTCTCGATCAGGGTTGTGACCTGGTCGGGAGCGATCGTTTCATGGTCACGAAAGGCTATGACCCCAGAGGTGTACTTGTGTTGTCTCTTGGTGGCATTGGCTATTTCGGTGAAGGTATTGGGATCACCAAACAGGATTTCAGGTGGAACGGCACGTTTATTTTTCTCGTGATCAATGTCACTGAGTAGGTATCTAACTGCTGACTCTGCACCTCCTTTGCCAGTCGGGAAGATGGTGACATTCATATCTTTCCTCGTTGTGAAGATCCTTTCTCACCAAGATTGGACTCAAGCTTCTCTTTGAGAGCCTTCTTCTCTAAGAAGTGACCGTACTCTTCTTTGGAATATTGGCGTCCGTGGACCCACCATTCATGTGGTTTGCCTTCTATAAGGACGGCAGGGCCATCTTCTCTGTGCAATTCGCCATTGCGGTAGTGATAGATATAAATAACTACAGCGTCTGTGCCTGTTTCGTAATCTGTGGTTGTCTTTTTGAATTCCACTACTCCTGAAAAATTATCTGGTAGTGCGTTTTTGTTGATCATTTTTTGCTCCTGAATAATTCTGCAATCGTGCTTACTCCTTCCTGGATCTTGGTCAGTTCCTGGAACATTCCTTTGGTGATGTCGTTCCACATCTTCATGCGGTTCAGTGAACGGGCAATCTGATTTATGTTGCTGCCGATCTTTCCGAGAGAAGCCAAAAGCTGCAAACGCAACTTGTGCTCTGCCTTTGTTTCTTGATCGGCTAAGTGGTTAGATGGAAGCAGGACTGAACGAGCGTAGATCGCTGTTGAAGATGTGCCTGCTTCACTGGCACGTTGTCGGAGTGCCGCCCATTCTTCAGGTGTGAACCTGATTTCAAATCGCTTGCTGCGAATTTTTCTGTTGGCTTCCACGCCAACTTGGCCCGTCCTTCTTTTGAGGATCGGGTCTTTTTCTTTTATGGGGTGTGCCATTGGGGCCTCCTTTATTGTTATTTTTATCGAGCCTCGCGCAGCAGCGGGTGTGGGTAAAACCCACGATATTCAAACCTAAAGTTAGCCCGAAGGGGTATACGTAGGATTGATTGACCTTGCTTAGACCTCTTTTCCCTGTTTTTTTGAATTTGTGTGGGGTCAGAGTAACGGTGCTTATTAATACCTTAGCAGGACCAAAATCGAAGTCAACAACACACGAATTGACGATGTATGAGGAATGTCGTTTGAAGTACGCCAAATACACTGTAGCAATAGTGTGATGTTGAGATGAATGTCCATAATCATCGTACGCATTTTGAGATGAACACTCGTACGCCAATTTGACAAAACACAGTTGCAAGCACTACACCAAATGTAATGAATGGTGGTACGCCATTTTGAGAAAACGCCGTACGCCTATATGCCTGATGTGCTTCATGGCACATATGGGCGTTGACATTGCTCGTTCATTTGATAAAACAAGAAGTGCATATAGCGAAAGGAGATTAAATATGGCAACAAGAAAAAGAATGACAAAAAAGCCGATTGGTGTGGTTGGAGATGCAAAGCAAAAGGTACGAATCGGGGCTAGAGTGGACCAGGATCTATACATGCTTTGTAAGATGGCTTACTTACGTCAGGGCTGGTCTTTGGAGTCAAGAGTAGAAGAATTGCTGAAACGTGACATTGATAGCATGTCTAAGAATCAATGGTTTAAAGAAATGATGTCAAGCGAATTGCTCACTAAATATGTGACGCAAGCTAAAGATGGGCAAGCAAACACTGACGTTAGTGATTTTGACTCAAACAATATTGGAGGAAATAACGATGGAGAATAACGAACAACTAATAGATATGAATGAAAGGGTAAGAATAACGGCTCGCATATCAAGAAAAACCCGTGCGCTCGCAAAAGGAATTTATCCAGTGATGGGTGTGAGTCTTGAAGAAAGAATTGAGTTTTTGCTAGCAAGGGACTTGGCTAAAGAGATGAAGAAAGCTTGGTTCAAGAAGGTGATTGCTAGGGAAGCCGATGAGTAATATCGGTTTTCACTATGACAAGAATTTCGTGATGACTCAATCTGACCTGCTTGTGTCAATGGCAGATTTAAGGGATGTGATTCAAGCGTTCGCCATTTCAGATGAGGCCCAAAGGCTTAAAGAGCTTCAAGTAGTGCTTGCATCTATCGTGAGAAAAAACAAGCTGCCTAATGGCTCCTTGAGTGTGAAGTGACCCACCTGTAGCGCACACGCCTTGTGGCGGCCCCGGCCTCACGTGGTTAGGGAACGACGAAGCGTTCTCACTAGCGTGTTCAGTTTGCAGAATGAAAAACGCACCCGAAAGGGTGCTTTTGCTTTTCATCGACCTGCTTTATTTTCAAGTCTGTTCCAGGCTTGGAAATGAAGTAGGAGCCCTCGGCAGGAGTGCTACTGGTTAGGCTGTTTCTTGTACTTCTTATGAGCAACGGCGCAGACACTCTCAACGATCTTTACGACTTCATCTCTGTCGCTGCTGCCCAGACCTTCCATGAGGTTGGCAATGTGCTGGGCCTGAGCCGATAGGCCGGTGCTGGTTTCGACCACAAGCTCCGCAATGCTGCACCCCAAGATGTCAGCCAACTTGACCAAGCGGGAGACAGTCAGAGGGGTGATCCCTCGCTCAACACGCGCATAGCCTTCCAGGCCAAGGTTGATTCGATCAGCGACATCTTGTTGGACCAATCCAGCAGCCTCGCGCCTCTGGGCTATCCTTTGACCGACGATCTTGTTTAATTGGACTTGCCTGCTCACGTGCGTTGCTGTCTAGTTAAATTCATATGATTTTGACTGACAGACGGGCGCAGATCAACTCCAGAAGAGCACGCTAGACTGAGTCAGTCATTGCCTTGGAGGGCCGCATGAAGCCGAAACTGGAATGTGTCGTAGACAACAGCGTGAAGAAGTGGGTGAAGGACGGTCTGCTTCACCGTGAAGATGGGCCGGCGGTCGTCAAGGGTAGTGGCACAAACCGAAGTGAAGAATACTGGTTTGAAGGATGTTTAGTGACGGCTGCAATGCTGCAGCTACACAAGACGCTCACCGCTGAAATTAACGAGATCGTAAAGAACAGGAAGGTGGTCCAGATTGCAGCAAGTGGAAGGCGAAACAATGCGTTTTAAAGCCCTCAATGGCGACACCTTGACAGAGATGCGCGTTGAGAATGGTAAGACGCTTATGTATGTGTATGACCGTTCGGGGAAGTTGCTAGATGTCTTGGAGGAAGTTGCTTCCTACATTCATCCAAAGCACGAAGGGCTTAAAAGGTAAAAGCACCCCTTGGGGTGCTTTTGTTTTATGCGATCAATGCTTCAAGCTTGCGCTTTTGCTTCCTAGTGAGAAAGCACATAAGCAACTGATAATTTTCTTGAACGGTCTTGGTCAACTCGTCGTGAAGCTGTTTGAAGTCTTCAGAACTCATGAACTCAATCACGGAACGTGGGTGCTCAGGCATCCCACGAAGCTGGATAGCAGCTTTCACCATGAAGTAGCTGTTAAATCCGATCAAAAGCTCTTTGATTCGTTCATCATGGGTAAGTCCCCATTTCTTGAAAATCTCAACAAGAACTTTTCCATCCTTGGTGTTGGCAAACTCAAAAATCTTGTCACTCATTCCGTTGATGCAGTATTGAAGGCAGGTAGTGTTTTTCATATCCTGTTCCTCCTTATGCTGCGGCCACGTTGGACATGCCGTCGTCCATGAGGCGATCAAGTTCGCGCACGATGTCGGCATCGTCGTTTGCTGCGTCTGCGCCTTCTGGTGTGTGGAAGGCAAACTCAAATTGCTGCGCTTCAAGGCGCGCCTTGGCCATCTCGTAGAAGCGACGCTCCTTTTCAAAGCCGATGGCATGGCAGTGGTGCTCTTTGGCGACAAGCAAAGTGGTTGCAGAGCCTGCGAAGCTGTCCAACACTACATGCCCTGGCTTGGTATGGTTCCTGATAAGAGGCTCCACCATCCAACGGTATTTCTCCGTTGGGTGCTCGGTCTGCTTCCTTCCGATAGGTCCCTCGTAAAACTGAACCATGTCAGCTTGTGCGCCAAAGTTGAAGGTGTACTGCTTACCTTTGGTGAACCACACAGCCTCTTCAATAGTGCTGCGATAGTTGTTCTTGCGAATGCTAGGGACAGGGTTCTTTTTCTTGAAATAGATTTTGTTCCTGAAGGTCAAGCCAAATTCTTTTTCAAGGCTTCGGACGATCAAGCCTGTGTACTTACGATCCAAGAAAAGGATAAGTGAGCCGTTGTCTTTGAGAACGCGAACGAACTCAGCAAAGAATGGTTTGATCCATTCGTAGTAGTCTTCAACGTTGTCCCAGCTATCGTTAAAGTCATGCCCCCACGCTTCTTGGGTACTGACAATCGCGTTGCCTTTCTTCGTGAGTTTGGTGGCATCTGCGATTCCGTAAGGTGGATCAGTAAGCACCAAGTCAACGAAGTCGTTGGGAAGAGATGCAAGACCCTCTTGTCCATCAACGTTGGAAAAAGAATTAATGCCTGCGAAGTGTTTTTGTTTGTGGTCCATGTTGGACTCCTTCCATTTAGTTTATTTAAGTCATGTTTTAGCCCTCCTTTCCACGTGAAGAATTTCACTTGGTCGGCAATTGATGGGTGATCGCTGTAGATGATTTGCTTGTATTGCGAATCAACAGGATGAATTGTGCGCTTTATGATTAAAAGTGAACAGGAAGAGGATCGTTGGGGCCCTACTAGGCACGTAGGGTCATAAAAAAAGCACCCGACGGTGCTCAAGATCCGATAGCGTCCACGGATTGATCGATTCTTAAAATGCGCTAGTCTTTAAGAAATAAGATGCGGAGGTGTGCGTGAAAAATGGACGCTACCAAGAAGACAACATAGAGTTTTGGTACTTCAACGATGAACTTCATCGTGAAGATGGCCCGGCTTGTGTTGAGCCTGATGGCACCAAGTCTTGGTATGTCCACGGAAACCTCCACCGAACGGATGGCCCAGCAGTTATCTGGGGCGACGGAAGTCAGGAGTGGTGGGTCAATGGTGAGAGGCACCGCGAAGGAGGGCCTGCCGTGCTCAATGCTGACGGTAGTTGCCGTTGGTATCTGAGGGGCTGCTTGCACCGTGGTGACGGTCCTGCCATAGAAGCGTCCAGCGGTGCACGCGCTTGGTATCAAACAGGTGAGCTACACCGTGAAGATGGCCCTGCTGTTGAAGGTGCTGATGGCACAAGGGAGTGGTACAACCGTGCTGTCAAGTTCTCAGAAGAAGAATTCAACCGCCAGAATAAAGCCTTCAACGCCAAGAAGCTGCATGAGGTAAGAAGTGCCTATGACAGACCTGTAAAGGCTGTTGAAAACAAGATACTTGCCATGCGCAAGAAGTACATTGAAGGTGAGGGTACTTCTGGAATAAAGATCAGGTGGTAGTACGGCCAATCACAAAAAGAAAAAGCACCCGAAGGTGCTTTATTTTTGTTTCTGATCTAGAAGCTCTTCAGCCTTTTTGACTTGTTCATCCAAGAAGCGTTTGCTGGCTTCGGAGTTCAAAAGATTATCCCAAATATCCTCGTCAGTTGTCAAGGGTGACTGGTCAGTCATGGGATTACTGGGTTGATGCAATTCTTTTGCGAATGGCAAGAATGGCATCAATCTGATCAGGTGAGAAGGCTTTATCCCTGCTTCTAAGGGCAGAAGTTGTTACTTCATAGGCTGGTTGAGCAACAAGCCATTGAGACAGAATTTTCTGCTGGGCCTCATAGGAGGCATGGCTTTCAACAGGTCCTGGTGTCGGAGGTGAGATATGTGGAAACATAGATTCTCTCTTTCTGTAGCGTTTACTATAACGGTACTAGTGCCGACATCAAGTCTTTGTGCTCCACATCATGAAAAGCAACAAAAAGATCGTAAGAATGCGCTACAGGCTTCTTGTCTTTATGCGGCTTCTTCTTCTTGAAGATAAAAATTAAAAGAGTGTCGTGGGTGGTTGTGGAGCTTGTGGGCGAAGGTATGCACGGTGGGGAACTCGTAGAGTTGTCCACGGAAAGCATGCCGCTATGCAACGCATATCGTCCATAAATCCATAGCCTTCTTCTGTTTTAAAGCCGATCCTTCAATCGGGCTGCGATCTTCTGGACAACTTCAACAATCATGGCCCTGTCAGCTTCAGGAAGTGTGTATAGAACCTGAGAGATCAGCTCGGCCTGGTCGCTGGTCCTGGTGCTGCTGGCGATTAAAAGTTCGTCTATGCCACAACCGTAGACCTCGGCCAACTCTGCCAGGCGCTGAACGGTGGGCATAGTGATGCCTCGCTCCATGCGAGAGACGGCCTCTGTCCCGATGTGAAGCGCTTCTGAGACCTGATCCTGGGTCATGCCCTTGGCCTCTCGGCGTTGGGAAAGCGTGCGCCCAATGCTTCTGAATAGCTCTCCGTGTTGGTTGTTCTCTGGCTGCATGCTCACTCCGCGCAAATTTTTGACAACCCATATGGTTGCTAGTCAACCTACAAAGATGAACATGCGTTAGAGTTGGATCTCAACCTTAAAGGTCGGGTTGAGGCTTAATTACTTCTTCATAGGGAAAACGCAGTATGGGTAGCACTTGGAGGGCAGCAGCAGCCATCGTTCTTTCAGTTGGCTTGGCGGCGTGTGGTGGAGGGGGCGATGACAGTTCCACGAACGAAGGCAGCACCTCGGCTACTGACGCCGAAGTCGTAGCCAACGTCAAATCAAGCAACATTGATTTCCTACCGTCAAACCGGCCTGCTGGTACATGGCGGTGGTCGGGTACACCAGCGCAGCATGTTCAGGTCTATGTGCCTACCCCCGTAGGGACGACTGAACAAGACTATGCAGCCAAGGTGGCAACCGCCATCACGGTGCTCAATGGCAAGTTGACCGGATTGCTGGTGTTGGAGAGCACAAACAGCATTCCCACCAGTGGGAACTACATCCGAATCAGCTACAGCACCTCCTACGTGCCCCCCGGCTCAACCGACTACGCCAGCTACTGCGCCAATGTCTCTACTGGCCCGAATCTTGGCAATGTGATCTTGCCTGACAGCCAAAATGCAATTGCTTCAAGCCCTGTCTATATCAATCTTGGAAATGGGAATTGCAATGTCACACAGGACATTGTCACTCACGAGTTCGCCCATGCTCTTGGTTTGAGTAGGCACTTCAGCGGCTTTGGAAATGACGGTTCTGTTAGTGCGATGTTTGATGCACTTGCCACGCTTTATGGAAATCCGCAATCAACCATTGCAAGCAACCTTGTTGTGAAACGTGCAATAAACTAATTGATAGGAGCTAGGAATGGGCTACAAATGTCCGAAGTGCGGCGGTGAACATACACAAGCCATTCGCGCTGTTCTTCAATCTGGAACCACATACAGCACAGGTGCTGTCAATGGAATGGGTCTTGGCGCTGGCGGTGCTGGCGTCTTCACGGGAACCAGCAGCAATACTAGTCAAACCCACTTGGCCGCACGTTTTGCAGAGCCAAAAAAGCCTAAGAAGCTGGAAATGATTGCTGGTGCGGTTCTCTCACTTGCTACGAGCCCTTGGCTGTTCAGCAAAGAACCACTGGCCTTCATTACGCTGGGGATCATGGCATGGTGGACATGGGAGATTCGCGCCTACATGAAGAGGAACAAGGTGTATCAAGAAAGCTATCCGATTTGGAAGAATATGCAGGACTACGGCTACTACTGCCATAGTTGTGCAAATGCTTTTCCCGTAAAAAGCTAGGACTAAATCCCATAAAAAAGGCACCTTAGGGTGCTTTTTGATTTTTGCCAATTTTTTGCTTCTATTGAAGCTTGCCCTTCGGGCATCTTGATTTTGATGAATGCCCTATCGGGATCAATATTTTTCTACCGAGAATCCTTCGGAACTCTTGTTGCTGATGACCCCAATGGATGGGGTAACTATCTGATATACACCGTAGTGGAACTATTTTGATAGTTATGAGAGTAATCTAATCCAGTTGGAAACAGCATCTTTGTGCTTGTAGTATGTGCTCATGCTCAAGCCGCACTTCCCAAGATTGCCTGAGTCAATTTTTAATCCACGTTGTTTGCAAGTATGAATGGCTTGCTTGATCTTTTCATCAAGCGCTTCCGTGCGAACAACATTGGTGTAGGCAGCACCTTGAGCCTGCTTGTCTTTGATGGGCATGTCGGCACGTAGCTCCAATACACCTCTGTTCTTCTGGGTGCCAATGCTAGCCCTGTGCTTCCAAGTCCATTTGCCGACTGACTTAGCAGTGGATAGGGCTTCTTTTGCTGAAAGAACGCCGTTTTCGTGGTCTAGGAAGTGGCCGTTGATGGCTAGTGCCTTGGAGTCCACAGCCAATTGGAAAGCTGTGTGCGCAGCGTGATGCTTGACCTCGGCGTAGGCCCAGTGCCTCAACGTGTCAAACAAGGTGGTGTTTCGGCCAATGCCAGAGTCGCGCAGAACTTCTTTGCGGCGCTGAGGCGTGAGATCGACCCCGTACTCTTGGAAGTCTTCTAGGTCGTAGCTGCGGTGGTTGCAGATGGTGCGCCAGCTTGGGTGAAGTGGATTCTTGACCAAGTGGCCGGTGAAGGCCGCGTCCGCGCCGAGTAGGCGGGTGAGGGCGATGTCTGTTGCCTCGTAGAACTTCTGCGGTGCTCTACGGGCTTCCTCCGTGTAGTAGACGGGGGTGTTGAGCTCGTAGAGATAGTGGCAGTGCGCGTTCTCTGGGTTGACTACTACTATGGTTGGTGGTGGCAGACCGTGTTCATCCCAGAGGTAGGCAGATCCTGGGGTGTCAATGTCCAATGCAAGGAACTTTTTGTAGAGCTGATTTAACTCCACATAGCGATAGCCAAGAGCCTTCTCACGTTTTCTGAACTTGGTGCCCTCGTCTTTGAACTCTGCACTTCTAACCTTTTCAGGCAAGGCCTGGATAAAACTCGCATACATATCAATTCCTTGTTTTCTTGCGAAAAACAGGAATTAATAGGTTAGGTTCTTGACAATTGATATTAAATACGTTTTAATATTTATATCAGGTCAAAGCCAGTCACAGCTTCTTCTTATTCCTGAATTTCTAAAATGCTCAAGTTTGCTGCTTGGGCATTTTTCATTTCTGCTTTTGTTTTACGAAATTTAATTGAGAAAGTCAAATGTAATGAGTTTTTGACTTCGAAAACGAAAAAAGCACCCACCAAGGGTGCTCTAAGTTTTTTCCATTTCTGGTGTCTTAAGAAGACTGCTCAACGGTCATCAAAGCTGGCAAAGCTGCAGGCATCAAGCATGGACGGTAGAACGCCTATATTCTTTGCTATTTGTCCCAAGCCGGCTTCCGACAGATTCAAGAAAACTGTAGAGATTCTGTTCTCATAAAACGAACAAACAAAGAGCACTTCTTGAGATGCTTTTTCGCTCTGGCTCGGGCTGTTAACCCATAAGGTGCTTCTTCAATCAACGAAAATCAAAGTCGCTATCAACAAATTTTTGCCTGTGTGTCTGATAGGTGTCATGGATCTTTTGACGCACCTGAGCCGTATAAAACTGCCACTTGTCGTTGTTGTAGTGTTTTATGCAGCTTAATATGTACCACTCAAGGTTATTCATTTTGTGATCGGTGTTGCTGGCCGTAAAGTCTTTTTTTATGATTTCGTAGTAGGCATGATAGTCGGGCTTGCCTTTTTCTTTTTTGATCAACTGGTGGTCATCGTTTATGGATTTTGAAAATGCTATCAACTCAAAAAGAGAGGATTGAAGTCTCTTTTCCGATGCGAAACCATGTTGAAGATTTGAGTTTACGGTTTGCACCTTTTCCTCGGTAATCTCTTCAAACCATCTTTTGTGGTTATACTCCGGCAAAGCATTGATAAGATCGGATTTGAATTCTAAGTTGAAGGATGTGATGGAGTTGGATATCTTCTCCACTATATCCTTCTGATCAGGATTCTTGAAGTTTCCTTTAATCACGTCGCGGACTCGCTTTGTGATAGCTTTTTGCTCAATGTCGCCATCAACAATTGCAACAATGCCAAACGAAGGAATTTTGTATGCCTCCATTTCCATGCCATAGGTGTAGAAGCCATACAGGCATGATGCTTGGTTCGCCCAAGCCCCTGACATGATGTATTTTCTTGAGAAGTAAGGTTCGGACTCGCAAAGACAATCAACGACCAATTTGGCGAGGTTGTCTTCTAGCAGAACATGTAATGAAGGTATAAATTTCGAATTGAAAGATCCAGTTTTTATAACTGTCTTTGTCCCCATGATGCCTACCATTTTTTGCCCTACCTAATTCGGGTGAAAAAAAGCACCCCGTAGGGCGCTTCTGCTCGGGGTGGCTACACCTTACGCTGCTTTGAACTCGGCTTCAGTGATGTCGCCCAGTTGTTCCTTGGTGGGAACCTTACCCAGGCGGGTAGATAGGCGCTTGAGGAAACTGAGCTTGGTTGCCTTTTCGGCTGGGTTGACCAGCCACGAATCCACCGACTTGCCAGATTTGTAGACGTCATACGCACCGTCCGTGTCCAAGAACTTGGGAGGGTGGGCCAGCCACACGCCCGGTTCACCGGCCTTGGACTTGAGAGGCTTGCTCATGACGCGGGTGCCACCAGTGGAGCCCTTGGGGGCTGCAGAGGTTCGGCCAGCAGCAGGAGCCTTCACGCCCAACTCTTCAGCCGTGAAGTTGAAAAGCTTGATCTGTTCTTGAACGGCTTTGAGTGCATCGGGACGTTCAGCTTCCATCTGAGTCGCCACCATTTCTTCAAATTCCTTGCGCTTGGCAAGGATGTCAGCGAGAGACAGCTTCTTGGCTTCTGCCATGTAAATACTCCAATAGTGTGGTTAAGACTGTAGTTGCTTGCTGTGTTCAACAAGCTACTACAGTGCCTTGGCTTGTTGATGGTTGTACTCTATGAGCAAGAACAAGATGCGTCAACTATCTTGTTCTTGTTTTTTGTCAATTAGTTTCTATCGGCGTAGTACACGTTGGTCATCGCTGATGAACCATGCCCTGCCAGCAGCATGATTTCCTCTTCGTTTAGGGCATGGCCTGCGCGAAGTTTGGCAAAAACCTCTGCCAGTCTGTCGGGCATGTTCTGAATAGTCTGCTCAACTGTCTGTGGCGAGACTCCCATATCTTTGGCAATCTGGAAGTTGTTCAACCTCTTTTGGCGAATAAGTTTGGTGAGCGCAGTGCGACGCGTGTCATGAAAATGAAGGCGAGTATCTGGGTCGTCATACATGCCCAAAGCCTTCAATGCATCCACCCAATATTGACGGAAGTTCCAAGCAGTCAGTTTAAAGACTGGACCTTTAGCAAGCCTATTGGCCTTGAGCCATTCACGAAAATCGTCATCTTCAGGGATCATGATGTCCCTTGGCTTGCCGTTTTTTGTTTTTGGAATGTGAATAGACCAAAGCTGAAGATTGACGTTTTCCCACTGGGCACCCAAGACTTCACTTTTTCGTGCGCCTGATTCAAGGCATGTGACAAAAAGATAGTAAGGCTCTTGATTGGCTTTGAGCTTTATCCATTCAGCGATCTGAATGGCTTCATCTTCGGCAAGAACCCGTTTCCGTCCAAGATAGGCTTTCGGCTTTTCTCCGCGTGGCAGCATCTTCACTGGATTCATCAAGCCATTCGGAAACTTTTCGGGATAGAGCTTGTAGACCTTTTCAAAAGCTGAACTAATAGTTGAAATTTCACGCAAAATCGTGTTGTTCTTAATCCCACTTTTCCTTCTTGAGTCCATGTAGGCGATCAAGAGCCAGAAATCGACAGTGTCGATCTTAAACTGACCGAATTCAATGTGATCCTTGTTGTATGTCCTGCCCAACATCGCATCAACAATCGTGTTTTGATAGCGATAGTTGTCAATCTTCGGTCCCAAGTCTTTGAGGTAGACAGGGATTGAGGGGATAGCACGAAGGCAACGATTCTGGTTCGTCTTGAGAGAACTGGCTGCTTGCTTGCTCATGTACTGATTGAAGTATTCGCGCAGCAGCCCCCTCATGTCGGGCATCTCAAGCTGGTACTTCTGGTCAAAAATGAGATTCTGAGGAACGCCGGTGTTGATACGGTGAAGCTCTTGTTCCTCCCATGACCTGGCAAGCGCCTCGTCGTCAAACACCTTGTTGAGGTTCTCGCCACCTTTGCGGATCTGGACGCGCCAGCGGGTGACGGAGACTTTGCGGCCTGTCTCCCTGTTCAGGACCTTGTACTTAAATGGGTAAACCGACACTGTGACTCCTTCTCGTTCTGTGAGGCCCTTGAGGCATAGCCCAAACAAGGTGGTTTTCCAGCCTTTTCTGGGCTCCGTCAGGGGCAATGCAAGCAGGGTGGTACCCCTGTTTGCACAATCAAAATTTGTGGTGCAAAAAATTGTGCATCAAAAGCGGTAGTTTGTGCAAAAACGCCGCTCTTGTTCACTCCAAGCCGTTGATTTTCAACGAGTCTAAAGGATATTACCTGTCTTCAACAAGAGCCAGCAGGACGCCTTTTTGCCGCATGTCGAAAGCGGGCTGTTCACCTTCATCGGCGCCACCACCGAGAACCCGTCGTTCGAGGTCAATTCCGCGCTGCTGTCGCGTGCGGCGGTGTATGTGCTGCAGCCGCTCTCGGAACAGGATTTGAAGCAAATTGTGGCCCTGGCCCAATCAGAGCAAGCGCTTCAAGCTATCGAAAAGGGAGCAATCGAGCGGCTGGTGGCCTACGCCGATGGCGACGCGCGGCGTCTGCTCAACACGCTCGAAACCCTGGCCATGGCGGCCGCGCAGGAAAAACTGACCGAGATCACCGACGCCTGGCTGCTCAAGGTGCTGGGCGAGCGCATGCGCCGCTATGACAAGGGCGGCGAGCAGTTCTACGACACCATCAGCGCACTGCACAAGTCGGTGCGCGGCTCCGACCCCGACGCGGCGCTGTACTGGCTGGTGCGCATG
>LNAP01002429.1_pt1 | contig 18636 bp, 7 predicted proteins | sample 602601 | NCBI WGS metagenome assembly LNAP01 (sample SAMN02440304, study PRJNA202911) | soil metagenome | biome: Subtropical and temperate rainforests or woodlands; isolation source: soil samples (1 kg each in a 20% v/v slurry with milli Q water) were... ...
GACCATGCCTGACCTCGGCGCTGTGGTTGAAGCTGAGCAAGTGGCGCCAGCTGCTGCACCTGCAGTCGCCGCACCGGTACTGGCCAAGCCTGAAACTGCTGATGAGAAGCGCAATCGTCTGCGCCGTGAAGCCACCAAGCTGGTACGTATCCGCATCACCTGCATGAACCCGGCGAAGAAGAAGTGGTCGGGCGACATGTTCTGCGTCTCCAACCGCAACTTCGGCAACATCCAGCGTTTCGTTCCATTCGAGCGCGACTGGCACGTTGAAGCTGTGCTGCTGGACATGATCCGTGAGCGTCAGTACCTGACCTTCGACGCGAAGAAAACCAAGATCTCCGGTATCGAGGTCAAGGAAGCGCGCTACGTGCCAGAGTTCGCTGTCGCCATCCTGGATCAACTGACCCCGGAACAGCTGCACGACCTGGCCCAGCGTCAAGCCATGTCTGCTGGCACCCAAGAGGTTTAAGCCATGCCAGATCCGATTGTGCCAACGCCACCGCTGCTGTTAAAGGATTTGACTGAAGCCAAGATTGACGGCACTGGCGCATTCGACGTTCTGATGAAGGCTTCGTCCAAACACTTGGATTCGCAGTTTGATCAGAACAAGCTACGTGGCGCCGACTATGCCCAAGTCTATCTGGGCGGTATGCAGGCAATCCTGCAAAATGCTGTCGTGTTCCTGCTACAAAAGGATGAAGCAGCGAACAAGGCCAACCTGGTAGCACAACAGGTTGAGCTGGCCAAACTTCAGCAACAAATGCTCCTCATCGAGATCGAGCGGGAAACTCTCAACAAGGAACTCATCGCCGCACAAGTTGAGAAAGTCCAGGCAGAAACGACCAGTATCACTGAGTCGCTGCGCATGGAGGTTGGGCGTGAGCAGCTCAACAAAGATTTGCTGGGTTCACAGGCTGAAAAGGTCCAAGCGGAAACCGTTAACCTCGTCTCTGAGAACGACAACATCAAGGCGCAGCTCTGCCTGCTCCAAGCTCAGTTCGACCTGACGATGTTGCAGAAACTGCAAACCACTGCACAGACCTCGTTGATTCAGCAAAAAGTGGCCACGGAAAAGGCCCAAATCGTAGAAACAGGCGTGGATGCCAACAGTGTGATCGGCAAGCAGAAAGCCCTGTACACCGCCCAATCCGACGGATTCAAGCGGGATGCAGAGCAGAAGGCAGCGAAGATCTTCACAGACACATGGAACGTGCGCCGTACAACGGACGACGGCACAGTCGCTGACAGCACCAATGGACTGCATGATGCAAACATTGGACGAGCAATGGCAGCATTGCTCACTGGTGTAGGTGCGTAACAACTCAGCGCTGTAACTTTAAGGGGGACCAGGACGGTCCCCTTTTTCTATGGAGTAGAACATGGGATTGTTCAGCAGCAAGAAAAAGTACACCGTCAACGTCACGGTGCAGGACATTTTCGAGGAATCCCAGATCCCCCAGAGTCCGACAACCGGCTTGATCAAAGGCATCATGGACAGTGGGGATGTGGTCGAGTACATGCTTGAGGAAGTCTCCGGCAGCATGGGCAACAAGGTCCGCGCCGGGTACTCCTTCGTCAAGAAGCGCACCACTGATCCTATTGGTTTGCCGACTACGCATGTGACCTCCTACATCTCGGCCCAGAACTCGGTAATCGGTGCGATTGAAGCGAACGTCGGGCAAGACATCACGCCTGTGTATTACTACATGGGTCCGCTCAACTCGATGCACTTTGGCTGGCAGTACTGCTACACATCCCTGGGTTACAACCCAAACACCAATGAGCTGCACGGAGTGTCAGCCTCCACGGGTTTCCCCTGCTACTTGAGTGACATGACGGCCACCTACCTGCGTGAAGACTACGACTTCATGGTGCAGACCGGTGACATGGGCATGCTGTCGCAAATGGGGCCAAGCCCACAGTCAGGCTACACACCATCCAAGCCAATGAACGTCCTGAGTTCGATGGGGCAGTACGCGGAGCAGCCACCGTTCGAAGTGAGCGATGTCGCGACCGATGACTACATCACCATCAACTATGAGTTCGTCGACGCCACCGGGGCCATCATTACCCGTGGTTTGACGGTGAGCATGGCTGCCTACGACAATACCGCAGACTTCCACATGTGCCGCTACACCCTGGCCAACGGACAGACTGGGTTCTTTACCTACCAGCATGGTACGGGCACTTACCCGGGCATTGATGCGGCCTACGCCCTGGAATTCAACCAGCTGGGTACATGCCTGCCATGGACGTACTTCCGATCGGGAGGACGCAATTCCAAGGACGTGGAGACGGCTGACACCATCAAGCGCATGACCAAATGGTGTAAGTACATCGGTGTCGACTACGAAGCCATGAATGATGGGGTGCACCAGGACTCGGATTCGGATGACGTAGAGCAGGCCATCCTGTTGTTCGCCGTCAAGCCTGGCGCCCAGCATCCGGCCGAACTGGAATACCTGTTCAAGCATTTCACTGGTTTGTACGAGAACTCGCTGTCGCAGAAGGAACTGGCCGGCACTCTGTACGAAAAGATGGACAACTACACGGCCAGCCCCAGCCAGATGACTCGGGTGATGGATAACCGCTTCAAGATGGACTTCCAGTACGCCGGGATCACCCGTAAGCGGGTAGCCGGCAAGATTGGGGCGAAGGGTGATTACACCGGGCATTACGCTCGGATTCCGCAACAACAGTACCGATCGATCACCCAAGGCAAGAATGGTACGGGTACGCAGATAGAGACGGTGGACCTACCAGCGTGGATCTATCGCTACCAGGTGCTGGATTCGATGTACGAGGAAATCACCGTTTACAACTTTCGCGTGAACTACGACGTTCACCGCAAGAAAGGCTTTGCCGCGGGCGGTCAAGATGTCGAGCTGCTGATTCCCTTGGACCAAGCCATCGTCGACACCATCTCTATCGGCATCCAGGAACAACTGCTGTGTCGGGCATTGAAGATGATGGTCAACACGGTGATCGTCACCAAAACCAAGTGGTATCAGTCCAGCGTGTTCAAGATCATCATGATCGTGGTGGTGATCGTGATTACGGTGATGACCGGGGGTACAGGTGCCGCCCTGGCTGCTGCGTTTGCAGCCGGAGGATACGCCGCCGTAGCACTGGCCATTGCAATCATCATCACCAAAATGGTCGTGGTCAGCGTGGCGATCAAGCTGTTCATCAAAGCTGTCGGGCCAAAGGTGGGCCTGGTCCTGGCAATTGCTGCCTTGGCCTACGGTGCATATTCTGGTTACGCGGCTACCCAGGGCGCAGCGGAAGGTGTGTCGGAAAGTGCAGCACAAGCCGCGGCTGAAACTTCAGCGACCTGGAGCGAGAACTTAATCGCTGTAGGTAACAACTTAGTGACGGAATCACAGTCTGCCTACGCGGGTATGCTTGAAGATGTGCAAGATGACATCTTGGCCTTTAATGAGTACGCACAAGGCAAGTTTGACAGTCTTAAAGAACAGAGTGCGCAATTAGGACTGAATCAGCAGTTAGCTGGCTTACAAGGCATGGACCTTGTAAAGTTGGCACCGGGTATTGTCATTGGGGAAACTCCGTCGAACTATTTTGAACGCACCGTGCATTCCGGCAATATCGGCGCACTGGCTTTCGACATGACGGAAAACTTCGTGGCGATGAACTTGATGCTGCCTCAACTCAACAATGTCGAAGGGAATTTTTATGACGGGACGGACCTTGTACCAACCGCTTAATCTCGAAAGCGATTACAGCAATGAAATTGGCTTGAGTGGTTTGGGTAACTACGGCCAACAAGCGCCTGCTATGGGAGGTGCTGTAGCACAAGGCGCCGCAAGTGTTGCTTCTACCCCTGGCACTATCTTCAGTTCGCTGTTCGGCGATAACGGCATGTTCTCCCGTAACAGCCTGTTTGGTGGGCGGGATGCTGAAGGTGTGCGCACTATGGGTTGGGCACCGACGGCACTGGGTATTGGCCAGGCTATCTTCGGCGGGCTTCAGGGCAACAAGGCAATGAACCTGGCCGAGAGTCAGCTCAAGGAAGGCAAACGCCAGTTCGACCTGAACTACAACGCACAGAAGCAAAGTACCAACACCCAGTTGGAAGATCGCCAGCGTGCTCGCGTGGCATCGAGCCCGGGTGCTTACGAGTCGGTTGACTCCTACATGACCAAAAACAAGGTGGTGTAATGGCCGGTCCAATCACATGGCGGAACGTAGGCGGGGGAGGTGGCGGCAACGCTGCTTCCTTCCTCAACATGGGCCAACAACAGATCCAGCAAGGGCTGGCGACACTGTCGGGTTTGGTGAAAGACACTGCCAAAGCTGATGACGCGGCCTTCGCTGCTGAGCGCGATAACAACACCAACAAGTACCTGGATGCCGTGCAAGCGGCCGGTGGTCTTGAAGCTCTGCAGAATCCTGAGATCCGTGCCCAGCTGGAAGCCCAACGGGCAGGGTACGGTGGTGCAATCGACCACGCTGCCACACGTAACGCCATTGACGCACAAGTCACGGCCTTGCAACGGGCAGCATCGGTCGGCAATGCCTACCAGGATCAACAGTCTGAGCGGTGTCAGCGCGGTGTTGTTTACCAGCTGTATCAACTGGCAGCCAGCGGTGACAAGGCCGGCGCGCAGAAGATCCTCGACGAGAACGAGCTGTTCGACGAAGGCAACATCCGCAAGAACATCACTGGCACCTTTGATGCTGCGACCAACCGGCTCTACGCCGCGGAAGACCAGGCACGCCAAGGACGGCAGGAAACCCGCAGTGCGGCGCAGTTCGCGGAAACCATGGCCAATGCCAAGGAGAACCGCGCCGATCGCCAGCTGGCCCGCCAGGAACGCCGTGATGCCAACTACCTGACCGCAATGGATGCGCAACTGAAGGATCAGGAAGCTGCCTTGCGTGCAGGCAATCCATTGGCCAATACGGAGAAAGATCCCTATAAAGCGGCCAATGAATCGGTTGACAAAGTGGCTAAAGAACTGTCGCCCTGGTTCTCTTTTGATACTTACGCAGTGGGACGAGTGAAAGATCGTGTGGCTTCTTACATGGGGGATGGCCTTGATGTTAAAGGCGTAGGCAAAGTCAAACTACCGAAAGCTGCCATGGATCAGCTGTTGGGAGAAATGACGGGCAAGATTTATCGCTCTGCCGATACCATGATGGAAGACATGGACACTATGGTGAAAGCCTTTGCCACTAATAACGCAGGTGCGTTTCGCAAAGCCGGGGAAACTACTACTGCGTTGGAAAAGATTCGCGCCTCACAAAAAGTAGTAGCGGATAGCCGTATTCGGTTGCTTAAAGGTGAGTCGTTGGATTCCGAAACTATTTCCGCTACACTCAACTCTGCCCGCAAAAAAGCCCCCAACTTAAACTTCTTGCCGGAGCGAGAAGAAGACAATCGGGTGGCCAACCAATAAATAACTAGGAGTCCCCAGTGGCGGATAACGAAAACGGAAGTTTGTTTACACCACTGGGTTTAGAACCTATTGAGTTACCAACTGCACAACCAGCTGGGGGCTATACGCCCCTGTTTGGTCAAGTTGAACGCAAAGCGTTTGACCTCGATCGTGCGGTTACACGCAAACAACGTAACCTGGATAACTCGGCTATCTCCAAGTTGGGCCTGGGTGCGGAAGATCCATTGGGGCAAGTTGCCAACTTGTATGCACGCGCAGCTTCTGGTGCCAGTCGCTTTATCGGCAACGTAGCCACCGCGCCGATTGATACAGTCACCGACATGGCCCAAGCGTCTGTGCCAAATACGCACATTGATGCGTACTCGCGTGTGAAGTCTGGTCGTCCTCTCCCGGGCGATGAAGCACTGCTGGCACAAACTGCACCAGGTGATGACGGCGTTCCGCAGACTTATGCCGAGCGTATGCAGGGCATTGATGGTTTGCGCCAGGTATCCAAGTCCATTGCTGAAACCATGGACATCTCCAGCATTGTCGATACCACCCGTGCCGATCGGCTGTCGGACGAGCTGGAATATGAAACTGCAGGCGGTGTGTCACAACTTCGCCAGGCCGGTGACGACTTCGATAAAGGGAATTATCTCGATGCTGCTGGTAATGCTCTTGGCGGTGGGTTCCGTACCCTTGGCAGCGCTTTGTCTGCTGGTATTCAAGATCCGGGGGCAGTCAGCGAATACGTTGTAGAAAACGTCCCACAACTGGCAGCCATGGCTATTAACCCATTGCTGGGCACAGTCGGTAACGCTGGTTATGGCTTGAATGAATACCGCGACGGCATCACCGATTACCAAGAGAACAACCTTGGTGAGATGCCTGATGCAGAAGACCGTCTTCGCATGGGCTTGTTTGCAGCCTCCGCTGCGCTGGCCGAACAAGTGGGTGATGTGTCCCTGCTCAAAGGAATGGGCGGGTGGAAAGGCGTTCCTAAACCTGTGACTGCTGTTCCAGGGGCAATGGCGCGTGAAGGCGTCACCGAGGGTTACCAAACCTTCGCTGAAAACGAAGCACACCTACAAGACACCTCCATTGAACAAGTCGTCGAAGGTGCCACCATCGGTGCGCTGGTTGGCGGCAACTTCCAGGGAATCGCAAGTGTTGCCGGTAGTGGCAAGGAAGCCGCTGCCAAGATTGACCGCAATACCACTGTTGAAAAGGAATTCAACACCGCTGCTGAAACGGGTGATGTCTCTGCCCTGTCTGACGTGAAGTCCCCTGTCTACGACCCGGTACGTGCAGTGAATGCCCTGCACCAGTTCGCCATGAAAGGTGATGAAGCGGCAGTAGCGCAGAGCCTGGCCCAAGCTGACCAAATCCAACAGGATCTGACCCAGCAGGTGTCGGAAGCTCAAGCTCGCATTGAACTGGCTTCCCCGGAAGCCATTGCTGACAGTCGAGATCTACTGGCGCGTATGACGGCCGCTGGCGCAAGCCAAGCTGAAATCGCCATGGTAGAAGAAGAGATTGCCGCAGCTGAAGCCTACACACCTGCACAACGGAAAGCGGACACCGCAGAGATGCAGCGTCTGGAAAACCAGTTGGGTGAAGTCCGTAATGCAGCTGAGCGCATGCAGGTTGATACCAGCCCTGAACAAGCTGATGTCACTGCCATTGCACAACAAGCAGAAGCCGGCGACACACAGGCGTTTGATCGTCTGTTGACGCTGACCATGATCAACCCTGAATCCGTAGACACCCAGGTAGCCGACTCTCTTGCAGCGAGTCCAAACCTGTCCGTCGGACAACGTACCGCGATGCGTGCTTTCTCGGAAGCACAGGTGGCAGCCAACGCTTTGAAAGGCGCAGCCGGCGTTCGTTCTGACATTGCCACTGGTGGCGATGGTTTCAAGGGTATCCCGCAGTACCGCAGTGCAATCCGTATGGCCTTGGCCAATGGCAACGTCGAAGCAGCCCGCTCCCAGGTGGATGGCATCGCTTCGTTCGCAGCCAGTCGTGTATCGAAGTTGGAAGCCATCACCGCTGCCTATGAGCAAGTGAAGGGGACCGACAATTCGATCAACATCGTGCGGGATGAGCAAGGCGTTTGGGGTCCAACTGACCTGAAGGGTAAAGCCCTGAAGGAAGCTGGTGGTCTGGTGATTGATCGCAAGTCCTTCAAGCTCCGTGACGATGTGAGCCTTGAAGCTGAAGTGCTGACCAAGACGACTAATGCGTACGAAGCTCTGCTACAAGCCGTTCCATCTCCGGTGGTTGCTGCGCCCCTGCAGGCCCAGCCAATTGCACCGGAAACCCCAGCTCCAGTAACAGAAGAGGCCCAAACCACTGAGGAAACTCAGTCAGCGCCTGAATCTACTGTTGCCGAACAAGTCGTGGATACTCCAGTGGCTGAAGCCTCCCAGGAAACTGGCAAGCTGACTGCGCTGCGCAATCGCCCGTCTGAGCCGGTCACCGCGGAGAACTACACCTCGCAGAATCTGGTTGGCGCCCTGTTTGATCAACAAGCCGGCAACGAGACTGATGCAACGGTACGTCCTCTGGTATCGGTGGAAAACTTCGCTTCCAAGGTAGGAACTGGCGAAGTCAACGTGGCCGAGTATTTGGACCAGGAAGGTCCACTTACCGGCCCTCAAACCGCTGCTGTAAATGGTTTCTTTAAGTTTGCTCGGGATACCGCACAAGCGGTGCGTGACCAGTTCAAACTGAAGGACAACCGTGCGAAGTACCCAGAATTCTTTTACCGCGACATGGCCCAGTTCCTGGTGAACGAAGACGGCCAGATCGATGAAAACTTGGCGACTGCTGTGTCCTACGGCATGTACTCGTGGACCAACGAGAACGCTACCCAGCTGCGCAACTCGGACGAGAGCATCAACGCCATTCTGCTGCGTGATTCGGATACAGCGATCGAATCCCCAGCCTATGAACTGTTGAGCACGGTCGGTACTCGTGAAGCCGTGGTAGCCGCTCAACTCGGTGCTCGGATTATCCAGGCACTGGGTCTGCGCGTGAACGCCCAGGGTACTCAAGCTGAGCAGTCAAAACTGGAAGCTACCGTCGGAGCCCGTGCCATCGCTGCCATGGTTTCCGCGGGTATCGCTGAGCGTGTGCAAGTCTCTGGCCCTGTGCTGCAAGCCCTGATCGACCCAAGCAAAGAGTCGGATGTTCCGTTCCACAACTTCGTGCGCATCAAAGCTGCCGAAGTGAATGGCCGCATGGAAGCGGCGCAAGCTGTGGCGGATGTGCGTGCAGCCAACGTCGGCTCGCAATCTGTGTTGAGCAAACTCTTCTCGGTAGAAGCGGCCGGTATCGAGCCAAGCTACACACCGGTGAAGTTCGATCAGCTGTACGCCAAACGGACCCAGCAAGATGTACCTAAAGTACTGGCTGAGACACTGGAAAAGGAAGGCGCGAAGGCTCACACCGTGCGTGCGAACATGTACCACCTGTGGTCGAACTTCAGCAGCAATCTGCTGTACGGCATCGCCGGAGTAATCGACACCACGGACGTACCGACCCACGTTGAGAACCTGGCATCGCGTAACGCCAAGAATGATGGTTTGCGTCAGCAAGTCGACAACTTCAGCAGCTTCGTCAAAACCATGATCGAAGATCCGTCGACTAATGCCCTGGAGCAGAAGTTGTACTTCGGTCGCTCGGTATGGAAGCCACAGCGTGTGGGTATCTCGGCCAACGTGATCAACCCGCAGACTTCCAAGGTACATCGCCACATGCTGGCCATGGAATCGTGGAAAGCTAAGGTTGACCCGGCGAATCCGCAGTCGATGAACAACTTCAAGCTGCGCGTATTGGAAGCCTTTGGTGTTAAGACTGAAGCCACCAATACTGACGTAGTGCTGAAGAAGTACGACGACAAGGTCAATGGCCCTGCCATTCAAGCGGCTATCAGCGCACTGGCCACCATCCTGCGTGATGAACACACGTCGGTGGATGAAGCGGTGATCTTGGCCGGTGTGAAAGCAGGCGGTGAAAACTTCCATAGCTTTGATGCCCTGGTCGCCCTGGCTGAGCTGCAGAACGCTGCCGGCCAACCGTTCGAAACCTCCATGATGGGTGAAGTCGACGGTGTCACCAACGGGCCAATGCTGTCCCTGGTGATGCTCGGCGCCAAAGGCTTCGACACACTCAATCAGGGTGGTTTCTTCGAACAGGGTAGTGAGTTCTCCCAGTTCAACGATTTCCACGCCAAGGATGGCAACCTCGACCTGTACGAGTCGAACATCTCTGCGACCTTGAGCCGTATGCAGGGACGTAACACCACAGCGCTGGCAGCCATGCAGGTGATCACCGGCAAACTGCAAACACCGGAAGGTGATGTCACGTCCAAGGGTCGGAAGATCATCAAGCAGCCACTGACGGCGCTGATGTTCGGTTCCAACCCAAAGACCGCAGTAGACGGTATGGCTGATGGTTTCATCGAGTCGATCTACAGCAAAATGGAAGATGCTGCACAAGCGCGCTCGGAAGCGGATACGCAGGCGGTACTGGCTTCGGTTAACACCTTGATGGGCAACAAGCGCCTGGCACTGGATGACCGCATGGGTATTGAGCGGGCTATGACCACACGCCTGACTGTGCAGCAGAAAGCCGCGTTGAAGAACTCGTTCTATGAGCTGATCGGCAAACCGACCGAAGACGCCCTGGCTGACAACTACTCGCTGTTCATCGAACGGCGTAACGTGATCAACCAGACTGCGCAGCTGTCGTTTGATTTGTACAAGGCAGCCTATGACGCCGTGGTTGAATCGGTGACCGAATCGACCGCCATGCCAATGTCCAAAGGCAAGAAGCCTGAAGCCATTCGTATCCTGACCAAAGCGCAGCTGGCCGAAGTCAACAAGCGTCTGGATGGTATGTCCCCGGTTCTACAGACGGCAATGTCACTGGCAAGCAATCAGCCGTCGGCTGGCATGCACATGGCCAAGTCTGAAACGACCTTGGACCGTTCGACACCGTTCACTTCGGAAGTGGCGTTTGGTCAGCCGGTGGAAACCATTGACCCAACTGGCAAGCCGCAGATGATGGGTAGCACCTTGGTTTCGGGTTCCCGTACCGAGTCGATTGACCCGGGCGTGATGCCGTTCATTACCTCGATCCACTCCACTGACTCGGCTATTGCATCGTCGGTCTACGGCAGCATGGATGCACTGAACGTGCACGATGCCTTGGGCGTGGACCTGGCTAATGTGCAGAAGGTCGGACAAGAGCTGAACAAAGCCACCTTCAACCAGATGTTGAACTACTCTTCGCCGTCCGAGATGTCCAACCTGCTCGATCGCACGTTGAACAAGATGTCGGAGTTGTTGCAGGACGAAGACCTGGCTGTACGTATTCAGCCGAAACTGCTCTCCTTGGTACAGGCTGAGAACGCTCGTAAACCTAAAAAGAAACGAGGCACCTTTGCGCAACAACTGGAAAGTATCCGTCATGTGGCGACTCAGGCCGATACAGCGAAACTGGGCATGCTGGCGACAATGCAAGCTGTTGGTCAGTACGCAACCGACGGTGGTTCTTATCTGGTAACTGAGGCCGATCGCACTGCAGCGCTGGAGAAACTGGCAGCTGTGGGGAGCTCGTTCAATGAAGGCGCAGTAGCCGCGGCAAACCAATTGGTTGAGCTGGCAGTCTCTGAGCCCCTGGTGCGCAAACCATCGAACAAAGCTGAGCTCTCAAATGACTCGGTGACCTCGTTGGCCCCGGCTACTTCGTTGAACACACTGGATCGTGTAGCGCGCACCGCCGAAGACCAACTGGCCCAAGACATTGCGGCTGTCACTGATTCCATGGTTTCGGGTAACCGCACCTTGTCGGATGCAGTCGAGATCCTGCCGAACGAACGTGCTGCTGAAGTGGTTGATGCGGTGAGCTCTGCTACCCAGGGCAAGACCTCCGTATGGGGTCAGTTGGGTACACCTCTGGTGCACTCTGACGCTAACCTGGTGCAGTTGCTGGAAACCACCGAGATGACTGCCCATAACCTGGCAGACGCGCTGATTGCCTACACCGCTGACCCGTTCACCCAGAAGCTGTTGCAGATGGTCAAACGAGCGGTATCGCCGAGCGTGTCGGTGAACTACATCACCAGCAACACTGGCCCGGAAGGCGCTATTGGTGAAGGCGTGGACAAGTCCCGTGGTTGGTACGCACAGCGCAACAACACGGCCGGCGTCTACATCAAGAGCACTGAATTCGTTGAATCGGGTATCACCACCGAACTGTTGACGCATGAACTGGTGCACGCGGCGCTGGCCAGTCTGGTAGATCGCAACACCAGCAAGTCGAACGACGTTGGCCAAGCCATTGCCGATCTGGAAACACTGTGCACCAAAGCCGCAGAGATGATCAGCAACAATGGCGAGATGTCGGCCAAGTACCGCAATGCCACTTCCAACGTGCATGAGCTGCTGGCATGGGGTCTGACCAACCAAGACTTCCAGAAGGAAGTGCTGGCCAAGATCAGCATGCCAACCCGTCGCAACGGTATCCTGGATGGTTTGAAGTCCTTCATCGACTCCCTGGTCAAGATGCTGTTCCCGGGTCAAGCCGTACGGTACAACACCGGTATGGCCATGTTGGTAGCCAACTCCGCTGGTTTGTTCCGTGAAGCGACCAAGCTGCGCCAGTCCCGGGATACCCAGACGCACAAGTACGAAGACGCGATGGATCACGTCAACGCCATGACTGCTGGTCAAGTGTTTGATGGCCTGGCCACGTTGCCTGGTGCGAAGACTGACGCTGCGCACGCCATATATCTGCGCAACCTGCTGGAGTCGGCGACTGATCCCCTGTACGGCCCATACGGCGCGTTCAAGGAGGAAGCCAAAGCCAATATGGCACTGACGCCAATGGACGTGTTCCTGAAGGCAGTGGACACCGGCAAGATGCCATTCAGCTCGGCTGCGGTGAACAATGCGTTCATTATCAACCAGCAAGAAGCGTTTGTTCTGGAATCGGTTGAAGTCGTGGTTCAGGAAGCCATGAACAACCCGCGTACCTTGTTTGTTCGTGAAGCCTTGGAGAACTTGTTCAAAGAAGCGCGTGCAACGCTGAAGCCGTTCAACTTCCACGCTGGTGACTGGACTAAAGCCAGTGACAACGAGAAGAAGATTGCCCAGGCCAAGTATGACTTCCTGTTCCGGCCAGCGCAGAACATCGGCGGTAAGCAGTCGCACTTGTCTCGATTTGCTGCGTTGGGCATGGCCAGTCGTGAAGTGAAGAATCTGCTGACCTTCGCTACCGCGGACCACACCAAACCACTGAAGTCGTTGCCGTGGGCAGCCAAGCTGATCGAACTGTTCCACCGTCTGGTGACCAAGCTGGCTTCGCTGCACACCAAGGTGAAACCTGGTGATCGTGCTGATGCTGCGCTGTCTACGTTGGTCGGTGACCTGGTGGACATCGAAGCCAAGCACAAGAAGAAGATGGCTGATCGCCGGGTGTCCGGTCTGGATCAACTGGAAGCCTCGTTGGGCAATGTCGCGGATAACGTCCGTGAACGTGCAGAAGCCTTCGGTAAGCTGCCGTTCTTCCGGGAAAGCAGTTCTCCGCTGGTTAAACTGGCTGGTGTAGGTCTGTCGACCCTGGCCGGCGAGCGTGTGGAAGGTGTGTTGAACCACATCACCAAACTGCGCGACAAGGCACAGAAGTCTCAACATGGTTTGATCATGGGCATTGTCGGTGAGATGCGCGGTTCGCATAACGGTATCGCCCTGGCTACCGAACTGTTCAAGCAGGCCAAGCGTGACGAGAAGGCCCGTAAGGACCACATCGAATACACCATCGCCCAGGTGAATGCGGCGTTTGCCGACGGCGGTGCCAACCTGACGGATGAAACCCGTGCTGCGCTGACCAAAGTGTTCCTGCGCACCAATGCCTCGGCCATCGCTGACGTGATTGGCACCAATGGTTTGAAAGACCTGATGGAAGATCCACAGGCCATGGCCAAGTTCCGCAGTGACCTGGAGCAGCAAGTAATCGCTGCAACTCCGTACGCTAACTACATGATCAGTCAGACCAAAGACCTGGCGCACCACAAGGTAGTGGGCAGCTCGACTTCGGCCAACCTGATGCTGAACACTGGCAACATCACCGCCATGTATGGCACTAATAAGGCGACCAACCCGGATGCCAAACTGGCTGGGTTGCTGGACCAACTGGTGGCTGTGTACGCCCTGGAGTACTCCGATGATGTGGCCAAGGGCCAAGCCATGGAAGTGCTGCGCAGTGAGTCTGCTCGGGCAGATAACCAGAACGGTGTCGACCTGGTCCTGAAGATGCACAGTGGTTTGCAGAAGAAATCCACTGAGATGTTGTTCAAAGGTACTGAGGCACTGCAGACCACCGGTTACACCCCGGAGATCCACGACAACAAGATTGAAGTGGTCCTGGTTGAGCAGGGCAGAGCGATCGACGCACACCTGCGCGCCGGCTACGCCATTGGCACCAACCTGCAGGAAGATCCACATGTCGGCTTCCAGAGCAATCGGGTGCTGATGACTCGCCGCGGGGCAGGGCAGACGGGTCTGCTGACTGGCGCCATGTCCTACACCGGCATGAGCAGCAAAGGCAGCTCGCCTGTGGCTGAAGCCAAGAACATGATGCAAGGTACTCAGACCACCTCGGCGCAAGTCCGTCGGCAGATTGCTGCAGCCAAAGCGCAGCCAATCAACGACCTGTTCAACCGTGGTTTGTCGTATGACCCACGCAAGGCCAAGTCCGGTCACATGGCCCCCACTCTGGCACCTGACGGTCGAATTGCTGACTATCGTCACCTGATGACTGAACATAACCGCGATGTGCTCCTTGACCGCGATAACTCCATGGATCAGATCCTGGGTACGCTGTCGGGGCAAATCGTGGACAAAGTGAACACTGCGGCGCAAAACACCGATGTTGTTCGCTCTCTATATGATCAGTATCAGGATGACTACACCAACCGTCCAAGTTCGTACTTGATGGTGGGTGCGGATAGTCAGGATGGTCAATTGGCTGAGTTGTATCGTTTGTTGCCTGAAGCCACCAAGCGCGAGATCCGCAAGGTGTGGAAGGGTGACAACATGTTCATCCCGGCTGACCAGATCAACCTGATCATGGGCTACCGCAAGTACAGCCTCACTGAACCGTTTGCTGCCTTGCCAACGGAACGCAACATCTTTGAGAAGACGTTGGTCACGGTGATGGAGCATGTGTTTGGTGCGAAGGCTGCGCTGCGTGTGGGCATTGCCGAGGACGTGATGCAGGCCGTGGTCAAGGAGATCAAGGACATCCTCGTGGTGAAGAACATCTTCACCCTGGTCGGCAACATCATGTCGAACATGACGGTATTGGCTTGGGAAGGTGTACCGATCGCCAAAGCTGCGGCTTCGCACGCTATCGCAATCAAGGGTGCTCTGGACTATCGCGCTGACAACAAGCGTCTGCTGCAACTGACCCAGGCACTGGAAATTGGGTATGTTCCGCAAGGGACTGCGGTGGTCGAAAATGAGATCGTTGAGTTGCGTGACCGATTGGCCCGGAACCCGCTGAAGCCATTGATTGATGCTGGCTTGATGCCAACCATCGTCGAGGACATTGAGGCCAATGACTCGCAGTACAGCTACCAGTCGCGCTTGCAGCAGAAGACGGAGAAGTACACGTCGAAAGCTCCGGCCTGGTTGCGTTCGGTGGGTAAGCAGGTGTACCTGACTCACGACACCAGCATCTATAAGTTCCTGAGCCAATCGACTCAGCTGTCTGACCTGGTGGCCCGCTATTCCATGTACGAGCATGTGACTACGCGGAAGAAAGATCCACTGAGCCAAACGGACGCCTTGAAGCTGGCTGAAGAGAGCTTTGTGAACTATGACCTGCCTTCACACCGTTCGATGCAATTCATGAACGATATGGGTGTGGTGTTCTTCACCAAGTACTACTTGCGCATCCAGAAGGTCATTTCCCGTCTGGTACGTGAACGTCCGGCCCGGGGCCTGGCATTGGCAGCAGCCAACCATTACTGGGAAGGGCTGCAGTCGATCATGGATTCCAGCTGGTTGAACAAGCTGGGGAACAATCCATTCAGCAGCGGGGCGTTCGGCTACATCGGCGCATTGGACGAGTTGCCAGCGATCAAGCTGTTGTAATAACAAAAGGCCCATCACTGGGCCTTTTTTCTTTTCCTGCGCGGCTCAAGCACGAGTTCATCAATTGCCAGCCAGAAGAGTACGCCGGCCAAGCCCAGGGTGCCGACAATGGCAACCAGGATAGCTATCAGGCGTAAGGCGAAACCAAAGGCAATGAACAGGGTGATTACCACCAATACGAGTGCAAGTCCTACGCTCAAGCCGCCCAGTACCTTCAGGACGGCCCACACAGGATTACACCGCGGGGTGTACGGCGATCGCGGACGGCTGGACGCCCAGCAACTTGGCGATCTGCAGATGTTCTGCAGTGTACTTCTCGGGGTCTCTGCTCTTTTCCTTCTGACCAGAAGTTTCACCACTGGTTTTGGCTTCCTGCGGTAGCAGCTTCACCAGGGCATCAGCAACCTTCTTGGCTTCAGCCGAGTAGTTGGCCTGGTACAGATTAGTTGCTGCCTGAGACATCTTCAGGATGGAATCAGCGTTACGGTTGTTGATGATTGCAGCTACTTGTTTATCACACAGTTCACACATATGAAGCTCCTATTGAAAGTTGCAGTGGTCATTACCATCAGTGCTCTACCAACTTAATGGTCCACACCGAGCAGATGTGGCTGATGGTAATGACCAATACAACTTCCGGTGTAACCTCTCAGTTAAGAGTCAGCTACGGGAAGTTGGCTTGGCTTCGTCTACTCCGAAGTGTCCTTTGTAACTGCGTAGAAGGCTCCATGGCAGGACTCTCCTATTTGATGGCTTACTTGCCATCCTTGTTACATGGTGTATCCCAAACGTAATTTATGTTCTGACCTTGCCTGCGATGCAGTTCTTTGTGGGTTACTCCCCGACTGATCAGAATGGTGTTTCCTCTCCGGTTACTCCCGGCGTTATTTATTTGATGGTGTATCGTTGTTACACCTGTTTTCAAAGACGGAAATCTTATACAGGTGGTAGTGCTTCAGATTGATGCGTCTTACAGTTCGCATCGGAGGACCAACTTTGATGGTTCTGGCGTAAACCATCCAGACAACTCTACTCACTCGCCAAAGTGAGCGCATTCCCCGACAGAGGGGCGCACGCGAAGCTGTTTAAAGTTGATCCTCCGATACAAACTGCGAAGTTCATATCGGCCCCGGTCTTTCCGAGGTGATTGGGTGCCCAGCAGTAGGGGCTGGGTCTTGGGTATATCTGGACTCAACCAGACCCAATAGGGTGCAGATGGCCGGTGCTTATCCCCGGCTCAATTGGGCGGGAGTCGAACCCGCAACGCGCCGCTATTCACGGCCGCTCTACCGGTGAGCTACACAACTCACGATTCAGTCACCCGGTCTAGAAATCCGGTCACCCTTCACGCTTAGCGCATCAGCCTGCGCATTCATCTGCATAATTAGGTGCTGTCTCTACAGCTGTCACTGTGCGTACTTTTCCGTTGTCTCCCCAAGGGCGCCAGGGACTTTGACCTTCCACGGTTACTCGATCACAGTTTCGAAATGTTGGACGGGAATGGCACGATTCGAACGTGCGAATCAGTATACATAGCGTACTGACTTACCTGTTTTATGGTGGACGTACCTAAACCATTAGACAAGCGACCTTAAACCACTCAGACACACTCCCTTTATTCCGGCTCGTTGTTTTCCGTAAATAGTTTTCGCGATAACAACCGACGTACTACTACGCCAACTTCAGTTGGTTTTAGTGTTCAGTACCGATCACACTATTATCCGCTATTGATTAAGACGTGAGTGCGGATGGCACACCCCTCTCACGTAATACAGTATTGCTCCGCAGAGGCTAACTGTATTGGAGGACTATCTAACAGCAGCCTTTATCCGTGTAGCAAAACCGGCACTTAGCGCTCTACTGTAGAAGTGTTGCCACCTGATAGATAATCCTCCAATACAGCCTCCCTATAACTGTCACCTGCCAAGGCCAGCAGATATAGGGAGGAATGCATTGGGTTTATAAGCAGTTGTCTCTGCTACCGGGGTTGGACCCCGCGGGCGCTAATTCACTGTGGGGCGAATCTCGCTACGCGGAATCCAGTGGTCACCGGACTTTATCAGGCAGCCCAGAAACGGCGCTACCTTAACTTCCCGGTCGGTTTGGTATCCATACCATTCGCAGCTGCCCCAGCGGTACGCCATGGCGAACGCACTTACGAGGGCGACTACGACACCGATCATGAGCCAGAACCGTGTCCGGCTCATCCCAGGAAGTTTTCCAGGCGCAGGCCGAAGGCACTGGCCACTTCCTTGAGTACTTTTTCTTCCTTGTCGTCGATCTCGCCGTCAGCGAGAGCAACGGTCAAGCCAGCCACCAGCACGTCTTCCATTTCGTGTTGGTCACCCTGGCATTGCTTGATTTCACGCAAGATCTGAATGCGGCCGGCGAGCATACCGACTTCGCGCAGCAAGCTGTCGAAGCGGCTGTAGGTCGCTTGCACTTCAGGACCATAGTTGGCCAGCGCCGGAGTATTCTCCAGCAGCTTCTGGGTCTTGGCGCGTTCTACGTCCGAGGCATCGCCGTCGGCGTACATGACCAGGATGGCGATGCCAACGGTGGCTTCCATCAGGTCTTTCTTTTCGAACTTGGCGATGTTGCGTGCAGCGACTTTCGCTTTCTTCTTGAAAATACCGAACATGGTTATTCCTTACCAATGAGGGGAGTCAGCACCGAAGGTGGCGTTGACTTGGCACGATGACCCGCTGCGTGTCCCAGTTCCCATTCGGAAGCTGAGTACTCGTCTTTGTGCGGGTTGACTGCGGGAACCGGCGCCAATGAGGCAGCCAATCCCTGGTGATATGCCACTGAGGTGTTACTCGGTGGTTTGACGGCTGACGTACCCGTGAACTCGTACTGCGTACCAAAACCAAGGTAAGCAATGTTGGTGATCACAGATTCGTCTGGAATCTTTCTGTTAGCGCGACCGGCATTGATTTCCGGCACGGTAATCAGGCGTTTCTTCGAAGCCAGGTAAAGACTGACCGTCGAGGTATGGCCGGCAGCTGGCACACTGAAAACTGTCAAATGCCAATGCCGTTTGATGGCGGATTCATCTACCA
>LNAP01003227.1_pt1 | contig 18630 bp, 17 predicted proteins | sample 602601 | NCBI WGS metagenome assembly LNAP01 (sample SAMN02440304, study PRJNA202911) | soil metagenome | biome: Subtropical and temperate rainforests or woodlands; isolation source: soil samples (1 kg each in a 20% v/v slurry with milli Q water) were... ...
CAGGCACCTCCTGACCGTATTTCATACCTGTAAACGATGTCTCCGGTTTAAAACGTAAAGGATGTCTCCGGTTTCTACCCGAGCAAGCCCGCTCCCACAAGGGGTCGGTGGAGGCCTGAGATTGTGCTTACCCCTGCCCAAACACCTGCGAAGGCCTTCGCAACAGTGGATCAAACGGATTGATCCGCGGCCCGATCAACGCGGCTTCGCGTTTGAGCATCTCCACCACTGTCGGCAAGCGATCCGGCCCCAGGCGATCGCTGACCGTGGCCACACTCAACGCCGCCACCGCCCGGCCTTCGCGATCAAGGATCGGCACGGCCACCCCGGCCATGCCTTGCAATACGCCGGTGTTGCGCCCGGCGTAGCCGAGGGTGCGCACATTCTCGACTTCCGAACGCAGGAACACTTCGTCGTACAGGTGGAAATCCTTGAGCCGCGGCAAGTTGTAATGAATCACCGTGTCGCGCTCCTCTTCCGGCAGAAACGCCAGAATCGCCAGACTGCCTTGCCCTACGCCGAGCGCCACCCGTCCGCCGATGTCACCGGTAAACGTGCGGATCGGAAACGGCCCTTCACTACGGTCCAGACAGATCGCATCAAAGCCGCTGCGCGCCAGCAAAAACAACGAGTCCCCCAACGACGCCGACAGCCGCAGCAATGCTGGCCGCGCCAGCTCGCGCAAATTGCCGGTATTGCCGGCGCGGGCCGCCAAGGCAAAAAACTCCAGGCTCAGGCGATAGCGTTTGCTGCGCACGTCCTGCTCGACCATGCCCTCGTCCATCAGGCTACGCAGCAAGCGGTGGGTGGTCGGTTGCGACAAACCAATACGCTGCGCCAGTTGCGTCACGCGCTCTCCACCCTCGATGGTATCCCCCAGACTGCGCAGCACTGCAAACAGTCTTGAGACCGCACCAACACCGACTTCATTTTTATTTTCATTCCGCTCAATGGAATCAGGCATGTGATTTCTCGACAATAAATTTACTCACTGAATGAAACTGAAAATAGTCATCGCTTCAGTGAAATAGACCATTGAGCCCATCCTATTCTTCGTCCTACTCTGCGTCCATCAGGGGCGATTCGAACAACAGCGGCAGCCGACAGAAGTCGAGCGCCAACGCACCCCGGCAACATCCTTTTCGTATCTGCCCATACAAAAAAGCGCGCCTTTGGCGACGCATAACAATCTCAGGTGGAGCGCAGTCATGGCCTTCGTGCAACTAACGTTACGGCGAAATCGACGCGGTCGTGGCCACCAATCTGTCGGTGGAAAAAGGCGAGTTCGTCTCCTTGCTCGGCCCCTCCGGCTGCGGCAAAACCACCACCCTGCAAATGATTGCCGGCTTCGTCGAAGTCAGCAGCGGGCGCATTGTGCTGGACGGTCGCGACATCACCCACGCCAAACCCGCCAGTCGTGGTCTGGGCGTGGTGTTCCAGAGTTACGCGCTGTTCCCGCACATGACCGTGAAAGACAACGTCGCCTTCGGCCTGCGCATGCGCAAAGTGCCCAATGGCGAGTTGCAGCAACGGGTGGATCGGGTGCTGAAACTGGTACGTCTGAACCAACACGCCGAGCGTTACCCGCGAGAACTCTCCGGCGGTCAGCGCCAGCGTGTTGCGCTGGCCCGGGCGTTGGTGATCGAGCCGCCGGTGCTGCTGCTCGACGAACCGCTGTCCAACCTCGACGCCAATCTGCGCGAAGAGATGCAGTTCGAAATCCGCCGCATCCAGCGCGAGGTCGGCATCACCACGCTGATGGTCACCCATGACCAGTCGGAAGCGCTGTCGATCAGCGACCGGGTGGTGGTGATGCAAGCCGGGCGTATCACCCAGATCGACGCGCCCTACACCCTTTACGAACACCCGCGCACCGAGTTCATTTCCGGTTTCGTCGGCAAGGCCAATCTGCTGCCCGGCGAACGGGACGGCGCTGGTGTTGTGCAGGTCTGCAATCGTGGCGACGGCGAACTGACCCTGAGCCTGCGTCCGGAAAAAATCGATCTGCGTGATGTTGGCCACGGTCGTTTGCAAGGCAAGATCGTCAGCCGCTTCTTCCTCGGCAGCCAATGGCTGTACGGCGTATCGACATCGTTGGGCGAACTCAGCGTGGTGCGCCGCAACGACGGTTCGGCCCCCTTGATCGAAGGCACGGCGGTCGGCCTCGACTGGGACGCGGCGCTGCTGCGGGTGCTGAGTGTCGATGAGGTGTCGGCATGAGTACGCTTGTCGTCATTCGCCAGGGACGCCAGGGTTATTGGCTGTCAGCACCGGCCCTGGCCTTGTACCTCGGTTTACTGGTCATCCCGTTGGGCCTGACGCTGGTGCTGTCGTTCAACGTCTTCGACTACAGCTCGGGAATTAACAGCGACGCCTACACCCTCGATCACTACAGCAACCTGCTGGGCGATCCGTACTTCTACGAGATCTTTCTGAGGACGTTCTGGATCAGCGCCCTGACCACCCTGCTCTGCGTGGTGATCGGCGTCCCCGAGGCCTACATCCTCAGCCGCATGGGCGCGCCGTGGCGCTCGATCTTCCTGATTCTGATCCTCACGCCGTTGCTGATTTCGGTGGTGGTGCGCGCCTTCGGCTGGAGCCTGTTGCTCGGTGCCGACGGCCTGGTCAACCAGACCCTGCAAGCCTTCGGTGGCTCGCCGATGAAATTGCTTTACACGCCATTCGCCGTGGTGATCGCCCTGGTCCACGTGATGCTGCCATTCATGATCATTCCGGTCTGGACCTCGCTGCAGAAACTCGACCCGGCCGCCGAACAGGCCGCGCTGTCACTGGGCGCCAGCCACCTCACGGTGATGCGCAAGGTGGTGCTTCCGCAAATCATGCCCGGCGTGCTCTCCGGCACCTTGATCGTGTTCGGCCTCGCGGCCAGTTCATTTGCCATTCCCGGACTGCTCGGCGGACGCCGGATAAAGATGGTCGCCACGCTGATCTACGACCAGTACCTGTCGGAGCTGAACTGGCCGATGGGCGCGTCCATTGCCGTCGCGCTGCTGTTGCTCAACCTGCTGATCATGCTGTCGTGGAACCGGATGATCGAAGGCCGCTACAAGAAGTCATTGGGATAACTCGTCATGTCCTTTCGCCCTTCTGTTCCATACCCTGGTGGTGCTGTTCATGCTCGCGCCGCTGGTGGTGGTGTGCCTCGTCGCCTTCACCCCGGAAAACACCCTGAGCCTGCCGACCACGGAGTTTTCCCTGCGCTGGTTCCGTGCAGTGTTCGAGCGCGCAGACTTTGTCGATGCGTTCTACAACAGCCTGATCCTGGCGTTCTGCGCCGCCACGCTGGCGACGCTGATCGCGGTGCCGGCAGCCCTGGCGATCACTCGATTCGAGTTCCCCGGCCGGGACTTTTTCAACGGGCTGTTCCTGTCGCCGATCATCATTCCGCACCTGGTGCTGGGCGTCGCGTTGCTGCGCTTGTTTGCGCTGATGGGTGTCAACGGCAGCTTCGCCTGGCTGATCTTCGCCCATGTGCTGGTGATCACGCCGTACGTACTGCGCCTGGTATTGGCCTCGGCCATCGGCCTGGACCGCAGCGCCGAACACGCCGCGCAATCCCTGGGCGCCGGACGCTTCACGTTGTTCCGGCAAATCACCTTGCCGATGATTTTGCCCGGGGTCGCCGGTGGCTGGCTGCTGGCGTTCATCAACAGTTTCGATGAGGTCACGTTGTCGATCTTCGTCACCTCGCCGGCCACGCAAACGCTGCCGGTGCGCATGTACGTGTACGCCACCGAATCCATCGATCCGATGATGGCGGCGGTGTCGGCCCTGGTGATTGCGCTGACGGCGTTGACGATGATTCTGCTCGATCGGGTCTATGGCCTGGATCGGGTGCTGGTGGGTAAACAATGAGGTCGCCATGGCTCTGCTGAAACGACTGGCCGAAGGCGACCGCCCGGCCCTGGACTTTATCCTCGACGGCAAGCCTGCCCGTGGCTTGCTCGGCGACACCCTGCTGACGGCCGTGCTGACCTGCAGCGAACACCTGCGCGGCAGCGACTTCAGCGCCGAACCCCGCGCCGGTTTCTGCCTGATGGGCGCCTGCCAGGACTGCTGGGTACGCCTGGGCGATGGCCGCCGGGTGCGGGCTTGCTCGACGCTGCTCGAAGCCGGTCAACACATCAGCCGCGAACCAGGGCGATCGGTATGAAAACCCAATCTACCTGCACAAACCGGATTCCCTGTGGGAGCGGGCTTGCTCGCGAAAGCGTCGTGTCAGCCACCACACCTATTGAATGTGCCGTCCCCTTCGCGAGCAAGCCCGCTCCCACAGGATTGCAGTGTCGATCACTTATGAGGTGGGCATGAAACCTGTAGTCATCATCGGCGCCGGCCCCGCTGGAATCCGGGCGGCGCAAACCCTCGTCGCCCACGGCGTGCGCCCCGTGCTGCTGGACGAAGCCGCCCGCGGTGGCGGGCAGATTTATCGGCGTCAGCCAGCGAATTTCAAGCGTTCGGCGGTCAAGCTGTACGGCTTCGAAGCACGCAAGGCCAAGGCACTGCATCAGACAATCGACGCACTGCGCGAGCAACTCGATTACCGTCCCGACACGCTGGTGTGGAACGCCGAAGCTGGGGCGCTCGACACCTTGCATGAGGGCCGCGCCGCACGGCTGGAATTCTCCCGGGTGATCGTCGCCACGGGCGCCACCGACCGGATTCTGCCGGTGCCAGGCTGGACGTTGCCGGGGACATACAGCCTCGGTGCGGCGCAGATTGCCTTGAAGTTTCAAGGCTGTGCCATCGGTGAACGGGTGGTGTTCGCCGGCAGCGGGCCGTTGCTGTATCTGGTGGCGTACCAATACGCCAAGGCCGGCGCCAACGTGGTCGCCGTGCTCGACAGCTCGCCCTTCAGCGCTCAGGCCCGCGCCCTGCCCGGTCTACTGGCGCAACCGACCACGTTGGCCAAAGGCATTTATTACCGCACCTGGCTGACCACCCATGGCATCCCGGTGCACCAGGGCGCTACCTTGAAACGCATCGATGGCGAACACCGCGTGCAATCGCTGAATTGGCATAACGCAGCAAGTGAACATCGAATCGAATGCGACGCTGTAGCCTTCGCCCACGGCCTGCGCAGCGAAACCCAACTCGCCGACTTGCTGGGCTGTGAATTCACCTGGAACCCACTCAACCGCGCCTGGCTGCCGCAGCGCGACAGCGCCGGTCGCAGCAGTGTCGCCGAGGTGTACCTGGCCGGTGACGGCGCCGGCATCATGGGCGCCGACGCCGCGGAAATGGCCGGTGAACGGGCTGCCCTGGCGCTGCTCGAAGACATCGGTTACCTGATCCCGCCGCAACGTGCCGCACGGCTGGAACAGTCGCTGCAAACTATCGGCAGATTCCGCCAAGGCCTGGAGCGCGCCTTCCTGTTTCCCGAAAGCTGGGCCACCGACGCCGCCGATGACCTGATGATCTGCCGCTGCGAAGAAGTGCGCGCCGGCGACATCCGCCAGGTGGTGCGCGAAGGCCATTGGGAGATCAATCGGGTCAAGGCCCATTGCCGGGTCGGCATGGGTCGCTGCCAAGGACGGATGTGTGGCGCCGCCGCAGCGGAAATCATCGCCTGCGAAAGCCAGCGCAACCTGTCCGACATCGGCCGGTTGCGGGCTCAGGCGCCGATCAAACCCTTGCCGTTCGGTCTGGAGGTCGAGCCATGATCGAGGTCGATGCAATCATCATTGGCGGCGGCATTGTCGGCTCCTCCGCCGCCCTGTTCTTGAGCAAGGCCGGCCGTCGCGTCGCATTGCTGGAGCGGGACTTTTGCGGTTCGCACTCCAGCGGTGTGAATTACGGCGGCGTGCGTCGTCAGGGCCGGCCGCTGTCGCAATTGCCGCTGTCGCAACGGGCTCACGAAATCTGGGGGCAACTGCCGCAGTTGATCGGCATCAACGGCGAGTACCAGCGCAGTGGTCACCTGAAACTCGCCCGCAGCCTCAACGACCTGCACGCCTTGCAGGATTACGCCGCCAGCAGCCAGGGGTTCGGCCTCGATTTGCAGGTACTCGACCGCAATCAGTTGCGCGCACGGTTTCCGTGGGTCGGCGAGGTCGCGGTCGGTGCTTCGTTGTGCCCGGACGACGGCCACGCCAACCCGCGACTGGTGTCTCCGGCCTTCGCGCAGGCGGCGCGTCGGCACGGTGCGCAAATCCATGAACAATGCGCAGTGACGGCGGTGGAGCATGACGGTCAGCGCTTTCGCGTCAGTACTCAAACCGGCCACGAGCTGCAAGCCCCCTGGCTGCTGAACTGCGCTGGCGCCTGGGCCGGCAGCCTCGCCGCACAATTTGGCGAAGCAGTGCCGATGCACGCCGGGCACCCAGCAATGCTGGTCACCGAACCGTTGCCGCTGGTGATGAATGCCAGCACCGGCGTCGAGGGTGGCGGCATCTATGCCCGTCAGGTCGCTCGCGGTAATTGTGTGTTGGGCGGCGGCCAGGGCTTTGCCCTTGATGACGCCCGCGCCCGGCCTGGTCAGAACGCCGTCATCGAGATCTTGCGCCAGGCCGTTGAACTCTACCCGTTTCTCGAAGGTGCCCAGGCGATTCGCACCTGGAGCGGCACCGAAGGTTATTTGCCCGATCGCCAACCGGTGATCGGCCACAGCAGCACCCAACCCGGTCTGTTGCACGCGTTCGGCTTTGCCGGCGCAGGCTTTCAGATCGGGCCCGCGGTGGGCCAGGCGCTCACCGAGATCATCTGTAGCGGCGCGTCAAAGACGTCGCTGGATGCGTTTTCCATCACCCGGTTTCACTCCATCTCCGTTGCTTGATAGAGGAAGGTCGCGCCAATGAATAACCTCAAACGCACTGCACTGCTCGGTTTGTCCTGCATGAGCGCTCTGCTCACGGTCACTCAGGCCCACGCCGAACCGACGCTTTACCTGGGCATGAACGGCGGAACCATGGAGCGGCTCTATGCCGACAAGGTGCTGCCGGCTTTCGAGAAAGCCAATAACGTCAAAGTGGTGATCGTGCCGGGAACCTCCGCCGATATTCTGGCCAAGGTCCAGGCCAGCAAAGGCAACCCGCAGATGCACGTGATGTTCCTCGACGACGGCATCATGTACCGCGCTATCGCCATGGGCTTGTGCGACAAACTCGAAGACAGCCCGCCCCTGGCGCAGATTCCGGCCAAGGGCCGCATCAAGGATCAAGCCGTGGCGGTCAGCCTTGGGGTCACCGGGCTGGCGTACAACACGCGGCTGTTCAAGGAAAAAGGCTGGGACGCACCGACCTCATGGATGGACATGGCCGACCCGCGTTTCAAGGACAAACTGGTGTTTCAGTCGATGGCGTCTTCGACCTTCGGCCTGCACGGTTTTCTGATGTTCAACCGGATTCAGGGCGGCAGCGAAACCGACGTCGAACCGGGGTTCAAGGCGTGGCCGAACACCGTCGGGCGCAACGTGCTGGAGTACATTCCGAGTTCAGCGAAGATCTCCGAAATGCTCCAGACCGACGAAGCAGCACTGTTCCCGCTGACGCCGACCCAGGTCACCGCGCTGAAACTCAAGGGCATGCCGGTGGAATATGCACAGCCCAAGGAAGGCTCCGTGGTGCTCAACGTCGCCGAATGCGCCATCGCCAACAACACCCAACCGGAACTGGCGCAGAAACTCGCCGCCTTCCTGCTGACGCCCGAAGCGCAGGCCGCCGCGCTGGAAGACGGCGATCAGATTCCGTCCAACCCGAATACGCCAACCACCGACAAGACCCGCGGTCAGGTCGAGGCGATGAAGCAGTATCTGAGGACCGCGATCGCCATCGACTGGGATCAGGTCAACGAACAGCGCCCGGCGTGGAATGCCCGGTGGAATCGCAGTATCGAGCGCTAACCTCGAAGATCAAAAGATCGTAGCCTGCGGCAGCTCCTACAGCGCTGCCGCAGGCTGCGATCTTTTGCGGCAACCCATAATTGCCAGAGTGGTCGGGTTATTCCCCATTTGGTTAAACTACGCCGCCGCGGCTCAGGGTGAGCCGGCCTGAAGACTACGGGGTGACTTCACAGTGACCGTTCGACCGCCCAACCGTCCGCGACTCACACCACGCTGGCCCGCGCTACGCCGTTTCTTCGGCAAGGCAGTTGCGACGCCGGCCAGTGGCAGTACGCAGGGCCGGGTGATCCACGACTACTTCCACCGCAAGGCCCATAACCAGGGCTACACCCTCAGCCATAGCCAGCAACGAGTGATCGACTGCATGGCGCAGCACGCTTCGGCGCTGCTGGGCACATCAGCGCCGACACTCCCCGGTCTTTACCTCTTTGGTGCAGTCGGGCGCGGCAAGAGCTGGTTGCTCGACGGTTTTTTCCAGGCCATCCCCATCGCGGAAAAACAGCGCCTGCACTTCCATGAGTTTTTTGCGCAACTGCACCAAGGCATGTTCATCCATCGCGATCAGCCCGATGCGCTGGCGGTCACCCTCGACGAACTGCTGCAAGACTGCCGGGTGCTGTGTTTCGATGAATTCCACGTGCATGACATCGGCGATGCGATGCTCATCACGCGGCTGTTCAAGGCGCTGTTTCGCCGGGGGATTGTGCTGCTGGTGACCTCCAACTACCCGCCGGAAGGTTTGCTGCCCAACCCGCTTTACCACGCCCGTTTCAAACCGGTAATCGATCTGGTCAACACGCGCATGCAGGTGATGGAAGTCGGCGGGCCGCATGATTACCGCAGTCAGGCGCGCGCCCACGCACAGCAGTTGTTCACCCAGGGCCGGTACGTCTGGCCGGCCACGGTGGCGCAGCGTCAGGTGTTGCAGCTGCTCGAACACGACGCACCGGCCATCCAGCTGCCCGTCGGGACACGGCACCTGCAAGCCCGATACTGTGAAGGGCGAAGCGTCGGCTTCACCTTCGCCGACCTGTGCGAACACCCCACCGCGGTCATGGACTACCTGGAACTGTGCCGGCGTTTCGACCGCTGGATCATCGACAAACTGCCCAGCCTCGCCGACTGTTCAATCGCCGCCCAGCAGCGCTTCATCAACCTGATCGACGTCTTGTACGACCAGGACAAGCACCTGATTCTGCTCGGTCACCAGTCATTGCGCGAAAGCCTGGGTGGTGATGCTATCGACCTGGCGCGTACGCGCAGCCGGTTGGGGCAGTTGGTGGAGGTCAAGGAAGAGGTTTGATCAAGACTCTTGTGTTGGGCGACCGGCCTCTTCGCGGGCAAGCCTCGCTCCTACAACGGTTTTGTGTTGTACCTCGATCTCTTGTAGGAGCGAGGCTTGCCCGCGAAGGCGGCCTGACAAGCACCACAACTTTCCCGCTATCATGTCGCCCATTTCCAGGCCCCCACGCCCTCCTCCTGATCAATAGCGAACCTGCCCATGGATACCCTCGCCCAACTGCGCGCCGGCCAACTGTCGGGCATCACCCGTCTGGATCTGTCCTGCGGCCTGACCGAGTTCCCCCGGGAAATCTTCGACCTGGCGGACTCGCTGGAAGTGCTCAACCTCAGCGGCAACGCCTTGTGCAGCCTGCCAGACGACCTGCACCGCCTGACCCGTTTACGCGTGCTGTTCTGCTCGGACAATCAATTCACCGAACTGCCCGCTTGCCTTGGCCAGTGCACCGCGCTGACGATGATCGGCTTCAAGGCCAACGCCATCGAAAACGTGCCGGGCGCCGCCCTGCCGCCGCTGTTACGCTGGCTGATCCTGACCGACAACCGCCTCACGGAACTGCCGACCGAACTGGGTGAATGCCTGCATCTGCAAAAGCTCATGCTCGCCGGCAACCGGTTACAGCGTCTCCCCGAAAGCCTGAGCCATTGCCATCGACTCGAACTGATCCGCATCGCCGCCAATCAGCTCACCGAGCTTCCCGAGTGGCTGCTGACCCTGCCGAGCCTGACCTGGCTGGCGTACGCCGGTAACCCGCTGGAAACCGAAGCCGACGCGGCTGCGCTTGAAGCCACGGCGAGCATTCCCTGGTCCCAACTGAATCTGGAGAAAAAACTCGGCGAAGGCGCGTCGGGGGTTATCCATCAGGCGTTGTGGGAACAGACCAAACAGGTCGCGGTAAAACTCTACAAAGGCGAAATGACCAGCGATGGCTCGCCGTTGCACGAAATGAATGCGTGCATCACCGCCGGCATCCACCCCAATCTGATCCGGGTCGAAGGGCGAATCGTCGGCCATCCGCAAGCGCAGGCCGGGCTGGTGATGCAACTGATCGATCCGAGTTATCGCAACCTGGCCGGGCTGCCGAGCCTGGCGTCCTGCACCCGCGACGTCTACGCCGACGACACCCGGTTCAGCGCTGGCGCGGCGCTGCGCATCGCCAGTGGCATTGCTTCAGTGGCTGAACATTTGCACCGCCAAGGCATCACCCACGGCGACCTCTACGGCCACAACATCATGTGGAACGAGCACGGTGATTGCCTGTTGGGCGACTTTGGCGCGGCGTCTTTCCATGCCACTTCGGACAACCTTGAAAGCCGCGCGCTGCAACGGATCGAATTGCGGGCGTTCGGGGTGCTGCTGGGGGAATTACTGGAGCGCATCGACTCGGGGTTGAGTGATGAAGGGCGGGTCGCGTTAGAGGATCTACAGCAGCGTTGCTGTCAGCCGAATGTGCTGGCGCGACCGGGGTTCAGCGAGGTTGTGCGGGAATTGAAGGGACGGTGACCGCTGCGCGGTCATTCGCGAGCAGGCTCGCTCCCACATAGGATTTGTGAACGCCACAGATCGAATGTGGGAGCGGGCTTGCTCGCGAAGACGGCCTGCCAGGCAACAAAAGCCGTCAATGACACACAGACTTAACCCGCCAACCCGACAAACATGTCCTGCACGTCATCATGGTTATCGAGGCCTTCGAGGAACGCTTCGACTTCTGCCATCTGCTCATCGCTCAAACCACTGACCGGGTTCTTCGGCTGGTAGCCCAACTTGGCCGACAACACGGTGAAACCCTGCTCCGGCAGCGCTTTCTGTACCGCATCCAGGTCTGCAGGTTCGGTCAGGAACAGCGTCGCGCCGTCTTCACCCGGCTCGAAATCCTGGGCACCGGCTTCGATCGCAGCCATTTCCGGGTCGGCGTCAGGGCTGTCCGGGGACGCCTCGATCATGCCGACGTGGTTGAAGTCCCAGGCCACCGAACCGGAAGCGCCCAACTGGCCCTTACGGAACGCGACGCGGATTTCAGCGACGGTGCGGTTGATGTTGTCAGTCACGCATTCAACGATCAGCGGCACCTGATGCGGTGCGAACCCTTCATACGTCACGCGATGGTATTGCACGGTTTCGCCGAGCTGGCCGGAGCCTTTCTTGATCGCGCGTTCCAGGGTTTCGCGGGGCATCGAGGCTTTTTTCGCCTGTTCGACCACCAGACGCAGGTGTGCGTTGGTGGTGGTATCGGCACCGTTGCGGGCAGCGATGGTGATTTCTTTCACCAGTTTGCCGAAGATCTTGCCTTTGGCGTTGGCTGCCGCTTCTTTGTGTTTAACCTTCCACTGTGCGCCCATTACTCACTCTCTTGATCTGTGGCGCCGAGACATCTATTGGCCGACGCGTTGCGCAAGTTTATACGGCCTAAAGACGCCAATCGACCAAAAATTCCAAGATCTTCACCCCGTGACGAATCGACATCTTCATCAGTGTTTGTAGGGCGATTCTGAAAAGTCGATTTGCGGTGACGCTTCAGGGCTGTGGTTTCGTACCCTCTGCGCCCATCCTCCCTGGCAGAAGCGCGTTCGATGCACAACGACAAGGAAAGCCCCTTTACCCTGACACTGCTCGACGGCGGTTTGAGTCTGCAGGTGTTGCAGTTCAGCGGCCGTGAAGGTCTCAACCAGCCCTATCGATTCGACATCGACGTGATCGGCCTCGCTCCGGCGATGCACCTCGACCAATGGTTACAACAACCGGCGTTTTTGCGGCTGGCGGATGACCAGGGCATTCACGGCGTGATCCACAGCATCAGTCGCGAACATCGCGGCCCGCACCGGGTCGGCTATTCCCTGGTGCTGACGCCCCATCTGCAACACTTGGATCGACACAGTTTGCGTCGGGTGTTTCATCGTCTCAGCGTCCCCGCGATCGTGCGCCAGTTGCTGGAGGAGCATCAGTTGCCCGAGCACAGTTATCGTTTCGAACTGGCAAACGGCGGCTACCCGCCCCGGCCTTTTTGCATTCAGTACGATGAGAGCGATCTGGCCTTCCTGCAGCGGCTGTGTGAGGAAGAAGGCATCCACTATCACTTCGAACATCAGCCCGATGGACACGTACTGGTGCTGGCCGATGACAGCTTGAGTTTCCCCCAGGAGCCACTGTTGATGCCGTTCCAGGACGACGTATTCAACGACTCCGTCTTGCCGGTCATCAGCGAACTGTTCCAGCGCCATGAGCCGGTCCCCGCCCCGGCACGATGGGAAGCCAGAAACCGCGGCGCGCCGGTGGTCGGCGATGGAGCGGCTAATCATATGCTCGCCAGAACGGGCCCGGTCACGGCACGCCCTGCACCTGCACAGCTTCATCACGACCAGCTCAGCCGCCGACGGCTGGAACGCCTGCGTTGCCCGCAACGGCAGATCCACGGCCAAAGCAACCAGAGCGAACTGCGCAGTGGACGGATCCTGCAAGTGGCGCAGCATCCGCTCTCGAGTTTCAACGATCAGTGGCTGCTCACCGATATCCGGCACCAGGGGCAGCAGCCCTCGATTCTCGCCGAGGATCAGCCCGGCAGTGCCCGGCGCTATAGCAATCAGTTCACGGCCATTCCCTGGTCAACGGTCTTCAGGCCGGCGCTTAAACAGATCAAGCCGAGCATCCCGGGCTATCAGATCGCCCGGGTACTCGGCCCCGCCGGGCAACCGGCGGCACTCGATGATCAAGGCCGGATACAGGTCAGGTTATGGCCGACGCCGGCGTTCGAGGCGGATGAATCCGTCGGTCTCTGGCTACCGATCGCCCTCGCGGCGCCGGACAGTCGGATCGATCCGGCCAGGCTGCCCACGGCCGGCTCCGACGTGCTGATCAGTTTTCTCGACAGCGATCCGGACCGGCCAGTGCTGTGTGCCGGCATGGGCCATCCAAAGTCTTCCCGGCCTGCTTCCGAGCCACGCCGCGATGGCCGTCTGCTACTCGATTGGCTGGTCAACCGCCCGGATCTCGCCCCTTGAGTTTCATCCCTTGTCGGCGCACCGGGAGTCTGGTGTAGGCAGGTCCGGCCTCTTCGCGGGCAAGCCGCGCTCCCACAGGGATTTGTGCTGGCCGCATATCTTGTGTACGACGCAAAACCTGTGGGAGCGTGGCTTGCCCGCGATCGTCGCGCCTCGGTCTACCTGACGAGCCCCAACCCAAAAAACGCCTGGATCAAGCGCAAATCCCGCCGCCGCTCCATGCACCCGATCATGTGCCGATTGACCAACCCCTCGCCCATAATCGGCACCGCCGCCACCCGCGGGTCATGGCTGACTTCCACCGACGACACCACGCCCACGCCCAATTCTGCGGCCACGGCCTCGGTCACTGCCTCGCGACTGTCCAACTCCAGTAACACCCGTGGATTGACCCTGGCCTGAGCGCATGCCTCGTCGAACGTGCGTCGGGTAATCGAACTCGGTTCACGCAAGACCATGATCACCTGGTCCAGCTCCTTGAGCTGCACCCCTTTCGACTGCTGCGCCCACAGATGACCCGCGGGCACCAACGCGCAAATCCTCGACTCGCTCAACGCCTGCAGGTGCAGCCCCTTGCGCGGCTCGACCTCGGTCAGCACCGCCACGTCGGCATGCTCCGACAACAACGCGGCCAATGTTTCCTGAGCATTGCCCAACCGCAGATTCACGGTGATCCCCGGATAACGCGCGCGCAGGCTGGCGAGCATCGGCATGACCATGTGCGGCCCGTCCGCCGCCACTTCCAGGCGCCCGGTCAGCAACTGCCGGTTGGCCTCCAGCATCACCTGCGCCTCTTCGGCTAGGCCAAACATCGCCCGAGTGATCGCTGCCAGTTTGGTGCCCTCTTCCGTCAGCTCGACGCGCCGCGCGGTGCGTCGCAACAAAGTGATCTGGTAGTGCTCCTCCAACGCCTTGATGTGCCCGGTGACCGCCGGTTGGCTGATAAACAGGCGCTCGGCGGCGCGGGTGAAGCTGCCTTCCCGAGCCACAGCGTCGAAGGCACGTAGCTGAAACAGATTCATGAATAACCCTCACTGATGGCTGGCATAACAATAAACAATTTGATTGATAGCTCATCGAATTGCAATTTATGTCCCGTAGCTTCATCCCACTGAGCTTTTGCGAGGACATAAGAATGAGTACTGGCGAGCCCATCCTGCTCACCCCCGGCCCATTGACCACATCGAGCCGCACCCGTCAGGCAATGATGGTCGACTGGGGCTCATGGGATGACCGTTTCAACCAACTGACCGCCAGCCTCTGCGAACAACTGCTGACGATCATCAACGGTGCCGACAGCCATCACTGCGTGCCGTTACAAGGCAGCGGCACGTTCGCGGTCGAAGCGGCCATCGGCACACTGGTGCCTCGGGACGGTAAAGTGCTGGTGCTGATCAACGGCGCCTACGGCAAACGCCTGGCAAAAATCTGCGAAGTGCTCGGCCGCTCGTTCAGCACCTTCGAAACCGCCGAAGACGAACCGACCACCGCCGTCGACGTCGACCGCCTGCTGCGGGCCGATGCCAGCATCACCCACGTCGCGCTGATTCACTGCGAAACCAGCACCGGTATCCTCAACCCGCTGGCGGACATCGCCCACGTCATCGAGCAACACGGCAAACGCCTGATCATCGACGCCATGAGCTCGTTTGGCGCCCTGCCGATCGACGCCCAGGATGTGCCGTTCGATGCGCTGATCGCCGCCTCGGGCAAATGCCTGGAAGGTGTGCCGGGGATGGGCTTCGTTTTTGCGCGAAAAGAAGCGCTGGCCAATGCCGCCGGCAATTCGCACTCACTGGCAATGGACTTGTTCGACCAGCACACCTACATGGCCAAGACCGGCCAATGGCGCTTCACCCCGCCGACCCACGTGGTCGCGGCGCTGCACGAGGCGCTGCTGCAATACAACGAAGAAGGCGGCTTGGCCGCACGGCATCAGCGCTACGCCAGTAACTGCCAGGTGCTACTCGACGACATGGCCCAACTGGGGCTGCGCAGCTTCCTGCCCGCCGCGATCCAGGCGCCGATCATCGTCACCTTCCACGCGCCGAAAGACCCGCGCTATCAGTTCAGGGAATTCTACGAGCGGGTCAAGGCCAAGGGTTTCATCCTCTACCCCGGCAAACTGACCCAGGTCGAAACCTTCCGCGTCGGCTGCATCGGCCACGTCAACCAGGCCGAAATGCACGCAGCAGTGGCGGCGGTCGCCGAGGTGCTGCGCGAGATGGAAGTCATCGACATCTGATTCACCTCAATCCCCTGTGGGAGCGGGCTTGCTCGCGAAAGCGGACTGACATTCAACATTGATGTCGACTGACACACCGCCTTCGCGAGCAAGCCCGCTCCCACCAAAAGCAGCTCCCCTCTTAGCCAGTTGCCACAGGAATTTGCTCACCATGAACTACAGCAACCCAACCAAACTCCAAGCCGCCATCCTCGACTGGGCCGGCACCGTGGTCGACTTCGGCTCTTTCGCCCCGACGCAGATTTTTGTCGAAGCCTTCGCCGAATTCGACGTCCAGGTTTCCATCGAAGAGGCCCGCGGACCGATGGGCATGGGCAAATGGGATCACATTCGTACCCTGTGCGATCGGCCGCAAGTCGCCGAGCGTTACCGCAACGTGTTTGGTCGCACACCGACCGACGATGACGTCACTGCCATTTACAAACGCTTCATGCCGCTGCAGATCGAAAAAATCGCCGAACACTCGGCCCTGATTCCGGGCGCCCTGGACACCATCGCCAACCTGCGCCAACAAGGGATCAAGATCGGCTCCTGCTCCGGCTACCCGAAACAGGTCATGGACAAAGTCGTCGAACTGGCCGCCACCAACGGTTACGTCGCCGACCACGTGGTCGCCACCGACGAAGTGCCCAACGGCCGCCCATGGCCGGCTCAGGCACTGGCCAACGTGATCGCCCTGGGCATCGACGACGTCGCGGCCTGCGTGAAGATCGACGACACGGTGCCGGGCATTCTCGAAGGTCGCCGCGCCGGCATGTGGACCGTGGCGTTGATTTGCTCCGGCAACGCGCTGGGTCTGGACTACGAAGGTTATCGCGCCCTGAGCAGCAATAAACTGGCCAGCGAACGCAAGCGCATTCACGCCATGTTCGAAGGCTCGCGGCCGCACTACATGATCGACACCCTCACCGATCTGCCCGAGGTGATCGCCGACATCAACAAGCGCCTGGCCAACGGCGAGATGCCGCAAACCAACTGATTGCATCCCTCTCCTCACAGAAAAGCGCCAGTTCCTTTAACGGAACTGGCGCTTTTTTGTGGTCGATTACTTGATTCAGAGCATTGAACAGCCCATTGGTCTCAGGCAAATCCCCCAAACAGGATTACAGTTAACCCACGCCGTCGAACAAGAACGGTGACTTCAGACCAGACCTGTGAGGAAACACCGTATGCCCTGGAAGAATTCCGAATCACGCTACAGCACCGTATCGATCGCGCTGCACTGGTTGATGCTGGTTCTGCTAATAGTGGTTTACGCCTGCATCGAATTGCGCGGGATATTCCCCAAAGGCAGTGGCGGCCGGACGCTGATCAAGGAAGCCCACTTCATGCTCGGCCTGACGGTGTTCGTGCTGGTCTGGTTGCGGCTGTTCGCCCGCAGCCTGGGGCCGGCGCCGCAGATCTTCCCCGCCTCGCCACGCTGGCAGACCCTGCTCGCCAAACTGATGCATTGGGCGCTGTATATTTTCATGATCACCATGCCGATTCTGGGCTGGCTGATTACCAGCGCCGAGGGGCATCAGGTGATGTTCTATGGCATTGATCTGCCGTTGCTGATCGAAGAAAACAAACCGCTGGCCAAGCAGCTTGAGGGCTGGCATGTGCTCGGCGGGACGATCGGCTATTGGCTGATCGGCCTGCACGCCGTAGCCGGGCTGCACCACCACTATGTGGTGCGCGATAACACCTTGCTGCGGATGATGCCCAAGCGCGGTTGAGTTCGGTAAGTCAAGACGCAGAACCTGTGGGAGCGTGGCTTGCCCGCGAAGAATGCACCGCAGTTTTCAGGTATTACGTGTCATCGTTCTTCGCGAGCGTTCTCCAGACGACATAAAACCCTCCCGGTAACGAGTACAGGGAGGGTGAAATAACGCAGGTGTAATTAGCCCTTGGCCTGGCTCATACGCGTGAACAACTCCGTAGGCACTTTCTTGCCGTTGGACGTGTATTGGTTGCTCCTGTACGTGTAGGTTTCTGCCTCGGAAAGGTAACCGTCATTGTTGGTGTCCATCGCTTTGAACTCCTCACTCTTGGTCGGGGCCACGGCCAGGAATTCCTTGAGCGCAACGCGGCCGTCGTCATCGGTGTCGGTGCGGGCGAAAGAAGCGTCGCCGCACTTGCCCTCACCGCACTTGCCTTCGGCCTGGGTTGCCTTGGCGCTGGCGTCACTGGAACCACATTTACCTTCGCCACACTTGCCCTCCCCAGCCTTCTCTGCGGAAGCCAACTGATAGCCCTGGGGCAGCGTCTCCATGGCAAAGGCGGTCGAGGCGAGGCTCATAGCACCAGCCAACGCGACTGCGGCCAGGCCAATACGGGTTTTGTTCGGAATACGGGACATAGTATTTCTCCAGATGCTGTGCGCGATTGGAACGCGCGGTCATGCCACAAGGGCAGAAAAACCCTTGAGGATGCACTCGGCGAAATGAATCGAGCCGGGAATCCCGGAGCGAACATGCATTAGCATCCACCTCGACAGGGCAACCTCATTTGGGCCCGGTCATTTGGACGCAGTGATGTATCCGCGAAGTGTCAGCAGGCAGGACATTTGTAAGCCAATCCCTGAACCCGTGATCCGGATACAGAGAGATACACCCGATGGCATTGAGTCATGAATAACGGATGTCACTGATATCGATAGCCACCAGCAGCTGCGACGCGATCGCATGATTATTAGCGTCACGGCGATAGGCCCTGCGCTTGCTGGGCAAACGGAGCCCCTGGGTTTCAACATAGTCATGAACGTACTGGGCAGCGGGAAATCCGCCACTGACGTCAACGCTGTAGTCGTGCCGGCGCAGCAGAAAGTCTTCACCGAAGTAGAAGTCCTGTACCGGACAGTGCGTGACCACGCTCTCTGGAAAGTGCACCCGCAAACGACGCCAATGTTGGTCGCCTTCCTCCCAAGGGTCGACCTCTTCAACCCTGACACCCGGCAAGATGAACAGAAATGGCATCGTCATGTATGACCACAACGCGTAACCATTGAAGTATGCCCGGTGCAGCGGGTCCCAAGGTGTCGTTTCTGCGTGGTCATCGAAAGACGCCCTCGGATCCGAGCGCTCCGCCACCACTTGGCCATCCGTGGTTTCAATGGCGATTCGATCGGGCGTGTACGCCGTACGCTGGTTCGGGGCGCCGAAAGGCATTACCGACGCTCTCTGCTCATGCAGCCAGACCGTCATCTGACGCGAGTCACTATCCTGGGTCAGCCCCTTCATGCCCCACA
>LNAP01002431.1_pt1 | contig 18628 bp, 11 predicted proteins | sample 602601 | NCBI WGS metagenome assembly LNAP01 (sample SAMN02440304, study PRJNA202911) | soil metagenome | biome: Subtropical and temperate rainforests or woodlands; isolation source: soil samples (1 kg each in a 20% v/v slurry with milli Q water) were... ...
CGGCTTGGTCTACGTGAACGTGGAGAGCTACCTGATCGCGGCGGCCTACACGACGCTGGTCTTCCTCGTGCGGCTGCTGGTGCTGTGCCTGACCCTGCCGCTGTTCCTGATGGCCGCCTTCGTCGGATTGGTCGACGGCCTGGTACGCCGGGACATCCGCCGCTTCGGCGCGGGACGCGAATCGGGGTTCATCTATCACCGCGCCAGGGCCAGCCTGATCCCATTGGCCGTGCTGCCGTGGGTGACTTACCTGGCACTGCCGGTCAGCGTGAACCCGTTGCTGATCCTGCTGCCCAGCGCCGTGCTGCTCGGCGTGGCGGTATGCATTGCGGCGGCGACGTTCAAGAAGTATCTGTAGATCACTCCGGCTGCCAGGCGCAATCTGCCCAGTGCGTTTCGTAGCGTTTTACGAAGTCTTTCATCTCCCGGATGTTGACGGCAGGTTCGCGGAAGGCCCGGGCGCAGGTAGAAACGACATCCCGGTAGAACTCCGGAGCGACAGTCCTGATGCCGTCATAATTCATAAGCAAGTCCGGAAGACGCTCCGTGATATTTGCTCCGCGAGGTGCCATCACAATGCTCGGGGGCTCTCCATACGTATTGATCAACACGTATCGCCAGCTTGGGTCTGCGGCTCCCTGGCGAGGGACAATCTCACAGGGACGTGCGTCTCCGCCTTTGGACATGGCTTCGTAGACCTCCTTGATGGCCTGGGGTTTGTGGGCCACCAGCACATAAGGCCCGGCCCCTACATAACTACCCATGCGTTCGTCGTATTCGATGCCGAGCAAGTCTTCCAGGTCAAAGCGTGCATGTCGGCCCAGGGGAGCCTTTCCCGAGGTGAACCATTGAAGTTCCCGCAGGGTGATCCCTGCACACTTGGCAACGTCTGCAGGCGAATTGGGCCAGCACGCCACGAGGTTCTTGGCGATTTCGGCTGCGTTGTCATAGTCACTGTCGGCCCAGAAATCATCATCCTCAACGATGCCGTCCGGTGCCTTCTCACCTGTCACCAGCCAAGTCCTGCCATCGAACCCGTCGAGGTTGAAATAACGGGGCTGATCGGGCGGCAGAGAGGTCTCCCAGGACGACATCCATGGACCGGGTTCCCAGTCGAGCCCACCTGTCATTGTTGGCACCGGTACTTGCGCCGGTAAGGCCAGCCACTGCTGGATTCTGACCACGACCTCGCGGCTGTTCACGCCTCTGTGACCATCCCTGATACGAAAATCGTGGTCATTCTGAGCGTCCCGGCAAAGGGCCTGGATGGACCCGGTAAGAGATCGGTCTTTTCCGTCGTGCTTCCTCAGCAGACACCGGCTGGAGTCCTGGGCCGAGCGCAGAGACGCTGGAAGGGATTTCTCCTTGGCATCAGCGACCTCGACCTGGACTCCGATTCTTGCCATTTCCCCTACCAGTTCAGGGCTGGCCGTCGCGAGGTGGCGATTGATCCGCAGAATGTCCGGTCGGCCACGCAAGCCCTTGGCGTTACGCCACGCATCCAAAAGAACATCCCGGAAGGCCCTGGGCTGATCGGCTGGGGTAAAGGTCATCCACCGAATGGGCAACCCGGCAACGGTCAATCCATAGAGTATGAGGGGGCTGAGCCCCTACCGCTCTGCGTCCTTGACCTTGATCGGGTCCTGCACTGATACAACGCCGTGCTCCGGATGGTGAAAAAGGAACTTGGCAATCGCAACGTAGAAATGATGCTCTCTTGGTGCTGGCTGCGTCTGCTGATGCATGGACCCCCTCACTGGGTTCGAAAGAACCCGGCTGTTTAATCTGCTCGGCAGTAGTTTTTACTGTATGTACAATTTTGCTGATCCTTCAACTTCAACAGCTCATCGTCCAGTCCATAGCGAACCACGTCGATACGCTCGCTGCGTTGGGATACAAAGTCACCGGTCATCACGGGGAGCTGGAATGGGAAGAATGCCGGGTTGTTCAGGAGCAGACCCAATGCGCCCTTGGCCTCCGGTGTGGCCAGGAGTGCGGATTCAAACATCAGGATGGCCAGGTTTGGCTCGGCAATGCTCACCGGAGCGGCTTTCTCATAGCAGCCTTTGGTCTCGGAATCCTTCAGGGCTCCCCAGGCGACAAAGGAGCGGATGACGAACCGGGCATAGCGGCTGACGGTTTGCCGGTCGCCGTACTGTTCCTTCAGGCGGTTGATGATCTGGGTCTGGGTCACCTGATCCTGCAAGGCCAGCAAACGGCCGGTCTGGCGGGCCACATTGAACCAGAACGGATACACCGCCGAGATCATCCCCCAGTGGACCGCCAGAGCCATGGCCGGGTTTTCCCGCAGAAGCGCCAGCGAGGCATCCCGGAACGGGATCAACTCGGGGTCAGGAGAGACCCAGATCTTCATCAAGTTGTTGACCACGAAGGTCCGGGTCTGATCGCTTCGTTCGCGCTCTGAGCCGTTGCCTTTTCTGTCCACGAGGAACTCATGCAGCTCCTGGCGGATGGTTTTGGCGTCGAGGCCTGCCAGCAGCAGATTGGCTGCCTTCTGCATCCACTCGAAACGGATCGCCTGCTTGATGCCAATGGCTTCATGTCTTTTGCCCATCACCGTGTTCTCCTTTCAAACTTCACAAGGGGCACGATGACTTCTTCGATGGCTACACCGCCGTGACCTACGATGGCATCTCCCGGATTCACGAATGCGTCGCGGCCACCGGCTACCAGAGGGAAATAATCTGCGGGCAACCCGACCGGCTGCCACTCGTGGGCAAACGGGAAGGCCCCGGCCACCTGAGCGCGGAGTTCCGGCGTGGGATAGACACGAACCCGCTCGCCGCGAGTCTCGGCAATCACACCCTCAGATGGGCGGCCTTTGCCTTCGCATTGAATGTTGCCGTGATCGGCCGTCAGCCAGACCTCATAGCCGTAATCCAGCAGTTGGCCGACCATCGCGGAAAGAAACCCTGCATGGCACCACTGCTTGATCTGGTTGTGCATCCCGGCCGAGCCGAGTTGCATGCCGTGCATGATCTTGTCCACCTTGTCCACGACCAGCCCAACCACCTTGGTCTTTCCGGGATGGATTGCGGAGTCGAGGACGCCCGCAGCATCGCCGTCGCCAAGGCCGCGCTGGTAGGCGACATCCAGCCGAGACAGGCCATGGCCTTCCCAGAACTGCTTCCAGAGTTTCTCTTCGCTGTTGGTCGAGTTGATGGATGACGGGAAATAGAGCGGCGGCTTGCCCGAGAAGATCGATTGCCGCGATACCGAGGTCAGCGTCGGAATCCAGGCGAAGGTCGCGGATTCGCGCATGACCAGATTGGCATCCTGCTTTTGCAGTAGCTGGCGAATGGTCACCCACTGGTCCAGGGCCAGACCATCAACCACGATCAGCGCGGCCCGGCTGCTACCGGAGTCCTCGATGTCCCGAGCCAGGCGGCGCGGCACATGGTGGAGCATGGCCGGATTGGTCGGCGGTAAGTTGATCAGACTGGAGTAGTGGTCCGCCAGCCAACCGGCAAAGGTCGTGTTCAGTGCATCGCCGATTTCCTTGAGTCGGGTCTGATGCTCGGTGCTGTTGCCACAATGAACCAGCGAAGAGAGCTCGGCCCATTTCAGCGCGAAAGCGGTCCAATCAGAGTAACGCGCTTCCGCAGTGGGCAGCTCCTTCTCGACAAGGCCAAACAAGCGAGAGATCCGTAGATCGTCATCGTCCACGCCGGACGTGGCGATGCCGCTACGAACCCAGGACCCGGCATCCACTTCAATGCCTTTGGCCTCGACAGGGGTGAGTTTCCCCTCCAGGAACAGGTTGTCGATGTAGACCTTGATGTCCTGATGGTCGAACGGCAGGCGATCAGGGCCGGGATACTTGAGGCCGTATTCCGGCGAATCCTCCCGTACCTGATGAGCGCTGCCGAGCCTGGAAAGAAATAGCGGCCAGCGTTCCTGCAAAAAGGCGAAGAACGCCTCATCGTCCGGAACGATTTCAGAGAGCGGCCAAGCCTTGAATCCATCATGCCCTTTGAGAACCTGGATAAGCCGCTCAGCCAGCATCAGCGGGATCTGTAGCTTCCCATAGTGCAGGCGCAGCAATGCGCGAAGCAGCTCCACCTCGCCCCCAATTAGTTCCGCTGCAATGCCGAACACATGACGGAGAATGAAATCCTTGGTGGCGTTGTCGCCCATGCGATCCGGCGGCGACTTGCGCTGGGCCTCAAAAAGCGAATCCAGCAAGCTCCTGTCGAGCTTTTCAATGACCGGATAGCTCAGGTTGGGAAAGAGATCCCCCAAGTTGAATGAAAGCTTGCGGCCCGCCTGGAGTAGGTCGTAAGGCAAGGATTCCAGCTCCGCATCCTGCAAGCGGAGGACTACCACCAGATCGGTGTGCTCACCCCGGTCCCAGATCGAACGGTACTTTGACTCATAGGCGTATCTGAATTCGACCGGGTCACTGAACTCGATCAGGTCGAACCCGCGCCCGCGAAGCTCCAATGCCAGCTTCTCCTCGGTCAGCAGACAATCCGGGTCCGCGACCAGGGTCAGCTTGCTGACGTTGGGTACAAAATCGTTCAGGATGGCGTCTCTCCAACTACTCATTGAGCGCTTCCCTTGATGATCCGCAGCATCAGCAACGACCGGATTTCCGGTACGATCTGCCGCGCTGATTGCAATTCATGCCGCCACTCAGTTTCCTCGGCATCACAGCGAGCCAGACGGTACTGGCGCACTTCGGGCAGCCCCACCCGCTCGATGGCCTTCCGCCGTGAGGTAAAGGCGACCATGCCACGTTCCTCTTCCCGGTTCACCGAAGCGAGGTGCGCTTGCTGCAGGGCGTCGAACAGCTCCTGTCCGGCCTGTTCGGCAGCAATCTGCAAACGCTCATGCGCGGTGATGGATTCATCCTGCCCGAGGGTGGCTTGCACTTCGGCTTCCGCTGTCTGTAGCGCATCCCAGATATGCCGGGCCGTGGGCAGAAACAGTTTGCCTTCCTCGCTCAAGAACACGCTGACATAGCCCCGCCGCACCATGGGGATGCGCAGGAGTTGTGTCTTCTGGTGCATTCCGGCCTGAAGGCGGATCTCAAAGAGCCCCCAGAGTCCGGAGATGCTGGCTGGCAGTCCGCTCACAGTTGCGCAAGGCAATGGCTGACCTGCCGCGATTTGCGGAAGGTTCAAGGCCAGTCCACGGACACGGCTGTTTTCAAGATTGAGCAAGGTTGCATCGGCCAGGCGGTCCGCTTCCCGGGCGTTGAACACGGCCTTGCGATGTTCCTGGCCGTCCGGCCAATTCAGTTCCCACCAGGAGCGCTTGCGGCTGGCCGCGCCGCCGTGAGAATTGAGATAGCCCACCGTCATCCGCTCCACCCAATGGGGCAGCGGATGGGAACGCAGACGCTCAGCCGCCTGCACATCCGGTTCTTCTGAAATGCCATAGATGGCGGAGGCCTCGCGCACCTGCTGAATCTCATCACGAAGCCGGGCCACCGTGTGATCGACGGAGGTTTCGATGCCGTCAGGATTGAGAATGGCCAAGGCGAACACATCCTCGAACATCTCACCGGCCTGGGCGGAGTCAAGTACGTCGCCGGTCTTGTCGATGCCGAACTCGTCGAAGATCACCGAGAGCTTCTGCTCCAGCACTTCGCGGACCCGGAACTCGACCGAATCCTCGAACACGAAATTGATTGCCCGCACTTTCTTGGGCTGGCCGATACGGTCCACACGGCCGATTCGCTGTTCCAGCCGCATTGGGTTCCAGGGGATGTCGTAGTTGATGATGACATGGGCGAACTGCAGGTTCAGGCCCTCACCACCCGCATCGGTGGAAACCAGCACGCGGTGCGATTTGCGGAAGGCGTCCTGGGCCTGCTTGCGTTCCTCCATATCCATGGAGCCGTTCAGGGTGACGACCGATATGCCCCGAGCTTCCAGAAACTCCTTCAGCATCTGCTGGGTCGGCACGAACTCGGTGAAGATCAACACCTTCAGGTCCGGCTCGTTTTCCTCGGCCTGCAGTTCGTAGACCCACTCGATCAACGCCTCGGCCTTGGCGTCCGGTCCAGCCTGTTCGCAGCGAACCGCCGCATCCAGCAGGGTCTCCACATGGCTGCCTTCGCTCTGAAGAGCCGAGACATGGGATTTCAGCAGCTCATCGAGCAGCTCCTGGCCGTCCATGTCGTACAGCTCGTCGAAGTTTTCCGAACCATCCGCGCCGTTTTCCAGCTCCGCCAGGCGCAGGCTGGCTTGCTGTTCGCCTTCCTTTAGCGCCGCGAGCCGCCGTTCCAGCGTAGTGCGGATCGCCCGGGTGCTGGAAACCACCAGGCGCTGCATCAGGATCATCAGGAAGCCGATATGGCGCTTCTTCTCGCGCAGGGCCTGGTTGTAGCCCTCGCGCACATAGTCGGTCACCGCTTCATAAAGGAGCTGCTGAAGGTGATGACGGCTCTCCCAGGCCACCGGGGCCATCTGCGTGCGCCGGGGTTTGAAGAGCGGCTTGCCGTCGGCATCGATGGCCTTGCGCTTCTCGGTACGAATAACATACGGGGCCACCCGCTCGCGGGAGACGCTGTCCATGTCCGGAAAAGCGTCGTCATCCAGCAGGTTCATCAGGCGATGGAAGGCATCGGTCTTCCCCTGGTGGGGAGTCGCGGAAAGGAGCAGCACATAGGGCGCGGCCTCCGCCAACCCCTTGCCGAGCTTGTAGCGGGCGACCTGATCAGTGCTGCCGCCCAGACGGTGCGCTTCGTCCACCACCACCAGATCCCAACCGGCGGTAATCAAATCCTCGAACCGGCTGCGGTTGTATTCGGCAACGCGCTCAGCAGTCCAGCCGCGCCGCTTGTCCATGGGTTTGACCGAATCCAGGGAGACGATGACCTGATCAAACATCGACCAGGCTGAGCTCCGGTGATCCGCCCCTGGAGCCAGGCGTTGCAATGTGCCGATGTCGTCGCCCAGCACGAGCTGGAACTGCTCGTTGAAATGGGTCTGCATTTCCGCCACCCACTGGGTGGCGATACCTTTGGGAGAGACGACCAGGATTCGCCGAACCAGCCCGCGCAGTTTTAGCTCGCGCATGACCAGACCGGCCTCGATGGTCTTGCCGAGACCCACCTCATCGGCCAGCAGGTAGCGCACGCGGTCGCCGGAGATGGCCCGGGACAAGGCGTGGATCTGGTGCGGCAGCGGAATGACGTTGGACTCCATGGGAGCCAGCAGCACATGGCCCTCGGTGGCGCTGGTGGAGCCTTCGAGCACCTCGGCCACCTTGGCTGCGGCTGCCACATAGGCTATGCGCCCGGCTTCAATCTCCGGCTGCAGGTCGGCACTCAGCGGCCGCAAGGCGGAGCGGGGCACGCGCACTACCGCGTCCTGGTTCGGCAACCAGACACGGCACACCGTCTGCCCCCACAAGGTCTGTTCTTCGATGACCTTGCAGGCGCTGTTATGAACGGTGCTATATTGCCAAACATCCTGCATCGGCATCATCCCGGAATTGAAAAATCGTTGTGATAAACCACGGACGCTAACTCGACCGTCCCGTCGGCGCACTCCCAGTAATGAAGATGGAATTCCCTATCGATATCTCGACGCTGCGCCTTATCAGAGCCACGCATTCTTTGCGGATCATTTCCACCTGGCCCTGTCCGCAGAGCATGCACGGCTGGAAGATTGTGCCCTTTGATAGTCTCAACGATTGATCGGAGAATCTTAGGCGGCACGGAATCCCCTTGGTCGGCGCAAACTTGCTGGCACAACTCCCGGAATCTGGCTCCAATGGCTGGAACAATCACGCCACCCCAGTCAGGGGAATCACCTTGAGCAATCTCGTTTTTGAATAGAGCGATTCGGACGGCGAGTTCAATTCCAAGGTCGTCAGACGCGCCAACCAGAATGGCGGATTCATCGAGACAATCGATCAGGCCCCGAAAATCGTCACAGACCAACACATCGCCTTCAAAGAACTCGGGTGGGCACGGCAAAACCGGGATATCGTCTCTGGCATGCTCGAGCTCGTGAATATGGGCTCTTACCTGGATTACCTGTTTGGGCGCTTCTCTCAGTATGAGCGAATGGCCGCCAAGAGGTTGGGAGCAGTGCTTGCGTAGGACGGCGATCAACGTGATGCATCGGGCAAGATCGGACTGGAGGCCGTCGTGTGTTGTCAGCCGAATAACATCCGGATCTGTTTCCAGATGTTCTGACAAGACATCCTTGACCCGATAGTAGGTTTCAAAGGATGGAGTGATCGCCAGAAGCTGGTTGGCAATTCTCGCAACCGTATTGACGTCGTACTCTACTATGCCATGGGCATTGAACAGTTCTCTGAGTTGCTCCCTCAGTGGATACAATCCGTCGGCAAACAGGGACTCTGAAGCCCGCTCGCTCATGTAAATGGCCACCCAGGGCTCATCAAGCAACTTGCTCCAGTCCAGTAGCGTATCCACATACTGGAAAGCATCATCCTTGGCGCAATCAACATGGGGAACAGCGAGCACGCCTGCGTCAATTGTTACGCTGGGCAGGCTATGCATCTTTATTCCTCCGGCTTGCTTTGCGCTTCATCGCCGCAGCTCTGAGGATTTCCTCGGCCTGCTGTTGGGACTGATCAAAGAATCCTTCCGGCCAGTCTGAGATGGCTCCGTACTCGTTTATCACCACCTCTCGGAAAGCTGAACCCTGCGACGGCTTTTCCACGAAGTAGATCTTGGTCTGACTGTTCAGCTCCTTCTCGGGTGTTGCCGCTGCAATTCGGAAGCGAAGGCGGTCGATGAAATACTCGCTGTGGGTTTCAACAATGCACTGCTTATTGCAGAGCGCCATCGAAAGGAAAAAGTCGCCGAGTAGTGTCTGAACTTTCGGGTGAAGATGCAGCTCCGGCTGTTCAAAAACGAGTGTAGAGTCCGTGTCGGCGAGAAGGCACATGACGAGGATCGGCAGGACCTGGCTGACGCCTACACCCACATGCGTGAGGTCATGCGTGCTATCCGAATTGGAAAGCCCCACCTTCAGCTCGTGCCCCAATTTGCCCTGGTCTCGGCTTTTGACTGAGCTGGCGACTCCCAGATATTGGAGCCAATCGATAACCGCCGCTTCGAGAGTCCGGGTAACTGTTTTACGGTCAACTACCGGCTCTTTGAAATTTACGGACGGGATATAGCGGATCTTCTTGTTTTTATGCAGTTCAAGAATGGAAGCAGTGTGCTCTCCGCGTAGGCCTACGTCATGTGGGTCCGCTGCTGGCGCGAGCGGATACAGCGGTTTGGGAGCATCCCTCAACGGCCCGAGGTATTTCAAGGCAGAGGCGAAGAAATTATCCAGATACCATGTAGCTTCCGTTATCAAGCGAGGTGGCCTGGCTTGGACGAAGGCATGGGTCTCGGGCTTCTCTGCCGTTGATGCCCTCATGGCTTGGTGGATGCGATCAAAAAGATCATCGCGCTCACGCAGGACCTGCTGAACTTTCAGGCGCTCGTCGCGTGGGAGGCTGCGCAACCTTTCATACCAAGACCTGAATGTAAGCGTATCGGCCTCGGAACCGAAGAGTGACTCCTGCCGATACTTGTCCTTGAAAGTCTGATCAAAATCGATTGTGCCTTCGAGGACTTCGCGCAACACCGCAACGATCTCTTCGGAAAGGAGAATCTCCCTTCCCATGTTGCGCCGTAAGCCAATGGCACGACGGCCATCATCCTGAAGAGCCATGGCGATGGCGTTTGCGTCCTCTTCGATGGTATCGATGGCGTAAACAATTCTCTCGGGAAGGAAGTGTCGAAGCATGCAGCCGATTGGCTTGGCCGAGCGAAAGTCATCCTTCACCTCAGCCATGGAGCCATCGTCCAGCTCAACAGCGTAAGCCAAACTGGCGCGTAGCTGATCGTCAATTTCACTGGCGCTGTCGGCTCCTTCAATCTCGGAGATGGCCTTGGTGGAATGATGGATCGATATATCGGCTTTCTGATCCACGTTGTCCTCGTCCCTGGATATGCAGGACAACTGCGTAGCAAAAAGCCGAGGTTGGATTTGGAACAAATCACGCTGGGAGCTCGAAGCATCAGCGTCGAACGAAATCTCACAAGCGATTTCCTGAAGCTGATTGGAGCGCGGTCCATAGTAAATAGCACCACGGGGCGCGAACTGAGACCGCCTGCCTATTGCAGCATCCTGATCCGGAAGTGGCCGACAGGTACATTTGATGGTGATCTGGTCTGAAGCACCACCATTGGATTTCAGGTCGTCAAACTGGCCCAGGCTCGTGAGAGCACCATTCAATACGACAGATCGCGATCCGACCTTATGGGCCAAAGTCTGTGCTACGAGAAGGACGGATTGGATGAACGTGCTCTTCCCGCTGCTGTTTGCGCCAGCGAAGATCGTGAGTGGGCCGAGGTCCAGCTCAGTCTCCTCACGAATCGATTTAAAGTTGAAGACCTTCCATTTGGTGATCATGGGCTATTCCCCTCCCATCCGCGTTACCGCCTGGTCGTACCACATCAGCAGCTTGGGATCTTCTTCCAGAACGTTGTTGGGGATCTTGTCGGCCACGGCGACGATGACGGCGTAATCACGTTCCTGCCAGGCTTTCTTGAATCCGGCGCGGACAGCTTCCAGGCGGAAGACCTTGAGCTTTTTCTTGACCTCTTTGTATTCCTCGAACTCCTTGAGCAGCGCTTTCTCGCGCAGCTTCTCCAGGTCGCCCGCCTTGTTGGGATCGGGCACATACCAGCGGTCGCGGGCCTTGGTGACCAGGGTCGGATCATCCTTGGGCAGGTTGCGCAGCTCTTTCCAGTTGGTTGAGAGGTAGGCGTGGATCTGCTCGGGTACCGGGCCTTTGCCGTCATAGCGAAGGAAGTTCTGCTCCAGCAATGTCAACAGTTCAAGCGGAACTTCGCTCTTGCTCCAACCAGCGGTCTCTTTGAGAAATAAAGGGTGAAGATCTTGGAATGATTGTGGCTTCCTTATTAACTGTTGCTTGAGCCACTGAATGGCAGAGGATTCGTCGATTACAAACAACTGCAGTTGAAGCACTTCCTTAACAGTCATTCGCTTTTTGTCATACATTGCCGCTTGGTCCGGCAAAAAATACATTCCGTCTCTCAATGAAAATCGTTGATCTAAGCCAGAGTAGAAGTCCGAGGCAGACAGAGGTACAGCTACGCCTCTTTGGACATGAAATGCGACCATTCGGTCGAACAGAAGGTAATTTTGTCTTTCAGCTATAACCTCAACTTGGCTATCCTTTGAAACAAAAACGGGTAGCTGGCCAAGATGAGTGCGTATGAAGTCCCAAACACCGTCTTCGGTTCCGGCCTCAAGTTCAAAGCGATCCTCAAGACCACCATTTGGTCTATATGCAGATATGACTAAGTCTTGCTTAACAGCTCCGGCTGTTGTCATCTGCTTGTATGTTCCTTGCCCCTTATCAAGAATCCGCACGTCAGCTATCACAAAGCCAGCTATCCCGAGAGATTCTTGAATAACATTCCAAACTGCGTTCTTACTATTGTGGAACGCGATGGTAATCCACCTTCCCGGCTTAAGGACTCGAAAAAGCTCGCCAAACGACCTTGTCATTAAGTCTTTGTATTCATTGAGGCCTTTGCTCTGTTTTCCTGAAATTATTGCCTCGTAGTCTTGCTTAGTGAAAACCTTGAGCCATGCCTCATACAGAAAGCTCAACTCGGAATAAATGATGTTGTCTCCGAATGGCGGATCAATAAAGATATAGTCAACGCTACCTGACGGGATATGCTGTAGATTGGTTCCTGATTGTGTGCTTGAAATTGTCCTGCCTGGCTGTTTTTTCAGTTCGAAGACATTGGAGATGTCTTTGACTTTCCCTTTAGCAAGTACAAAAATATTTCGCTCAGCAGAGACACTTGGGAACTGCAAGGTGTTATATGTCTGGCCAGCTAGATTTATTTTCCCGCCCTTGAAGCCTACATTGTGCATTCGACTGCCGGTTTTTACTGCGAACGAAGTGCATAAAAAGGCCATTTCATGAGGGTATGAGCTTTTTTGTGCTGCTGCAAATAGCTCAGATAGTGCAATCAAATTACGCTTCGTCCAAAAATGATGGACGTGAGTTATGCCAAAATGGATTCCGGCCCTAAACATATCGCCCCACCTTTCGCCATTGAACATCATTGGGGCCGATGGCGAAAACGAAGTGGGTTTCAAGCTATTGATGCGAGACATTAGCTCTCGATCAAATTTAGATGGATGCTTTGAAAAAGTCTTATTTCCTACGCGAGCCTGGATTAGAACCAAATCTTGTCGGTTTTGTTTTATAGAAGTCTTTAACTCATCATCCCAATATGTTGTATGCGCCCGACCGGAAGCTGTTTTTTTAATCTCCCTTCCACATTTTGGGCACTTCATTTCTGCGTTGAAACCTTGAGATCCCTCATCAAGCGCCGGGTTCCAAAGAAGCACCTCCTCACCACATTCACAAAAAACTACATCAGACCACAATCCGTATTCGAAGCTTCCCTTCGATTTGCCACCGGGAATGTCAGTCTCATACATCCAGCCCAAATTTTTTTCCGTTTCATTCAGGAGTCTCTCCGCACATTTTTGGAAGGTTCGTGAACTAAGGCTGGAATTGAAGTTTCTTTGCAAAAAAGTTGCGAATGGAGACAAATCGACCATGATCGCATGGCGTGTTCCCCATGAGGGCTGTTCTCGCCCGGTTTCTCGCCAATAGTCTTCGATTGCTCTTTTCAGGTCTGATGGAGGCTCAGAGCACGCTTGTGCTGCAACTCCGGTCATCCCGGTGCCGGCGAAGCAGTCTAAAACCACATCGCCAGGTGAGGTGTAATTCAAAATATATCGGACAATAGCTCGATACGGGACTTTCGTGTGATATGTATGCGCCATGCATACTGGATCTTGCTTCCCCTCGCTTACATCGGCCGCAAAAGGTTCCCTGTGGTAGTGGTAGCCATCGGGCTGTTCCGGCTTTTGCGCCTCCCAATCGGCGATGAAGTCGGCGATCCACGGGTTCGGGCAGGCGGTGTAATACGGCGGATCGCTCAGGTTCAGGATGTCCTCGTCGCTGCCGATGGGAAAGCCTTCGATCTTGCGGAACTCCGGGTCCTGCATCTTCTTGCGCAGCTCCTCGGTAAAGTGAGCACGGCGGGCCTCGTCGTTCTCGAACGTCATGCCGAGACAAGTCACCGGGCCGGAGGGCTTCTGCGGCTCTTCAAGCAGCGAGTCGAACAAACTGTTTTCTTTCATCTTCATAATCCTTGGCTTTCGTCTTGTGTCTCAGCTTGGTTACTTCGCGGGTGACCAAGCTCGACGGAGTTGGTCACTCGCTTAGTCACTCTTATTCCATGACGATCCGCACCTTGGCCGGGTCCTTGCCCTTGGTGAGCTGATCAATGTACTCCTCAAAGCGTTTCTTCATCTCCGCCGGGGTGGCCGGGCCGTCGGTGACCTGCAGGGCCTGTTGCAGCTCCTGCGCCTTGACGGTGACCTTGACCAGACCGGAGAGCACTTCCTTCAGGGCGTGAACAAAGTTGCTGTCCAGCGGCACCGGCAGTTCCTTCGTCTTGATGAAGGCTTCCAGGGGCTCGCGGTCGTCGATCTTCAGCAGATCCATGTTGGCCTGGGTGATCGGGTCCTCCAAGTTGCTGAGGATGGTAGAGGTCCAGGCAGCCACCATGGCGTCGAGCTGGGCGTCCATCTGGTCGATCATCTGCGAGCCTGCCGAAGCAAAGGTTTCCACCGAAGGCCGGAACCCGCAATGCGGGCAGATCGGCGAGGCGTCGAGGTTTTGCTCGGTCAGGGCGAAGCAGCTCTTCAGCCCGGCCAGGCGGTTCTGGTAATCGGTGAGCTGCTGCCGTGGCATCAGGTCGATACCCGCCAGTTTGAGCAGGGTTTGCAGGCGCTGGTCGTTGAGCAGGCCCGCCTTGCGCTTGTCGTCGTTCACGCCCAGCCGGGCCTTGGTATGCAGACCGATGTAGGCGACGGTGTAATCCTTCTTCAGCTTTTGCAGCTTGGCCCCGATGGACTGGGACTGGCTGGCCAGCTCGGTCAGGTCGGCCTGCTTAAGGGCATCCAGCACGTCCTGCCGGGTGGTCTTCATGCGATCCACCCAGTCATGCTCGGCGGGCAGCACCGCCTCGGCGGTGGAGAGCCAGGATGCCGTCGGGCTGTGGTCCATGATGAACTCGCGCAGGGCGTCCAGCTCGTCCAGGGCCTTCACGGCCTTTTCATGGGCCAGCACTTCGGGTGCGCTGTAGCGGAAATTCTTCAGCTTGCCCGGCGAGGAGTAGGCCTGGAGCGATTCAAAGAAGCCCTTGGCCTCGTCCAGCCCGCTGGCCTGGCTGGCCAGGTCGGTTCCCGCGAGCAGGTCCAGGCCCCAGAAGGAGAGCCCTTCGCGCAGGGTCTGCTGGGTCATGACGATGCGCTTGACGATCTTGCCCACCGCCTGCTGCAGGTTCTGCACCGGCTCGTCCTTGCCCTGGGTGACAAGCTGGGCCATGCCCGGCGTCATGCCGAGCAGTTCGAACAGCGCTTTGAGCGCGGGCAGGTTCCATTCCTTGGGTTGCTCCAGGTGCTTGAAGCGGACCAGCTCGTCCATGCCGGTCGCGGCAAGCTGCTGTAGTCCGGTGGCGTCAAACTTTTTGCCCGGAATGGCGAGCACGATGTCGCCGGAATAGACCAGCGAAGCCAGGATGACCGCCACCCATTCCGGCTCAAGCCGACCACCGCCGGGGTTCATGTATTCCAGCCCGTGGTCGTCCTGGATGATCTCGCTGCGGTTGACTACCTGGCCGTGCCCCTTGGCCTTGACGGTATCGAGAATGAACTTGGTGTACTTCGACTTGTAGGGGTCGATCTTCTCGCCGTCGAGCAGCTCCAGGGCGTCCAGCACGGCGGTGGCCTGCTTGGTGCGGTTCTGCCCGGCGATGGCTCGCAGGGCGTCTTGCGCTGCCTGGGCGCGGTTGTTGCCGGTGATCAGGACCGAGAAGAACGGGTAGTCCGGGGCCTGGTTCTCGAAGTTCGGTGCCAGGCAGACACCGGCGATGGTGTTCACCAAGTCGCGGAAGTTGATAGTCTCGTGAGGCGACAGGCCCGACAGGTCGCGGATGGATTTGCCCTTGGCCCATTCGGTCATGGACTTGGCACGGCCCTGATAGGTGACCTCGAAGGCATCGCTCATGTGCTTCTGCAGCCACTGGACCAGCTTCTTCAGGAAACCGTTGGCCTTCGATTCATAGGTGGCCTTGGCATGGCCCGATGAGGTGGCTGCAAGATCCAGTGCGGCCGCATAGCTCTTCAGCGCAGTCTGGAATTCCTCGTCGGTGCCTTTCAGGCGGAAGAAGACCTCGTCGTTGACCTTGTCATCCTTGAAGCGCGGCGGATCGTTGGGCTGGATGAAGTAGAGGTAAAAGTCCCGCTGCGGCACGGCGGTGGAACGCTCGTTCGGTGCCCCGAAAAAGAGGTAGCCGGAGCGGGCTGCCTTGTGCTCCTGCCAGACCAGTTCGTGCTGCCAGATTTTGTAGCCGGTCACATAGGTGGCGTCCTGGCATTCCATGACCCGCTTGAGCGCCTCGTAATAGAAGCGGTCGAGCTGAGCCTGGCCCAGGCTTTCGGCCCGCTTGTCGATCAGGGCGTCGAAGTCGTCGGTCTTCTTCAGGTCGAGATAGAACTGGCGGTTGTCGGCATTGAAGGAGATGAACTGGCCGCTGACCGTTTTGTGGATCTCGCGCAGGACCGTTTCCACATGGGTCTGCAGATCCTTGTCGGGCTCATCGCTGCCCAGCTCGGCGATCAGCGGATCGAACAGGCAGAGACGGTCGCGCAGTTCCTCGGCGGACGCGCCCATGGGGGCATAGATGTCGCCGGTGGTGAGGCGGTGGACGGACAGCGCATGGATCAGGCGCAGCGCCATCGGCTTGTATTGTTTGCGGGTGATGGCGTTCTCGATGCGGGATTCCAGAACCTGGCTGCAATCAATGACTGCCCGGATTTCGGGAATGGCGCGGAACGAAGCGTTCTGCTTGAGGGTACCCCAATAGCTGTCGAAGGCGATCAGGCCGGGTTCGTCCTGCGGCACGTCCTTGCCAAGAATGCCTTTCATGCCCATGGACAGGGTCTTGAGCACCTCGCGCTTTTCCACCACGGTGACCCGCTCGAAGGTGTCGATGTAATCGGGATGCACCGGGAAGAGCCGGACAAACTCGTCCATGCGCTCATTGAGCCCGCCGTAGTATTTGGCAAAAGGCATCAGGTAGTCGCGGATCTTGGCCTGTTGCTCGGTGGTCTTCTTGAGCAGACGCTCGGCCACGACGAATTTCACATCGCTGCGGGCAATGAGGATCTGCTCGAAGCGGTCCTTCACCCGGCGGATGCTGTCGGCGACAAAAGCGAAGCGCGGGCTGTCGAAAATGGCTTCCTGGACACCGGCCATGAAGCGGAAGCGCAGGTCCTTGCAGACCTCGCCGACCTCGCGGAGGAAGTTGAGGTCGAGGATCAGCTCCTGGTCCTTGCGTGTGCGCAGGTAGTCGAGCAGCTCGTCGACCACCAGCAGCAGGCCGTGTTCGGGGAAGACCTCGCCGAACTTGGCCATCATGTCTTCGAAGGCCCGCTTGTGGCTGGTAATGGTCCCGGCTTCGGGGAACACATACTCCACGCCGAGTTTTTCGAGATGCTCTTCCAGTTCGGCCACCAGGATGTCGCGCAGGGACATGGTGGTGGCTCCGATCTCGGTACGGATAACCTTGAAACGCCCGGCGATCTGAGAGGCTGCGTCGCGGACACCATCGTTCTTCAGCCCTTCCAGCAGGGAGGCATCTGCGGCAAGGCTGGAGACCACCGACATCAAGTGCGACTTACCGGTGCCGTAGTTACCGACGACCAGCAGGCCCTTGTTGTCGACCGGCTGGTCGAACTGCATCTGAGGAATGACAAGCTGGGTGAGCCGTTCGGCCATTTCCTCGGAAATGACATAGGTGTTCACGAGGGTGTGTGCGGCGCTCGATTTGTCCGCGTCACGCAACTGAACGACCGACTCAATCGGGTCGAATTGGATAAGGTCTCCGTATTTCATGCTTGTCCTGCCTCTCTATTATTTTTTGCCGAATCGACCGTGGCCGTGCCATCCATGCCCACAATCAGCGCATCGACCGAGTCATAGCTGCGGTACTCGGGATGGCCGGTTTCGGCGTACAAAAGCCTCCCGGAATTCATGATTCCGTTCCACGAAGCCACCACGGCCCGATTTCTCGAAATGGACTGCAGCAGGCGCAAGGGGTCCTGCTGGAGATCCTTGTCGAAGAGGATCTCGAGATTATCCAGCACCACCGGTGCTTGAGCCTGGTCCGCGATCTGATCGAGGATGCCCGGCAACCGAAGCGACCGCTGCTTTGCCGTCAGCTCAAGCAGTTCGCCTGAAAGCGCCAGATTGACGTTGACGACAGATGAGCCGAATTCCTCGGCAATATCCCGAAGAACGCCGGTCTTGCCGGAACCGGTCTCACCCACCAGCAACACCAGACGGTGATACAAGCCTTCGGCTGCCTGGAGGGATCGTTTTATCTTGTCGTGAATCGGCTCGGCCATGGTCGCTCCTTATTGCTCGGTGTCCGGCTTATCGGATTTGTCAGCCGCACCGCCGGAGCGGACCCATTCGTCCACTTCGTCTTGTTTGAACATCCAGCGACGGCCGACGCGATGACCGGGCATAGCCCGTTGTTCGATCCACTTGTAGACCGTCTCGTTGCTTACATTCAGGTATTTGCAAATGTCATCGACCGTCAGCCATCTCTCATCCATAGCCTTCGTCCTTCGTTCATCATGTTTTCGGTAAAAGCCCGAAGGTCTCCGGGAAACCCGAAATCCGGACACAGTGCCGCAAATTAACCTCCATAAACTACATTGATGGATTGCCAAAATCAAGCGTTTTGTGCCGATTAGTGCCGACTTTTCCGAAAAAGTGCCTGATTGTCGTTGGTGATCCGGTTGCCGTTCTGAGAAGGGGCCCGCTCGTATAAGGGGATCGCCCCTCCAGCAGGCACTGTGCGACCTAGCGCCAAGCAGCCACCGCGGTGACGACCTCGGCCAGCACCGCGAATGCATCGGCTTCGGTCGGAGAGAAGTAGGCACACCGCGCCAGCAGGGTTTCCACATCAGTGACCGGCCTGTCTTGTTCTAACAGCCAGGTCCTGGACTCCCGGCCTTGTCCGGAAACGGCGCTACGCCAACCATCGAGGCAAATCCGGTGCGCCGCCCGTTCCGATTCTTTGCGGCACACCCCGGCCTCACGCCGCAGCATCCCGCCATCCAGACGACTGCGGAACGGCGTGATGACACCCCTTGGCAACCTGACGACCGCCTGCCGCCGTGTGCCGGCCCTGGCCTTGGCGCTGACCATCGCGCTGGCCAGCGCATCGCCCGCATCGGCCGACGATGCCAGCGCTGAACACGAGCAACTGGCGGCCCTTGCCCGCCAACTCAACCTGATCGACCGCCTCGCCGAGCACGCCGCCAATTCCGCCCCGCAGGAACGCGCCCGCTATCACTTCGACTACGCCCGACTGCGCGCAGACCTGAAGCGCGTTCGCGCCGGCCTGCAGGACTACCTCGTGCCCCAGCGCGCCCAGCCGCGCGATCCCGTCCCGCTGGCCGGCGACTATGTCCGCCGC
>LNAP01002432.1_pt1 | contig 18627 bp, 11 predicted proteins | sample 602601 | NCBI WGS metagenome assembly LNAP01 (sample SAMN02440304, study PRJNA202911) | soil metagenome | biome: Subtropical and temperate rainforests or woodlands; isolation source: soil samples (1 kg each in a 20% v/v slurry with milli Q water) were... ...
ACTGCACCTGGCAATGGTGCGGGCACATTGCAGATCGCGATTCAAATTCTGAGCACCACTGCTGTTGGTGCTGCTGTCGCCCGTGAACCTGTTTACAATACCACATCGGATACAACCAATACCACCTCCATAGGCGCTGTGGCATCTGGCACTAGTGTTCTGTGGAGCCAGTCTTTCGAAGAAACCGTGCAGGAAGACAACGGAGACGGCCGTGGTAACGAGAAGGACTCGGTGTATCTGTCCGCCAAGTTTATTCGACGCACCACGGTGCTGCCAGCGAGTGTCATCAACAGCGCGGCGCCGAGCTCCCTCGTATTGCGTTTCTTGTTGCTGCCGGTCACCCCACACACCTTTGAGGTAGTGGACACCTTCTTTAATCGATTTCCCGTGCAGACGAGCACACTTGCCGATTGAGGTGACGTGAAAGTGACCATTCAACAAAGAGAGTAACCGTAAACATATCGTATTTATTATTTATTAGTAGTTTTTGACTGCTTAAAGTATTTGTTAAAAGGAATTGTATTGTATTTCTACGCCACTATGCTCCTCTGGGCGCGCATTTGTTGTGTTTCATCTTTTGCTTCGTCTCGCCACGACGCGCTTCCCAATACTGTATTTCCAGCTCAACCTACATTACAGAAGCAAGTATCCGTGAAAAAGCGACAAACTACAGCGATTAATAAAATGTACTTGAAACACAGCCTTACTTGCGCGGTGATGCACGGCGCGAAACACAGTGCACACAGTGTAGCACGTACAGTACGGTCTTGATGAACTAATCCATAGTGCTCCGCCAAGTGCGCGCGGCTCGCACTGGCCGCGCAGCAACTGCAAAAGCAGCCTTCCAAAAACGCACAAGTGTCTGGTTGTCTGGCTTCGTTGCATTGACCCTGGTCAAGCCCACATATGGCCACACAACCCTCTACTCGTATACAGAAAAGGGTGGGACGGTTATTCACGAAATCAATATAGGCTCATAAAGCATAACACTTACGGAAACAGGTGTATCTGCTGATGTCATTGCCCAAAACTCTTTTGCGCAACTGATACTATTTTGAAAAGAGCCACGAAACTGACAATAAGGACGATATTTCGAGATATAAAAGTCAACGAAGCTCACCTGCGTAAAACCTGCTGAGCAAGGCAGCAACTGCCCACAAAACCTGTTCAACATTGACATAAAATTATTCCGGTTCCTTCTGTTATTTGGCTTTCAGTCATCGAGGCTCACCATGCTAACGCAGAACAAGTGGCAAATGGAGCAGAGAACGCAGAGTTTTGAAAAGGAACGCCGTTTCCCCCGAAGTTGTTCAAGAGTTGCTTGTCAAAACACAGCATCAATGATCAAGTGTGGATGAAAACCGAAAGAAAGTTAAAACTTTATCCTCGGTGGGTTGAAATGTGAAACGAAGTTTTTTGCGTGAAATTACAAAAGCCTAAACAGTACTACCGTACGTACACTGTGACTCCCACGTAAACAATTCAATCTTTGAGGTGACGAAATTCTTCTACTTTTGCCTGCACTTCATCGCGATATTCCGACACCATGTCTCTGCTGCACCAACAATAGAAACAATCAAAATTCGATGTTCAAATTGTGTTCAGAATGTCATACAGAACGAAAAGCCTACCAAATGTTCACTCGTCTAAACGTACTTGGGAGGCGCGCTGGCGGGAGGTGCTTTGCCCACCAACTGGGCCTCAGGAATCGTAGCGTTCTGAAAGAAAGCCTGTGCCTGTGGGGACATGCGGTGCTGAGTGTTGCCCTCCCCGGCAATACGGTGGCGGTAGTCCACTTCGTAAGCCGCCTGTACAGATGGAGAAGTCAAAACAGGTCATGGTAAGTTGAAAAGGGGGTTATAGAGAGTATATATCATACCTGCGCCGTCATGCAGCCGGAGACAGAGTGGTAGAACAGGTCTGCCACGCGGTCGATCAATCTGTTCGGAGAAAAAGTAAGAACATGTAAGTGCACCGCAATTACTTGGCGATATCTGATACAGTGATTACTGTGCCAGTTCGCGGAGGTCTTCCACAAACAAAGCCAAAAGATTGCACGCGCAGGAGAGCATCTGCAGGCAGTTGTTGATTCGGATGAGTCTGTAATCACAGGGATCGGAAGAAAGATCGTACTGGTCCATCAGGTACGTGCGGTTGACCGAGACCGCAATGCAATTGCAGCAGCAGCCCTCTACAAACGCACAAAAGTTAGGACAGTTCTGTTCGCCGCAAGATCCAGCTCGAACGCAACAGAAGTCAGCGTAGCCCTCTGCAGAGTCAAAAAGAATGTGATAGATGACACGTAGAAGACAAACTTTAACAACAGATGCAGAGCGCTTACGAAAGCAAGAATACTTGGTCATATCTCCATCCAGAATTTTTCTCCGCAGCAAATACTGAAGAATAAGAAAGAAAATCAAATTGAAATCACTCATTTGGGATCGATGGAACGGCATTCAAAAGCCTCCGTACCTGGGTACATCCCGCAGTTATAGGCACAAATTGTCCGAAACACCTGCCGGGTTGTGAAGTTAGTTAGTATTTCGTACAATGCTTCACTCTCCATGCAAAACTCACCAGCAACAAGATCCGCAACTGGCGCAGGGGGCTTCCATCATGCTCACTTGAAAGTTCTGTTGCCCATGAAAAGTTTTCAAACGTCCAGTCTCGTCTTCTGTAGGCTCACCAGAAATAAGCCAGCACATCTCGATACCCTTGGATGAAAGAAGCGAAAAAAAGGAATGATTCTGCCGAAGACAACGACGACCAAGTCCAATAAATATGACCTGACCAATCCGACCTTGTCCGGAGTGCGTTCGGCAACGCGTGGCACAAAACGTACGTACAATCGTTCTTTGGACGCAAATATACGCTTTTTGGGTACGGTCCTAGCTTTCCCGCCATTGTTTATTTTTTCCCAAATATATAGGTACCCAAATGTGTAAACAACCAAGAATACGACTGCTGTGAACGGGACATTATTCAGAAACGGGTGTGCGTGCGCATCATTCGTTTGATTCGAGTTTTATAAATCAAGAAGGCTTCCTGTCTCTTGCATCTTTACGGTCCATTTCCTTGTAACCTTTCAGTTTATCTATATAATGTCCGCCGTGTATTCTGAAGCCGAGGTGTCTGAGGTAAGATAAGGACTGTGATGCACTCCCACCTTCGCTGAAACCGTTGGATTGCATGAAAATAGCTGATTATTGCCTCTTCTACAACAGCACAACACTGAAAAGAGCTGCTGGATTATTGTTGGAAATGAAAGTTCAGGTACTTATGCTATATAATCTGTTTTACCTCGTGTTTTCTTGCATAAGCTCTTCCCTTCGGTTATGTAGGAGGAAAGAAGGTTTATGATGTGACCAAGTACCTCAACGACCACCCCGGAGGACCTGAGATCATTTTGGACCTTGCTGGTATGACTTTTTTGTTCAGTGCAAATTCTTTTAGCTGCAACCCTTTCAATGATAACTCAATTCGCGCACCTCCGACTGCACTAATTTTCACAATCGGGTTACAATAGGCAAGGATGCTGATGAGATGTTCGAGGATATCGGCCACTCCAGTGAGGCCAGAAGCAAGATGAAAGAGTACTTGATTGGCACCTTGAAGGTAGACATTTGTCGCAGAATTATGTTCTTAACTCGACTTTGTGTGCGAGCATTTCACCAGCCCATCGTGTTGTTTTCATTTCAAACTCTTTCCCAGCAAATCTCTAACTTACTTCTGATATGTTACCAACAGGAGGACCCCAATGCCCCCAAGCCTGCCAAGGGAAAGAAGACCGCTTCTGCGAGCAGCTCCGGCGGCGGGCTCAACCCTCTGGCCCTTGTTTTCCTTCTTCTCGCCATCGCCGCGGGTGTGTATTACTCCCAGCTCAAATAAGTGATCGACCTTATAATGTACACTTATTCATACATCATCATTTTTGCTGCAAGTAGAATGTGTTGAACCTTTTATCAAACAAACACGGAAGCCTTTTGCACTTTTTCGTTATTTTCTTTATCGGCTAATGGTTAAGGGGTAAGAGAATAAAGGAACCAAGGCCATTTATTGTGCTTAACATGAAGAGAAACGGAACAACGTGACAGCTACATGAACAGTACAGTTAATACCTCTGTTGTACAGCACCTAGACGCTGTGTTCGTTTTCCATCTCGTCGTCCCAGCGTTGCGCTTCGTGGATCTTCTCCAACAACACCTCGAGCAAGTATTGCTGCTGGTCATCGTCTTCCTCGTTGACTCTGTGCCAGAGGGGGAGCAACTTGCTGCGCGGGATGATAGGCAATACACAGCAAAGATAGTGGTACGTGTAGCGCATATTCACGGACACCCGGGGGCTTGTCGGGGAAAGGGGGACAATGCGATGACCCGTACGGACATTAGCTTGCGCAGTAGATGGTGGCAGAGGATGCAGACAGCCACACAGACGCAGCGCGCAGGCCACCGCACCGCAGGGCAAACAAGCAAGAGTGCTGAGCCGGCTTCGCTGCTCCCATATAGTCAAGCTAGGGTGTTCTTTGCGGCTTCGAAGGAGCTCCAGCTTTTTCGGTCTCTTCACGTTTTCTCTTGTCGTGAGTAAAACCTTCTCCGGAAGAGCGTCCTTGTCAGGAGGTGCGGGCGGAGGAAAGATGAGAGTTAAAGAAGGTTCCTGTGTATGTGCCCCGCTACCGATGCCGATGGTCAGGTTGCGCCGGTGCTGGGCGAGATCAGCGCGCATCTGCTGCAGCAGAATGGTGTTTTCAGGCGACAATGAGTCAAAGTGATCCTTGCCAACAGGCGAGAGAGACAGTGGGCTGCCGGCGTTGCAGACATCACTGAATGGAACATTAGCACTGTCGATGCTGCCCGCAGCTATCAGTGAATTATCATTAGGTTCTTCCAGTTCCAAACGTAACGGCGTGTACTTTGCTGCGTGGTTGCGTTGAATTCTACGCGGAGAGCGAGGGCTGGGGGAGAGCTGGGGGAAAGGCGTGGAGTCAACATCGTACAGTGGAGTTAGCACCTGGTCCACGGCATAGCTGGAGTCATAAAAATCACGTGTTCTTGAGATAGTGCGTGTATTAGACCCGGCAGGTGGTAGTTCCAAACCTTCCAACATTCCGGAATTGTGGGGCGAGGTGTGATGGCTGCCGATAGTGGCACGGGTGGAGGAGTTGTCCGTGACGTTTTCGGTGGAGCCATTAGTAGTTGTCACAGGAGGCGTGCCAGTGTTCCCCGCTTTCCAAAGTATCATTTTCAAGCATCGCGTGCCGCCGGCAGGTGCAATCATCGCTTCCACAGTGTCAGCATTGTTGTCCATAAGACGCTGTGCAGCCGCCTCAGAAGGACTCAACGCAGCTGCTGGGCCAGTTGGGGACACCGGGGTGGAGGGAGCCTGCTGGCGGGCTCGGCGCTCTCGAAAGTATTCATTTGTCGTCTGGCCTCGAAAGATCAGAAACAAATGAAAGCTTAGCAGTGAGCCGACGGCAAACAATATAAGCAGCGTCCATGGTATGGTTACGGCCAAGGTCAGGATTCGAAGATAGTACCGGTCAGTCGTCGCTCCAGCAATGGCCCAACTGAGAAGGATATAAACCGCCGACAGAAGGACAACTGTTGCCCCCAGCCACACCGAGATAATGAAGAGAAGAAACTGTGGATAGTTGCGAATCCCGATGCAAGTTCCTGTCCACTATAAACAAAGATGAAATTGGTGCCTGGTCATGCGAATCTTTAAGGAAAGTGGTTTAGAACACTCTTACCGGGCAGTGGTGATCGAAAATATCCACACAGTTGTCGCAATACTTGCAGTGCCTGGCTCTGTATGGCCTCCAAACATTGCATATACGACAGAAATTGGACTTCAGAATCATCGCATCTCTTCGAATTGCATTTGTTTTATCTTCATGTTCGCCTTGAAAGTGTTGCCGAGGTAAGATACCAGGATCGGTAAAGGCGGTGCAGAACAGCAGAGCAATATTAATAGTTCCACCAGCGAGTGGTATAAGGTACAATCGTGGATCGTTCAAGAAAGGTATCACGAGGAACGCATATTCCGCCCAAGAGAGAATGAGTAAGAGGAGCGAGGTATTGAGATGACTGACATGTACCCCAAGCACCAGCCGTCCGCCGCATAGAAATTTGTTGTTTCCTGTTGAGTTTTCATAAACCAATGAGTCAGTTTGGACCTTTCAGAGTGTGATTATCGTGCTCACCTTTCCACTCTTTGTATCTGAACGGCGCATCAGTCGAAGACGTCAATCCGCAGCACTTTGGCTCCATCTTCAGTCGTTCTGTTACATCTATCGCCATGTGTGAATCTACTGATACCAGATCCATGGAGAATGTATTTTATTATATTCAGTTTAGCATATCAATCCTATGGAATGCATTTAGCTTGCACAACACTTCCAAGTCCTGCGAATCAAAAACGAAGTGTGTGTCGAACACAAATTACGTAACTTTTGTTATTATCCGTGCTTTGTGTCAGACAGAAGGAGAATTTGAGTTCAATACTGATGCATAGCCATGAGATCAGTGACCAGCATGTGTAATGTGCCCAAAATGCATACCTCAAGCCGTCGTTTCAATCGCTTTAGCAGTACAGAATCTCAGCCCATCAGTGGCAATAACAATGTCAGCGCACTGCTGGCTTCTCCAACCCAACAGGAAGTTGATTGGTTGACGACGTTCTTTCAAAATTCAAAGAACTTGCTTGTTCTGACAGGAGCTGGGATCAGTACGTCTTCAGGTATTCCCGATTATAGAGGTCCAAACGGCAGCTACAAACGAGGACATAAACCCATGACTCATGGCGAGTTTATGACAAGCGAAGCGTCCAGGAAACGATTTTGGGCACGTTCTATGGTAGGTTGGCAAACTGTATCCGACGCAAATCCCAACAATGCGCATTTTGCACTGGCAAGGCTCGAAGCTGCGGGGCGTTGCGCGGGTGTAATCACACAAAATGTCGATCGCCTTCACTTTAAAGCAGGTTCGACGAACGTAATTGACCTACACGGACGGGTTGATCAGGTTCGTTGTCAATGTTGTAAGAAACCGATGCCTCGCAGCGAATGGCAGTATGCAATGACTTCTGCGAATGCGAGCTTCATGGAGAACATGAGACAAATGCAAGAAGAAAAGAAACTTCAACTCGACTCCGCTGGAGCAAAGAATACAAATCTCAGAGCAGACGGTGACGCGGAGCTAAACTTAGACGATTATTCAATGGTACCCTGTTGTGATCCTTTTTTATTTACAGTTTGTGTGTGGTTCTTAAGCGTGCGCACAACACTTTACACCTGCAGATTAATGTACCAAGTTGCCAGAGTTGTGGTGGAATATTAAAGTTGGATGTGGTTATGTTTGGCGATAATGTTCCAGCAGATCTCGTGGGTCGCGCATATGAACATGTAAGGCGGTTGTTATTCTATATTTATCCAGTTTATACTTTGAAGGGTGTGTAATAGTTCTGTTTTCACCTACGTACAGGTTGATCGCTGTGATTCTCTGCTGGTCGTAGGCACATCGCTGGAAGTATTTTCGGCGTATCGCTTTGTGCGCCGTGCCCACCAAAATCACGCCAAGATTGCCATTGTGAACTTTGGAGAAACCCGTGCGGAGAGAGACAAATTGGCGTCGATTGTGTTTAAAAGTGATGCGAATTGCGCGGAATTGTTGCACGCAGTTGCAAACGAAGTGGTGGGTAGCAAATAGCTCGAACTTTGTTTATTAGTTATGCAATAACACATCAAGATTTTCTTTACCATTGCCACACCATATGCACACGTTTTCCGTTGCTTTAAAAGCAAAATTTGCTTGCCGGCAATGTGCCTAAATACAAGAAGTGCTGAAGATAGCGCATCAGTAGATTGCATAACGTATGAATACTGTAGAAGACATTGACGGCTGTGAGTAGGACATGGCAAAGCTATGCAGCATGCGATTCCTCTTTGGGGCAACTGTTGCATTGCTTATTGTTGCATGGGGGTTCGTTTTCTTCTGGGCACTTGCACACAACAACCTATCAAAAGCAGTCATTGGAGCTGATCGCATTTTCTCATACGAGGCCTCATTGGCTCAATATAGAAGTGCCATCCGTGGACTAGTCTACAGTGGAAATTATCCAACTGTGGCGAAGGATCCTACTTACTTCAAATTGGGTGACTTACTGACTGCTTGGAATCCGGACGATACTGCTCAGGAGCGCTGGGTGAACTCTGCTGCTCATCCCAGCAAAGGAGGTGGGCTCGCGCGATTTGACTATTCTGACGCATCACAGCGAACGATGGCTCAAACATACCGGGAAGCTGAGATTCCATTTATCGTAACAAACGTTCCAGAGTTATTGAATGCGATTGAGACACAATTCGCATCGGAGGCCCTGCGAACGAACTTAGCAGTCCAGGATCTCAGTGTAGAAAAGATCAGCTCAAATAACTATATGTTTTATCATGACAAAAGTGAGGAGCGCATAAAGAAGTTATATCCGGAGTGGCAACGGCCCCAGGAAGACATAACCATGAACTTTGAAGAGTTCCTAGGCGAAGTGAGGAAAGCCGAGCAGTCGCCTGACTTAATCAATAGCAGCATTCCTCTGTATTACTTTACCATCTCCGCCGTAAAGGTATGTAACTACTCTACTCAATGTAATTATCGCTTTTCCTTTTCGTTGTTCCATTTATATAGCATATAGTTTTGAATGTTTTACCGTGTGCATGTATCATATCTGCTCTACTTCTGATAGGGAAAAAAAACGCCTTGGATTCGAGATTCGTTGCCGTTTTTCGCACCAAGGAAGTCGCTTTTTATGGTCGATGTAACTTCGTACAAAGGTGCGGAATGGATTTAAAGACAAATACTTTATATTCGCTTCTGTTGTTTGTCCGATATACACTTCAATGATATTAGCATGATACACAGCATGATACAAATGCTCTTCATGTACATTCCCTTGAGTTAATGTGCAACAACATTAAATACAACATGCCCCTAATTGATATACAGGAATCAACTGTCGGTTCGGCATGAAAGGCGTGGCAGCGGCCGCGCACTATGATGGAGGAAGAAACTTTGTGGCTATGCTGCGCGGCCGAAAAAGGTTTGTCTACTTTTATTTTTATATAAAATTTTCTGTTTGTTTATTCTCTTTCAGTGAAATAGAAAAGCTGTGATTTGTTTGGTGATAAATAGTGATTTGTTTTTTAATGCCTTGTCGTCATATTTATTTTCCGTGTGCTCTTGCTTATCTCATGACAGATACATGCTGCTGCCTCCTAGTGAATGTGGCAAGCTAGAGCTATACAAGCGCAATCACCCTTCAGCTCGGCATTCTAAGGTGGACTGGTCCAACATAGAACAAGTAAGTTTGTATGCTTTGTGGGCTTTTCTGTTCTACGTTATATTCGGCCCGCTTGTACAATGATTTCATGCTATGATTTGTGTTGGTAATATCTGACATTTTAGAGCATTCTCGGTCTGTTTTCTTTTTTATAAGGTTAAAAGCTTGCCGAATTTCTATAATGCGCGTGCTACCGAGGTCAGTAATATGTTGTTGATGTTTTTGACTTTTATTTTGTTTCTTGAGAACTCTTTATCTATATAGTGGTGTGCTATTTATGTGCATTTTGCTCTTGTTACCGGCTATACTTATTTGAATACTCTTTTTTATTATTGTGTACAGGTTATTCTGAGTATGGGTGAGATGTTATATATTCCCGGAAATTGGTTTCATTATATTGTCTCACAAGATGCATCTATTCAGTGCAACTCTCGCTCGGGTATGTCTAATGTACCTTCTAGTTCCTTGGGAGACTGTGGCCATCTATAGTAGATACTTGTGTGCAAACTTTCTGTTTGTTATGTAATGTAAACTTGTTACTTAGGTACCAAAGTTGGTTCACAAAACGTGAAAAGTAATTTGACCGTAAAGTAAAAGTTGCTTAACTCCAACATATTCACTCACTTCGTGTCTCGACACCCAGGACAAGCATCACCCACACTGTCATAAAGGTTGCACACTTTTGCATAGATTAACACTTTTGCACCAGTTTGTTGTTTGTACAATGTCTGGCGTTGTAAGTGAACCTTGGATTATCAACAATGTTGGAGTTGGGCAGTCGGATAAACCCGCTCCGAGTGTGAAAGTAGGAGTGCTCAGGGAGCGCAACGTGTTACTTCCAATTTTCCTGGCAGAGCTGACAAAACGCAGCTATGGAGTAATGAACTATGACGGTCGCTTCAAGATGGCGAGGGATCTGTCTCCTTCTTTTGACCAGGATGCTCCGCCGAATTTGTTCGGCTTGAAGCCTATCACCCTATCCGAAGCTGTCCAAAGCGTAAACAAGGTCCACTCAGGTTGCGTTATGTTTCTCAAAACAGTACTTCCTGCCTTCAGTGATGTCTGCACCGCCCTTCTCGCGGAAGACGCCAACAGTGATGTCGCCGTGCTAAATCTGTACAACTACCTCTCCTCGCACGAGAACCCGCAAGAAGCCCTCCCCGCGGCGTCCTTTCTCGCCATCTTAGAGCCCACCCTTGTGTTTGCAGAGCAGAATGTTCTTAGTAGTGTCATTCTTCGCTGCGATAACCCCCAGTTTGTTCTGATGTTCAGTTCCGAGGAAGACTGGAAGGCAGCGCAGAACGAAGACTTCACGCAAGGCGAGCAGATGGAAGTGTGCTATGACGACATCAACAAGGACGGATTCTCTGAAGTTGTGGCAGACGCATACAACAAGGCCGAGGAGCTGTGTGACCAGGGAAATGCTTACTTCAAGTTCGGCAAATACAAGAGTGCGCTGAGAGAATATACCAAAGGGCTGCAGCTGCATCCTACTGGCACACGCCTTCTCTCCAACCGCGCCTTGGTGTATATGCGCATGCAGTGCTGGCCGGAAGCTCTTGAAGATCTCGAGCGGGCGCTGATTATCGACCGCGAGCATTTAAAAGTTCGTTTTCGTCACTGCACCGTGCTGCTTCACCTGCAGCGGGCTAAGGAGGCACAGAACCTTCTGCAGAAGCTCATTTACGACCTCGAGGACTACCATCGCACCAAGGGTGACCTCAACGCCGCCAAAGCGCTCATGGAACTGGTCAAGCGTGCGCTGCTGGAGCAGAAAGGGAAGTATGACTTCAAGGCGCTGCGCAAGGAGGCCAACAGTGCGCCCGGACAGGTACGCACGGAGCTTCCCAGGACCCACATGGACTACCGACATCCACAGGTGGAGGTACGTCCGGCCGCAACCGACAAGGGCAGAGGTGTGTTTGCGACCAAGTATACCCGTCACAGTACCCTGATTCTCGCCGAGAAAGCGTTGGTATTTCTGCCCGGACCAGCGCCCACCCATGTAGCCGACCAGCCGCTGCCGATGGACCGTCTGCAGTACCACGCCGTCGTGCGCGACAATTTGCTGCCCAGAGTGGTGCAGAAGCTGATTCGCCATCCGGAGATCGGCGCTGGGCTGTACTCACTAAGTGACGGAGAGCGTTACAGTGACGTCATGAGTCAGGAGGATCTCACGCAGGTAGACTTGCCGCGTATCCGTCGGATCCTGCAAGTGAACCACATCTCTCCCAACCACGACCAGTTCGCCAACTATCTCTCCAGTCACCAGCGCAACGATGTCAGTGACAGTGTCAACGCGATGGTGGATCTGAATCAGGAATGTGTCTACGGCGGTGGGGTGTGGGTGAACCCTTCCTTGTTTAACCACTCCTGTGCGCCCAACTGTGCGTTCTTCGTGATTGGTGACTTCTGTTTTGTCACCACTACTAGAGATATCATGCCCAACGAAGAGCTCACTGTACCGTACTGCTCGGGACATCTCACCTACACTGAGCGCCAACATACTCTGCTGACTCGTCTGGACAGAGGCTTCCACTGCCAGTGTGAGCGCTGCGCGTACACCGCCGCTCATCCCGAGCACACTGCTCTGGAGCAAGAAGTAGACGCGTATCTGGCGGCTGGCTTGGAGGAGGGCCAGGGCTACCCCGTCGAGCCTCGGAACGAACTGATCGCCCGTCTCCAGGGACTGCCCACGCTGCAACAAGGCAGTCTGATCCCCCTGCTGCACCTGCAAGCGATCTATGAGTCTGCCCGGCTGCACGACGAAGAAGCCGCGCTGCAACTGCACTGGCAGCAATTGCAGCTCATGGAGGACATCTTCGGCCTGCCGTTCAACTCCAGCGCCTACATGCGTCACTTTCTGCCGGCCGTGTCCAGCGCCATTCACATGGGAGAGTTTATTCAGGCCGAGAAGTTCATCCGCCGGCTGTTCGAGGTGTTTGTGGAGGTACCCTGGGCATTGCTGAGCCGCGCGGCGTTTCTGCATCTTTGGCAGCGCGACTGCTCGGTGCAGACCTTGCCATTGGTCGAGGTGATCGTGGATAACGTGGTGCGCGGCCGGAGTATGTGCAGCCATGCCGGTGCGGCCTTTGCCGTGTCCGAGGTCGCTGACCGCCTGCGACACCAGTACGGATACGGATACGGATATGGATCTTCGGCCGCTATGGAGGAGAAGAAGTAAGATGGATATGGTTTCTTGTGGACGGGGCGGTGGTGGTTGTGATGAACTTTCCTGTGGACAAGCAAAATAGTTCAAATCGTTGAATGTGCTACTTGTTTAGGAAGGTCGAATACTAGCTGTTAGGATTTTTCTTAATAAATGTGCAGGTTGATCTCTTATATTTTCTGCTCTTTGAAACAAGGAGACAAACGGAAACACATTTAACATATATTTGTGAGATCACAGAACACACAAAACATCATCCTTCCCGTTATGTCGACTCCGCTTCTACAGTCTGCGCCTCCTTCAGTCTGTCCTGCAGAGCCCAGTGGCTCAGATAACGCAAGTGTCCGCGAATCGGATACGCATTGCTCGGGGTAAGTTGGGTCATAAGAATGGAACTAAACTTGTACACCGGATCCACAAAGAAGGCCGTGGACGCAAAGCCTCCCCAGCCGTACTCCCCATGTCCGCTCAAGATACCCCCCTGGGCCATCTGAGGATTCGTGAGGACATACATACTCAACCCGAAACCGAACCCACCACCGTCTACTTCGAGAAACCCTGGGCTGCGGGCGAGATCGTGGATATCGGCGCCGTTGGGCAGCACATTGCGGGTCATCCGCGCCACCGACTCCGCACTGAGGATGCGCTTGTCGGTGCCCACGATGGCGCCGTGGTTGAGCAGACACGTGGTGAACTTGGCGTAATCCCCAATGGTAGACACCAAACCCCCACCACCGGCCAGATTGGTGGGTTTTTCTCCCCAGAGCTCGTTCTTGGTAGGGTGCATGGAACGCTTAAAGGACATACCGGGGGCGACCTCGTAGCATTTCGCTAGGCGGTGCATTTTCTCCGGAGGGCAGAAAAAGTCTGTGTCGATCATGCCCAGCGGGGTGAAGATTTCCTTGTGGAAGAATTCATCCAGCGGAAGTCCGGACGCCAGCTCGATAATGTAGCCCAGAATGTCCAAATTAAGGCCGTATTCGAAGCCACTTCCAGGTTGAAACTTGAGCGGAGATATCGCCACGGCGTGTGCGAGATCAGGCAAGGTGGTGTTGCGTAGGCCTTGCAACAAATCTGGTCCGAGGTTTTTGGATAAGATCTTGTCGGAGGGAGTCTGTCCGAAGAAGCCATACACAATGCCGGAGGTGTGCGTCATCAGGTGGTACAAAGTCAACGGCTCTTTGATAGGCTCAGTCACAATGTTCTCTGCATCGCCGCTCACGTAAACTTGAGTGTCCTTAAAAGCGGGAATCCACTTGGACACTTCGTCTTGCAAAGAAAGCAGGCCACGCTCGACGAGAATCATCGCAGCAACGCCAGTCACTGGTTTTGTCATAGAATATACGCGAAATATAGTTTCTCTGTTGAATCCTACAGCATTTTCACCTTCAGCAAAGTCGGGTTTAACACTATTCCTTTCATGGTAGAAAATCTCCTTTCCGTGCTCGTCGTATAAGCCAACCACCGCACCAGGGTGCGTATTCCCGTACACCCAAGTATCAACGAGCGTCTTAATGGCTTCTAATCGACCTTCAGACATACTTTATAGAACAGCGCTGATGATATTTTGTGAATCTTCATCACGTGGCATGAAGTCGGTACCGGTAGTGGGTGCTAAACTTAAATGTGGCAATAACTAAGGTACCAGTGCACTTCAAAAAAGTTGAAACAATTGAAGCATGATCTTGGTCACCGTTGATCGCATTTCAATTGCATCAATCAGCGTACTTGTTATTGTACTCTTCTGTTTTAGTTTATCCCGAGATGCAGTTTCCCACGGATATCAGCAAAGTAAAAATACTTTGCAAGGACATGGTATCATCAAACGAAACGCAGCCGTTTATGCCGGGCGACAGTTCCACGAAGAAGTTACCAGCAGTATTTCATGCCTTCTGTACGATATGGGCTTCTCTGTCACTGTGTATTACTATGCGGAGATGGTAGTCGGTGGGTTCTCAATACCACTGGCAGACAATCGACTAACCAACAGCAAGTCCCATTTCGGTCGCTGTGTGGACCACTGGGTGAGCATCACGCCATTCACTACACTGGTCTATAACTTCAAAATACTAGTATTTGTATCGTACCCAATGAAGATGGACCATCACACTGTTGACGCTGCAGCCCACAATCTCATTAAGCAAATACGCACACGTAAACTCAACACAAAACTAATCCTCATAACACATCAAGCCAAAGAAAACATTTGGAAACATCTAAATACCTTTGACCAGTACATCTCACGAGATCGAATAATATTCATGTTTCTGTCTCAGCACACGTACGAAACGGCGCTTCAATTGCAGAAACAGATGGGCCTTACGTACAATATGTCTTACATTTATCCCACAGTGCCCTTGCGTCTGCTATTTGGAGAAGACAAGAGCGCAGAGTTTGGTTTACAGCGCACTAACTCTGCCAATAGTAGTAAGCACATTAATTTTGCCATTCAAGGTCATTTTGGGGGAGTACACACAAAGCGACGAAATGTCACGGCCACACTGACTTGTCTACACAGCATAGCCCGACACACAGATATGCAGCAGCACAGCGCACTAACGAAAACGGATACGGAAAATATCAGTGTCCCAAAGGTGCAATTGAAATTAATCGGTCGAACATCAGGTGATCTTAACTTAGTAGCACCACTCAACAGTTCTATACAAGTCACAATTACCGGTGAACTAACCCCAGTGGAATTTTGCAAGAAGATTGCCGCCGCGCACTATTTGGTGACGTCATTAGGCAGTGATTTGTATTTGCACCGCCAAGCTACATCTACCATACCTACGGCGCTTGTTTTACACGTGCCAATTGTGACCTCAACACAGGTACTGCGACTGTATCCGTGTCTGTGGGTGGCCCCTATACATCGGCAGTTCACACAAGACACTGAATGTGACACTATGCAACACGTAATGCAGCTGAATGAAGAAGACTATATGCGAGCAAAAGAAGAAGTCGCGAACTGTAGCGAAGTGCTCTGGTCAAAAGCGAAGAAAACGATGGAATCCATTCTAGAATGACAACGCAGATGTTGTAAGTCTGTGAATGGACTAGAAAGTAGTATTGTGTATGTAAAGCACTATTGTGTAGCGCCTTGAAGGTCAACATCGGAATATCGGGCTATGCTTTTTTGTGTACTGCAAATTTATTATGTGTTTATTTTTCGTTTTTGTTCCGTCGCGTCTCCACGTACACTTCCCGACGGATCATTATTATAAAATAATAATGAAAGTAAGCTTTGACCATGTAACAAAAGAACTCATTTTAGCTACTTAAGAACATAGACACAAGCGTAGAACATGTAGTGACTGGCCGAAGTTCCGTGTGCAAAGTTACAATACACAAGAATTGTAACAATGCACACATATGTCCCTTCTCACACAGTAAAAGCAAAAGATTTGAATATATAGATCACCACTAAGACCAAACGACAATGTTCAAAAAAACAAGCTACTATACTACACTTTTTTCCAGGCATTTCGTACTTTGCATATCAAAAAACACATACACATCATACATCCACAACCATTCATAGTTAACCGGGTTGTAATTTTTCATTATTATTTTCATTATCACTCTGCATTTTTTACCATGACAGATTCCACATATAAACACCACATTTAGTCGAGAAACAGTGTACAAAAAATGCATATTTACTATGAATGTGAGAACAATATAAAGTTCTTCTCGGCATACATACTACTTTCTGCCCCTTGCACTGCCACACTACAATTTACGTTTTTGTTCATTTGTTTTATTAAATGCTACGGCTACTTTCACACAATACTATGTTTTCCTCACTTTTACACTTTTAAAGTCTCTTGTCTAACCCTACAGTACGTACAGTAGTAACTACCTTGTGAATTATTATTGATTTACTTGATAGTTGCCGCTTCCCTACAAGCTGTGGTAAAACTTGATTCTCATTGTCTCTTCCCTCCATGAGTAAACAGTTTACACCTTTTATTATCTACTGCCTCTCACATACCAAAGCTCTCATGTTTATATATGTTAAGTGTCAGTTCAGGTACGAAGTGAAATTTGACCCATTTTACTCGTACATCGTCGGCAGGTGTGCAGCGTGGGCTGCATCGATGGATGGAATCACCCCGGCGACGCTGTTGCCACTGAAATCCGTGCTGCCACTGCTGTTGGGCGAGGAGTACAGACCAGAATACGGACCCGGAGCGGTGGCATTATTCCCTGTCTTGGTGTACATGTCCGAGTCGTTCGACAAACCCAGGAGGCCCTGGAGGTCCACGGGGGTGATGGAGGGCACCCGCGCGGGGTACAGCGCATGCAGATCGCTGCCGGAGCGATTGTTCACATTGCCCATACCATTGTTGTTGCTTCCAAACAAAATGTTATTATTATTACTGTGGCTGCCGAAGTCGAGCGAATCGACAGGGCCGAGGTTGGAGGCGTGGCTGCTGGCCCGGGCGGAGTTGGCACTGTTCACGCTACGTGCGCTGTTGAGTGGCAAATCGTTGATAAACGAACCCGCGCGGCCGGAGCCTTGGCTCACCGACATAGACTGGGTATTGCTCAGTGGATTCTTGTTCAACCGAGTAAAGATATCGTCAAATTCTCCACTCATTGGCAGCAGGGCGGCCTGTGCGGGGCGCACCACAGATAAAGGCAAGCCGAGCTCATTTTTGCTACTGTTGCGCAGGTCATCCAACCCCATATAACCCAGTCGATTGGTGAGCAGGGAATCGGTGCCATGGCTGGGGTGGACGAAGTCATTCGCGGGACTGCGGTCTGTCAGTTGCAACGACTCTTCCAGGCTGCGTGCAGTCAAGTAATGACCCAGCCCGCTGCCAAAGTAATCTTGACCGTAATCGTCCGCGGAGTCGAGATCCGGTCCTAGGGCAAAGTCCACCGAACGCGCCGTGTTCGGAGCGCTGTACTGGTGGTATGCGTGGTTGCCGGCAATGTTGTTGTGACTGCTGTGTTGGCTGGGGTACTGGGACAAGTGGTGCTGCGTGCCGGTAGAGCGACTGCTACCAGGAGGTCCGTACCCTGCATTTGCGAGGTGATTGTTGTTCACCAAAGTGCTGCGGCCGGTGTCCGCCAGGCCGTCACTGCGTCCCGTGCTCAGATACAACGAACTGCGGTCGGAGTACAGGGGGTTCGAGTTGGAATAGTCGCTACCACTGCTGCCGCTGAAGTTGGAGATGCCCTCGAGGGGGATAAGGGGAACCACTGGTGACTTCTTCTGAGACTGAGAAGACTGTGCTTGCAGGGACTGCAGCGACAGACTCAGCGGTGTGGGCTGGGTCTGCACCTGGGCCTGTTGGAGCTGCAGTCGTGGTGAGATCATGGAATGATTGTCTGCGTAGCCAGGTCGAGGCGAGTGGTTGAGCGCAGTCAGCTCACTGAGTCTGCGAGCACTTAAGTTACCGATATTGATCGGTCCGGGCATCGTGCGGTCCTCTGGGTTGCGTGCAGATGGGTACGCACTGGACACGACACTGGCGCTGCGAGCACTGTCGGGCGCATAGCTGTAGCGATCTTCCGCAAAGCGCGGCTGGAGGTCCAGCTTGAAGCCAGTTGGCAGACCAGTAGCAGAGCGTGCAGGCGCAGGCTCGGCAGCGCGCTGGAGTTGCTGGTGGTACAACTGCTCTTGCTGCTGGTGCTGCTCCGGTTGGCGCGAGGCTTGTTGCAGAGGTGCTTGTGGGGCTCCGTAAGTGGCGTATCGGTCCTCTTGAGAGGCATAGCGAGCAGACATGCTGCCACTCGGATGCACATCTTCCATAGGGAAGCGGTGCGACTCCTGTCGGGCAGTCTGTGGAACCATCTGCCGAGGGTCAGCACTGTAACGACCTTCTTGACCGCGTGGGGCGAGATTGCCTGCATGGTTGCGCTCATCTTCTTGGTACATCAACGGATCTTGTCTGGCGTGACGTTCGTCGAGCATTCCGTACCGCGCGGCATCGTTGCGCGCCGGCGGAGAGCCGTGAGCGAATCGGTCGTGTTGAGGCTGGGAAAGCATTTGCTGCTGCTGTGTCTTTTGTTTGGTCCGTATGTCAGGTGGAGGGCGAGGCCAACGCGCTCAAGTTCGGCCAGGTGTTCCTGCTGATGCCGACTGCTCCCAACTCGCAGAACTTCTACGTGCACAACGA
>LNAP01003154.1_pt1 | contig 18625 bp, 17 predicted proteins | sample 602601 | NCBI WGS metagenome assembly LNAP01 (sample SAMN02440304, study PRJNA202911) | soil metagenome | biome: Subtropical and temperate rainforests or woodlands; isolation source: soil samples (1 kg each in a 20% v/v slurry with milli Q water) were... ...
TCGATGCTGACCCTGTACTTCGTGGGCTGGGCCCTCGGCCGACCGGCCTGGCGCTGGTGGGGGCTGGCCGTGGGCGTGGCCGCGGGCGCCGGCTTTTCGGGGGTGCGCATTCTGCAGGGCGCCCATTTCCTGAGCCAGACGCTTTGGTCCGCTGCGCTGTTGTGGTTTCTTGCCGCGCTGTTCTTCTATCCGGTGATCGCGGGACGGGCCGCGCGTGCGGCCCGCCCCGCGATTCCGCCCGTCAGTTGAGCAGCACGCCGGGCAGCCAGAGCGAAAAGGCCGGCACGTAGGTCACCAGCGCCAGCGCCGCCAGCAGGGCGCCGTAGAACGGCCAGATCGTGCGCATCACGGTGCCCACCGATACGCCGCCGATGGCGCAGCCGACAAACTGCGTCGTCCCCACCGGCGGTGTATTCAGCCCCAACGCGCAGTTCAGCAGTATCACGATCCCGAATTGCACCGGCCCCATGCCGTACTGCATGCAGATGGGCAGGAAGATCGGCGTGCAGATCAGGATGGTGGCGGCCATGTCCAGAAACGTGCCAAGCACGAACAGGATGATGTTGACCATCAGGAAGATGGCCCACGGGCTGGTCGACACCGACGCCATCAGTTCGCCGGTTTTTTCCGCCACGCCGTAGAAGCTGATCAGGTAGCCGAAGGTGGCTGAAATGCCGATCAGCAGCAACACGACACCAGTCGTCTTGACGGCTTTGCTGGCCGCCCGCACGAACTGATCCCAGGTCAGCGACCGATATACGAAGATCGTCAGCGCCAGCGCATACAGCACCGCGACCGCCGCGGATTCCGTCGCGGTGAAGACGCCGCTGAGGATACCCGTGATGATCAGCACCACCACGAACAGGCCCGGCGCCGCCGCGACCAGCGAACGCAGCACGATGCCCCAGCCCGGGAAGGTGCCCGCCGGATATCCCCGGCTGCGCGCTACGAAATACGCGGCTGCCAGGTTGCACAGGGTCAGGATCACCGCCGGTACGACGCCCGCCGCGATCAGCGCTGCGATCGACACCTTGCCGCCCGCCGCCAGCGTGTAAATGATGATGTTGTGGCTGGTGGGCATCAGCGCGCCGACCAACGCGGCATGCGTGGTGACGTTCACGGCATAGTCCGCGTGGTAGCCCTCGCGCTTCATCATCGGGATCATCACGGATCCCATCGCCGATACATCCGCCACGGGCGACCCCGACACACCGCCGAACAGCGTGCAGGCTACCACGTTGGACATGCCCAGCCCCCCGCGCACATGCCCGACCAGCGACTTGGCGAACGCCACGATGCGGTCGGCGATGCCGCCGTACAGCATGAGCTCGCCCGTGAAGATGAAGAAGGGGATGGCCAGGAACGAGAACGCGTTCATGCCCGAGGTCATCTGCTGGAAGGCCACCGCCAGCGGGAGGTCCTCGACCATGATGGCCGTGATGGACGACAGGCCGATGGCGAACGCGACCGGCACGCCGATCACCAGGAACCCCATGAACGTAAACGAAAGCAGTGTCAGCGCCATGCCGGTACCACCTTATGGTTGCGCAGGATGGCGATGATGTGCTCGATGGAGAAGAGCGCGATCAAGGTGCCCGACAAGGTTGCGGGGATGTACTTCCAGGCGTTCGAGATGCCCAGGTTGGGGATCTTGTAGGCCGCGACGGATTCGGCCAGCACGCCGCAATTCCAGGCCATCAGCACGCCGAACAGCAGCACCAGCAGGTGGATGAAGATACGCAGCCGGCGCTGGCCGGTCTTGGGCAGCGCATCCAGCAGCGATTCGAAGCCGATGTGGCCCGCGTCGCGCACGCCGACGGCCGCGCCCAGCATGGTCACGTACAGCACCAGCAGCAGCGCCAGGCTCTCGGCCCAGGTCGGGGTGCTGTTGAGTACGTGACGGCCAACGATCTGCAAGGTCACGGCGATGATCAGGCAGACCAGCCCGAACACGCTGGTCCACATGCAGAACCGCGCTAGCGCCGCGCAGCCTCGGGTATAGGCATCCAGCGGGGCAGCCAGGGCTTGCGCCCGGCCCCCCGCGACGACATCGGTTTCATTCGTGGGTGTGGCCAACATGGTGCCCTCACTGGACGGCCTGGATCTTCGCGACCAGGTCTTTCATTTCGGGCGTGGTGACGAAACGCTCGTACACGGGCTTCATCGCGTTCTGGAACGAGGCCTTGTCCACCTCCACGATTTGCGAACCGGCGCGTTCGACCACGGACCGCGATTTCTGTTCGCGCTCGTCCCACAACTTGCGCATGTAGGGCACCGACTCGCGCGCCGCTTCGCGCAGGATCTTCTGGTCGTCGGGCGGCAGCTTGTCCCATTGGCGCTTGGAGAAAATCAGGATCTCCGGCGTCATCGTGTGTTCGGTCATCGCGTAGAACTTCGCGACTTCGTAGTGGTGCGCGCTTTCATAGCTGGGGAAATTGTTTTCGGCGGCGTCCACCAGCCCCGTTTTCAGCGACGTGTAGACCTCGCCCATGGGCATTGGCGTGGCGTTTCCGCCCATCGCCTCGACCATGGCAACCGATAGGTCGGATTGCTGGACGCGGATCTTCAAGCCTTTCGCGTCGGCCAGCGTCTTGATCGGTTTGTTGCGCGTGTACATCGAGCGCGCGCCGCTGTCGTACCAGGCCAGGCCGACAAAGCCCGCGCCTTCGCACGAGCGCAGGATCTGGTCGCCGATATCGCTGTCCAGCACTTTGTGCAGATGCTGCTTGGAGCGGAACAGGAAGGGCAGCGACGGCACCCGGGTCGTCTGGCAGATGTTGTGCATGGCGGCGCTTGAAACGCGGGCCATGGCCAGGGCGCCCAGCTTGACCTGTTCGATCGAGTCGTCTTCATTACCCAGCGCGCCGCCCGCGTATACCTTGACGGTGATGCGCCCATTGGTGCGTTGCTTGATCAGTTCGCCGAAGTGGCGCACGGCCAGCACGGTGGGATAGTCGTCGGGATGGATGTCCGCCGAGCGCAGCTCGGCGGCGTGAGTGGCGGGAATCAGCGTCAGCAAGGCAGCCGCCGCCAAAATGGCGCGGGTCAGGGTGGGGCGCAGCATGTCTACCTCCGGTTGGAGTACGGCGTTTCGTCAGTGGCCAGGACGGCCTCGAAGCTCTTTGATATGGACGGGCCTACTTACTTCGCTTGGGGCCGCGCGACGGCCGCCCCGGTCGGGTGCTAACCGGCGCTTGCGGTTTCCTCCAGGCCCTGCGCGCCGGGGCGCAGGGCAAACACGGCGCCTTCAAGGCTGCCGGGCGCCGCGGATGGCGGACGGATCGACGTGATGAACAGCGTGTCCATGCCGGCGCCGCCGAACGCGCACATTGCGACCCGGGCGGCGGGAACGTCCAGCGTCCGGTCCAGTCGACCCTCTGGCGTGTAGCGGTAGACGCGGCCGGCCTCGTTGCCGCAGATCCAGTAACCGCCGTCGGTGTCCACGGCCGCACCGTCCGGGCGGCCGGCGGGCAAAGCGGAAATGAACGGGCGGCGGTTATGCGGCGTGCCCGTGTCGATGTCGTAGTCGAACGCCCAGACCATGGCGCGCGAAGGGTGGGAGTCCGAGAGGTACATCGTCCTGCCATCGGGGCTGAAGGCCATGCCGTTGGGCACGATCAGGTCGTCCAGCAGCACGGCCAGGCCTTGGGCGTCGTAGCGGTACAACTGGCCGGCAGGTTGCGCCAGCCCCATGTCCATGACCATCGTGCCCGCCAGGAAGCGGCCTTGCCGATCGCAACGGCCATCGTTGAAGCGCATGCCGGGCGCCGCGTGCGCGACGGAAACCAGCGGCCGCGGATCGCAGGGTTGCCCGGCCCGCAACGGGTCACAGGCATAGAGGCCATCTTCCATCGCCAACAGCCAGCCGGCCCCTCGCATGGCGATGCAGCCGGCCATCTGCGGCAATGTCCAGTGCGCGATGTCGTCGCTTGCCGGCGACCAGCGCCACAGGGTCTTGCCCGGAATGTCGGTCCAGGTGAACGCCTGGTCGGCGGCGCGCCAGACCGGGCTTTCTCCTACGCCGCACAGCATGTTCCCGATACGTTCGACGGTTGCGGGCATGGTGGCGGTTACTCGGCCGATGAGGGCGTGGGGAAGGGAAAGGGACCCGCCTTGACGAAAGCGCCGCCCTGATAGCGGGCGGCGGGATCGTCGGCGGCTAGCGGAGGCTGCGCATCGACCTGCGCGCGAAAGCGTTCGGAGGAGTCCTGGGGGACAAAGCCCAAAATCCTGGCGGCGTCGTCGTTCCACCAGCGGTCGCGGTTGGCCGATGCGCCGTACACGATCAGGTGGCCGACATCCGGCGTGAATAGCGAGCGCGTGACCAGGTCGGTCAGGTCGTCGTAGCTAAGCCACGTGACCATCATGCGGCGGTCCTTGGGTTCGGGGAACGAAGAGCCGATGCGCAAGCACACGGTTTCGATGCCGTAGCGGTCGAAGTAGAAGCGCGACAGGTGCTCGCCGTAGGCCTTGCTCAAGCCGTAATAGCCGTCCGGGCGCAGCGGCACGTCCGCGTCCAGCTGTTTGCCCTGTTCATAGAAGCCGATGACATGGTTCGAACTGGCGAACACCACGCGCCGCACCCCATGGATGCGGGCCGCCTCGTACAAGTTGTAGATGCCTTGGATGTTGGCGGGCAGGATCTCGTCGAATGGCCGCTCTACCGATACGCCACCCAGGTGGACGATGGCATCCACGTCTTGCACCAGCCGGGATACCGCGGCGGGGTCGGCCAGGTCGCAGGCAATTGCTTCTTCCCCGGGGCCGGCGGCAGCGGGCGGGGCAATGTCGGACACGCGAAGCACCTCCGCATGGGCCTTCAACCGGGGACGCAGTACCTGGCCCAGGTTGCCGGCTGCGCCGGTCAATAGCAAACGACGGCAGCGAAACGAGGCAGGCAGGGTGTTGACAGTTCGGCTCATGACGCAATGCTCGGTAAGAGGGCGCGTGGGGAGTAGACTTATCTGGTACGTTATCGTACAACTTGAGCAAAGTATAATGAGCGCCAAATTTCAGCGTCAAGCTTTGCGCAACCGCCTTCGGATAATCCCTGATGAACGCTCCTGTCGATACCCCCGTCTTGCCGCAGCGTCGTCCCCGGAACCTGGCCCAAGGCCTGGTCGAGAACATTTCCGAACGTATCCGAGGCGGCGATATTCGCCCGGGTGACAAGCTGCCCACCGAGTCCGAGATCATGCGTCAGTTCGGCGTCAGCCGCACGGTCGTGCGCGAGGCGCTGTCGCGCCTGCAGGCGTCGGGGTTGGTCGAAACGCATCACGGCGTTGGCACCTATGCGCTGGAACCCAGCGGCAGTGGCGATTTCCGCGTGGATCCCGCCGACATCGCCACCGTGCGCGACGTGCTGGTGCTGCTAGAGTTGCGCATCTGCCTGGAGAGCGAGGCCGCAGGCCTGGCCGCCATCCGCCGCAGCGAGGTGCAGCTGCAAGAGATGCGCCGCGCGCTGGACGTGTTCCGCAGCGCACTGGAAAGCGGCGGCGATACGATCACCCCTGATTTCCAGTTCCATCTGCTGGTGGCGCAATCCACCGACAACCGCTACTTCGCGGATCTGATGTCGCATCTGGGCTCGGCCATCATTCCGCGCACCCGTATCAATTCCGCCAAGTTCGCGCACGAAGACCGCGCGGCGTACCTGGCGCGCGTGAACCTGGAACACGAAGACATCTACAGCGCGATCATGCGGCAAGATGCCGAAAGCGCCCGCGCAGCCATGCGCACGCATCTGAGCAATAGCCGCGAACGCCTGCGCCGCGCACAATAGACGGCGGGCGGCGCGCCCGGCGGGTTGGCGCGTCTGTGTGTTCGGGCCTGCGTGCGTCTGTGCGGTCGCGTCCGCGTGCGTTTATGTTCAAAGCGTTTGAAATATGATGTCGTACAACGTTTAAAGCAGCCACGCTCGCTGCCAACTCCCCCGAAACCGCGTTAACCTTGGCCCGTTTTCATTTCCGGACAACGAGGCGGCATGGCTTTGCTCGGCACATCAGGCAGGACCCTTTCATTTGAACAGGCGGATTCGCACCGCCCTTGGGGGGCCGCCGCATGCGCCGCCTGACACTCCGGTTCATCGTCGCCGTCCTCGTGATGCTGGCGCTGTCGCGTCTGGGCCTGTCCTTCTGGATGTGGGACCGCGTCCAGGCCGCAGGCGGGCTGTGGCCCGTGCTTTTTGGCGGACTGCGCATCGACGTGTGCCTGCTGTCGATGGTGATCGCGCTGCCGGCCGTGCTGTCCCCCTGGTTCGGCCATCGGCCGCTAGCGGCGCGCATCACCGCGTGGTGGTTCCGCGTCTGGTGGATGCTGTATGTGCTGCTGGAAGTTTCCACGCCGCAATTCATCGCCGAATACGACACGCGGCCGAACCGCCTGTATTTCATCTATCTGCTGAACCCGAAGGAAGTGGGCTCGATGCTCTGGCAAGGCTACAAGGGCGTGCTGCTTGCCGCCCTCGTGGTGCTGGTGCTGGCGGCCTGGCTGGCGGTCAAGCTGTTCCCGGTGCGCTCGCGTGATTCCTTCATGGCATGGTGGAAGCGCCCGATCGCGTCCTTCGTGATCCTTGCGCTGGTGGTGCTGGGCGCACGCGGCACGCTGGAGCATCGCCCGATCAATCCCGCAAAGGTGGCTTTCAGTTCGGATGCCATGGTCAATGCGCTGGCGCTGAATTCGCTGTACAGCGTGTTCGACGCGGCCTACCGGATGCGCGACGAGCGCTCATCCGCGGCGATGTATCCCAACATGCCGGTGGACCAGATGAACGCCATCGTTCGCGAGAAGGCCGGCCTGACGGGCGCGCCGCTGGATCCGCGTTATCCCAGCCTGCACGAGCAGAAAGCCACCGTGCGCCGCGACAAGCCGCTGAACGTCGTGATCATCCTGCAGGAAAGCCTGGGCGCGCAATACGTGGGCAGCCTGGGCGGCCGCGACCTGACCCCCAACATCGACCGTCTGTCCAAGGAAGGCTGGATGTTCCACCGCGCCTACGCCACCGGCACGAGATCCGTGCGCGGCATCGAAGCGGTGACGGCGGGCTTCCTGCCCAGCGTGGCCGATGCCGTGGTCAAGCTGCCTCGCTCGCAGACCGGCTTCTTCACGCTGGCCCAGGTGCTGGGCAAGCACGGCTATCACTCGCGCTTCGTCTACGGCGGCGAATCGCACTTCGACAACATGCGCGCGTTCTTCCTGGGCAACGGCTTCGACGAAGTCGTGGACCGCCCCAAGTTCGTCAATCCAGTGTTCGAAGGGTCGTGGGGCGCATCGGACGAAGACATGTTCAATCAGGTCGACCGTCTGCTGCGTGCCGACGGCGACAAGCCCGTCTTCACGCTGGCGTTCTCGGTCACGAACCATTCGCCGTGGGAGTACCCGGAAGGCCGTATCCAACCCGTCGGCGACCCGGCCACGGTGGACAACACGGTCCGCTACGCGGATTGGGCGTTGGGCCAGTTTTTTGAAAAGGCCAAGAAGGCGACGTACTGGGACAACACGGTGTTCCTGGTCATCGCGGATCACGATTCGCGCGTGTACGGGTCGATTCCCGTGCCGGTGCGCCACTTCCAGATCCCCGCGTTGTTCCTGGGCGCGGGCATCGCGCCGCGCCAGGACGAACGGCTTGTCAGCCAGATCGATATGGCGCCGACGCTGTTGTCTTTGATCGGTCTGGACAACGTGAACCCGATGCTGGGCGCGGATCTGACGCAACGCGATCCGAACCGGGCGATCATGCAATACGCGGACAACTTCGGGTATTTGCAAGGCGACAAGTTGCTGGTGCTGGAACCGGCCAAGGCGCCCAGGGAGTTCCGGTACACGGCGGCCCCGGTGGGAAGCGACGAAGTCTATGCCCCGGTGGAGCCTGCGGATCCCGGATTGACGGAAGAAGCGCTGGCCCATGCCTTGTGGGCATCGTGGGTGTACCGTGAAGAGAAATACCGGCTGCCATGATGGCGTTTCCTTGGTGGAATTCGCGAATGCGGGGGTTGATCTTGCGCAAGCGGATTTCCCCCAACGGCCAGCAAACTGGCGACCATGACTGTTCCAGACCTTCCCACCGGCGCAAGCCGGGCCGTCTCCGAGGCTCAAATGAGCAAGCATGAATCTGATCGGCCCGCACCGCGCCAACGCGCGTTTCCCGTGTTGCGCGGCCGCCTTGCGTGGCTGACCGGCGTATTCAGCGTCACGCTGCTGGTTGTCAGCACGGTGTTCTGGTGCCTGCTGCTGCTTCCGATTGCGCTGCTGAAGCTTGTGCTGCCCTTCGCTGCGGTCAGGCGGCGCGTCGACCCGGTCCTCAACGGCATTGCGACGGCGTGGGTTTCCGGTAACGCCGGCTGGTTCGCGCGCATCCAGGCGGAGCCATGGGACGTGCAGGGCCATACGGGGTTGCGTTACGCGGACTGGTATCTGGTCAACTGCAATCACCAGTCCTGGGTGGACATCTTTGTGCTGCAGCGCGCGCTGAACCGGCGGATTCCGCTGCTGAAATTCTTCCTCAAGCAGCAGTTGATTTACGTGCCGGTGATCGGTCTGGCGTGGTGGGCGCTGGACTTTCCTTTCATGAAGCGTCACGGCAAGGCGGCGTTGCGCCGTAATCCCGCCCTGGGCCGCCAGGACCAGGAAGCCGCGCGCCGCGCCTGCGAGAAATTCTCGCTGGTGCCGACAAGCGTGATGGTCTTTGCCGAAGGCACGCGCTTCACCCAGGCCAAGCGTGCCGCGCAGGCCTCGCCGTACCGCCATCTTCTCAAGCCCAGAGCGGGCGGGCTGGCGGTCGCGCTGAACGCGATGGGGGCGCGTTTCCGATCAATGGTCGACGTCACCATCGCCTATCCGGAAGGCGCGCCCAGCTTCTGGGACATGGCTTGCGGCCGCATGGGCCCTGTGCTGGTGCGCATGCGGCAGTTGCCGGTGCCGCCGGCCTTCTGCGTTGCGGATTACACCCGGGACAAAGCTTTCCGCGCCACGTTCCACCATTGGCTGGGAGAGCAGTGGCAGGCCAAGGACGACGAGATCGAAGCGTTGACCGCGCGCCGCGCGGACTAACCGCCAGCATGCCGCGCGCCCCGGGTTGCGGGGCGCGCGTCCTTCTCAAGCAATCAAATGCGGGCCGGCAGGACGGTGCCCGAGCTTTCTCCAAATCCGATCCGCGGGTACCCTTCCTTCACGCACGCGGCGCGCATGATCACCTGATCCCCATCCTGCAGGAACGTCCGCTTCTCGCCCCACGGCAGGTCGATCGCCGTCTTGCCGCCATTGCTCAACTCCAGCAACGAACCGGCTTCCGATGCCTGGGGGCCCGACAGCGTGCCCGTGCCCAGCATGTCGCCCGGTTGCAGATTGCAGCCGTTGACGGTGTGATGCGCGATCAGCTGGGCTACGTTCCAGTAGGCATCGCGGAAATTGCTGCGCGACAGCGTCACGGCGGGTTGCTTGGCTTCACGCGATTGCTGCGTCGTCATCAGCACTTCCAACTGCACGTCGTACGCGCCCTTCGCGCGGTTCGCGTCGGAGGCCAGGTAAGGCATCGGCTGCGGTTCCGACGGGCCACGGTTCCACTGCGTGCGGAAGGGCTCCAGGGCTTCCATCGTGACGATCCACGGCGAAATCGTCGACGCGAAGTTCTTCGACAGGAAGGGGCCCAGCGGCTGGTATTCCCAGGCTTGGATATCGCGCGCCGACCAGTCGTTCAGGATGCACAGGCCGAACACGTGCGCGTCTGCGTCGGCCAAGCCGATGCGCTCGCCTTGCTCGTTGCCGGCGCCCACGAAAATGCCCAGCTCCAATTCATAGTCCAGGCGCGCGCAAGGGCCGAATTGCGGCGTTTCGCCTTCGTTGGCCGGACGCGTCTGGCCAACGGGGCGCGGGAATTTCTGGTCCACGCCGATGCTGGACGCGCGGCCGTGATAGCCGATCGGCACCCACTTGTAGTTCGGCAGCAAGGGATTGTCGGGACGGAATTGCTTGCCCACCGCGGTTGCGTGATGCACCGAGATATAGAAGTCCGTGTAGTCGCCGATGCGCGCGGGCGTGGTGTATTCGGCATCGGCCTGCGCCACCAGCAGCGGCTCGACCGTCTGGCGCAATGCGGCGCCTTCGCGCAACGCGCGCGACAGCGCCAGGCGCAGGGCGCTCCAGTGGGCCTGGCCCAGGGCCATCAGGGCGTTCAGGCTGTCCGTGGAGCAGGCGGCGAGGGCTTCGGCGGCCAGGCCTTCGAAGGGCTGCTTGGCGGCCAGCGCGGCCAGGTCCAGGATCTGGTCGCCGATGGCCACGCCGGGGCGGAACGATTCGGTCGTGCCCTTGCGGCGGAAGGACGCGTAGGGCAGGTTCTGCACCGGGAAATCCGACTCGCCTGTGTTGGCGCTGGCGATCCAGCTCTTCAGGGACGGGTCGTGGGTTTCGTTGATGGTGGTGGTCATGGCTGCGTGTCTCTTTCAGTGTGGTTATGCGTTGGCCGGGCGCCAGGCGCCGGAAAATTCAAATGCCAAACGGCGATGAGCTTGCGCTCATCGCCGCGGGCGTGGAATGCAGGGGGGCTGCGCGTCACGCCTTGCTGGGGTCGAAATGCTTGGCGATGCCCTGCCAGCACCGGTAGTAGTCGCCCTGCAATTCTACCGAGGCCAGCGCCTGGTCCGTGGGGCGGATGACACGGCGCGTCTCGAACATGAACGCCATCGTGTCGCGGATGTAGTGGGCAGTGCTGGTGTCGGCGTGGGAGGCCTTTTCGAAGGTCTCGGCGTCGGGGCCGTGGCCGCTCATGCAGTTGTGCAGGCTGGCGCCGCCGGGCGCGAAGCCGTCGGCCTTGGCGTCGTAGACGCCCTGGATCAGGCCCATGAATTCGCTGGCGATGTTGCGGTGGAACCAGGGCGGACGGAAAGTGTTTTCCATGGCCAGGATGCGCGGCGGGAAGATCGCGAAGTCCATGTTGGCCGTTCCCGGGGTGTCGGACGGCGCGGTCAGGACCGTGAAGATCGAGGGGTCCGGATGGTCGTAGCTGATGGAGCCGACGGTGTTGAAGTTGCGCAGGTCGTACTTGTACGGCGCGTGCGTGCCGTGCCAGGCGACGACGTTCAGCGGCGAATGGCCGATGGACGCGCGCCAGAAGCCGCCCGTGAACTTGGCGATCAATTCGAAGTCGCCTTCGATGTCTTCATACCAGGCTACCGGGGTCTTGAAGTCGCGGGCGTTGGCCAGGCAGTTCGAGCCGATGGGACCCAGCTCGGGCAGGCGCATGGCGGCGCCGAAGTTTTCCAGCATGTAGCCGCGTGCGCTGCCGTCCAGCAGTTCCACGCGGAAGCGCACGCCGCGCGGGATGACGGCGATTTCCAGCGGCTCCAGGTCGATCAGGCCCAGTTCAGTGGCCAGGCGCAGGCGGCCTTCCTGGGGCACCAGCAGCAGCTCGCCGTCCGCGTTGTAGAAGTAGCGGCCTTGCATCGAGCGGTTGGCGGCATACATGTGTATGGCCACGCCGCCCAGTTCGTCGGGGCTGCCGTTGCCGCCCCAGGTCTTCACGCCTTCCAGGAAGTCGGTGGCGGCGGTGGGGATGGGCAGCGGGCTCCAGCGCAACTGGTTGGGCGTGACGGGGCCTTGGCCGAAGGCGCTTTGCCAGCCGGCGGCGCCGTCAAAGGCTTCGAACGGCTTGTGCTGCGCGCCCGGGCGGATGCGGTACAGCCAGGAGCGGCGGTTTTCGCTGCGCGGCGCGGTGAAGGCGGTGCCGGACAATTGCTCGGCGTACAGGCCATAGGGGCATTGCTGCGGCGAGTTGCGGCCCAGCGGCAGCGCGCCGGGCAGGGCTTCGGTGGCGCAATTGTTGCCGAAGCCGGTCTGGTATTGCAGTTCCATGGAATCCTCCTGAGCGGCGGCGCGGTGCTTGGCCACGCGGCCTGGTGCGGGTGGCCTGTCCGGAAGGTTTCCGGGGACCGATACGCCATTGTCGGAAAAAATCCCCGCTACGGCTATGGGAATGCAAAAATAGAGACTATAAATTTTGTGAATAGTAGGGGGCGCATGGCCGAGTTGCGCGACGTCGATCTGAATCTGCTGCTGCTGTTCCAGCATCTGCTGGAGGACCGCAATCTGTCTGCCGTGGCACGGCGCATGGACCTGTCGCAACCCGCCGTCAGCAATGCCCTGCGGCGCCTGCGGGAAGCGTTCGGCGACGACCTGTTTGTGCGCACGGCGCAGGGCATGCTGCCCACGCCGCGCGCGCAGCGCCTGGCGGGCCCGGTCAGCGAAGCGCTGACCATGTTGTCGCAGGCCCTGAAAGACCAGGACGCCTTCGACGCCGCCACCAGCACGCGGCGCTTCCGGGTGGCGATGACGGACGTGGGCGAAATTCACTTCATGCCCCGCCTGATGGAGGTCTGCGTGCAGGTGGCGCCGCTGGTGCGCATCGATTCCGTGCGGGTGCAGGGACCGGATCTGCCGCGGGAAATGGAGGCGGGACGCGTGGATCTGGCGATCGGCGCGTTCGATGAAATGGGGGCGGGCACGCTGCAGCGCATGCTGTTCCGCCAGGGCTATGCGACCCTCTTCCGGCAGGCGCATCCAACCGCGCACGCCGGCATGAGCCTCAAGGCTTTCCGGGCCGAGCGCCACCTTATCGTGTCGCGCGCGGCGCCCTACGGGCAGGTGAATCAGTCCATGGAGCGCGCCGGGGTGGACCTGGCGGAGCACTTCAGCGTGCCGCATTTTTCGGCCGTGCCGTACATCGTCAGCGCGACCGACCTGCTGGCGACCGTGCCCGAGAAACTCGCCGCCAGCGCCGCGCCGCCGTTCGGCCTGCGTTTCATGACGCCGCCGATAAGGGTGCCGGCGCTGCAGACGAACATGTACTGGCAGCGCCGGGTGGATCGGGACAGCGGCAACCAGTGGTTGCGCGCGCTGATCGTGAATACGTTCGCGGTGGGGGCGTGAACGGATTTACGGCGCCACGGACGCGCGCGCCTGGCGCAAGGCCTCGCGCAGCACGTCCATGTCGCCCAGGTGGTTGGCCAGCAGCAGGATCAGCGCTGCGTTGAGTTCCTGGCTTTGTTCGTTGGTGAGGTCGCGATGGGTCTCGATCAGCGCTTCGTAGAAGTCGTCAGGCGAACCCAGGTTGGTTTCGGTAATCAGCATGATGGAGAGATCTCGAAGTTCAGGCGCGGCCCGTGGCGCGGCCGACTGCGGCAGCGACGGCGGTGGCGTTGAATGCGCGCCAGCGGCCGCAGACGTGCTGGTCGGGACGGATCAGGTAGGCGGTGCCGGCCTGCGCGTCATAGCGCTTGCCCAGGCAGCCCTCGCGGTCCGCCACGACCGCCAATTCCTCGGGTAGCGCGGAGAGGTCGCATTGCGGGCTGGCGACCAGCACGGCCTTGACCGGCACGGGCGCCATGCGCAGGGCTTGCAAGGCGAGCAGCGTGTCGCGGTCGGGCAGGGCGTCACCGCAGAACAGGGCCAGCACGAATGCGCCATTCAGTTGGGCCAGCCACCAGTCCTGCGCGCCTTGAGCGTCCACCGGCGCATCCAGCGCCACCGCGCCAGGCACCATGCGGCCGGCGAAGGCGTCGACGTCCGGGGTGTTCAGGGGCGAGCCGGCGTAAGTGGCGGGCAGCGACAGGCGGCCGCTGTTGACCAGCGAGCGCGCGAAGGGATGGGTCTTGGCCAGGTTCAGCACCGCGTTGCGGAAGCTGCGGCTGATGTCGCTCTTGGGCGTGATGAAGTCGGTGGCGCGCGACGAATTCAGGATGTTCTCGTCGGCGGCGTATTCGCGTTCGATGGCGTAGCTGTCGATGAGCGCCTCGGGCGCCTGGCCGGCCAGCACCAGCTTCAGTTTCCAGGCCAGGTTCTCCGCGTCCTGCACGCCGCTGTTGGCGCCGCGGGCGCCGAACGGCGACACGCGGTGCGCGGAGTCGCCCGCGAAGACCACGCGGCCATGGCGGAACTTGTCCATGCGTTCGCAGGCGAAGGTATAGACGCTGACCCATTCCAGTTCGAAGCGCGCGTCGGGGCCGAGCAGGGCGCGGATGCGCGGCAGCACGTTCTCGGGCTTGACGGCTTCGACCGGGTCGGCGTTCCAGCCCAGCTGGAAGTCGATGCGCCAGACGTTGTCGGGCTGGCGGTGCAGCAGCACGGATTGGTTGGGATGGAAGGGCGGGTCGAACCAGAACCAGCGCTCGGTGGGGAAGTCCGCCTGCATCTTGACGTCGGCGATCAGGAAGCGGTCGCGGAAGATGCGGCCATGGCTTTCCTGGCCGATCAGCTTGCGCACCGGCGAACGCGCGCCGTCGCAGGCGATGAGCCAGTCGGCGTGCAGCGTGTATGCGCCGTCGGGGGTCTCCACGTTCAGGACCACGCCGTCATCGCGCTGCTCCACGCCGGCGACCTTGTTCTTCCAGCGCAGATCGATATTGGGTTCCTGGCGCGCCTGTTCGTACAGATAGCCTTCGGCGTAGTACTGCTGCAGGTTGATGAAGGCCGGGCGGCGATGGCCGGGCTCAGGCAGGAGGTCGAAACGCCACACTTCCTGCTCGCGGAAGAAGACCTTGCCCACATTCCATGAGACGCCCTTGTCTATCATGCGCTGGCCCACGCCCAGGCGGTCCCAGATTTCCAGCGTGCGCTTGGAAAAACAGATGGCGCGGGAGCCGGTGGACAGGCGGAAGTCGTCGTCCAGCACCACTACGCGCACGCCCTGGCGGGCAAGATCGAGCGCGGTGGTCAGGCCGACCGGGCCGGCTCCCACCACCACGACCTGATGGCGCGCAAGCTCGCTGGCGGCCTGGTCGGCGTGCTTTTCATAGGCGAATTCCATCGCCTGAAAGTCGATGTCTCCCACGGTTGTCTCCTGTGTGGGTCATATTGTTTTTATGTCACGAAGCCGCGCGCTGCCTTGCGGCGCGCGATTCCGGTTGCAGCGGGGAAGGGCCGCCGCCGGCGGCCCCTCGGGATCAGCCTTCCAGCTGCGCCCACATCTCCAGGTCGCGCTTGTCGGTCCAGATGCGCGGGTGGGTGTGGCCGGTGGCCTCGTCATAGGCGCGCGACACGTCGAACGGCATGCAGTGGTCGAAGATCACCCAGTCGCTGTAGCGCGGCTTCATGAAGTCGTAGACCTCGCGGTAGATGGTCTTCAGGTCCTTGCCTTCGGCTACGCCGCGGTTCACTGCGCCGTACAGGTCGGTCAGGAAGGCGCGCGTGCCGGCCAGGCCCTGGCGGACCTCGGTGGCGCTCTTCAGCGCCGGGCCGCGGCCCGGGACCATCTTTTCGGCTTCAAAGGTCGACAGCGCGTCCAGCGTGCTGGGCCAGTCGCGGAAGTAGGCGTCGCCGCAATAGGGGGTGGACTGGTATTCCACCAGGTCGCCGGCGAACAGGATCTTCTGCTCGGGCAGCCAGGCGATGGTGTCGCCCTTGGTGTGGCCGCGGCCCACCTGCAGCAGCTTGACTTCGAGGTTGCCCAGGTTGACGGTCATCTCGCCCTTGAACGTCATCGTCGGCCAGACCAGGCCCGGCGGAATCGATTCGGCGTTGCGGAACAGGCGGGGGAAGCGGCCGATTTCGCTGGCCTTGTCCTGCTCGCCGCGCTCGGCGATCAGGTCGTAGGTGTCGCGGCTGGCCAGGATTTCCTGGGCGTCGTAGGCCGACGCGCCGAACACGCGCACGGCGTGGTAGTGCGACAGCAGGATGTACTTGATGGGCTTGTCCGTGACTTCGCGGATGCGGCGGATCACGTCTTGCGCCATGACCGGGGTAGCTTGGGTATCGACCACCATGACGGCCTCGTCGCCGATGATCACGCCCGTGTTGGGGTCGCCTTCGGCCGTGTAGGCATAGGCGTTGTCGGACAGTTTTTCGAACGAGACGACTCGGCGTGCGAGGCGAATTGCTTGCTCATGGAGGCTCCTTCCACTTTTCTAGGAATAGGGTGTGTGGAAGGAATATAGCTCGACGTTAGTGTTTGTGCAATACGTTTGCTATAAACGAATTCCCTTGTTTTTTCAGGGATTTCCCGTGGGTTTCCGGGGTGGCGGTGGTCAATTTTTCTGGCATTTCGGGCAGTAATAGGTGGCGCGCTGCCCTTGCACGATGCGCCGTATCGGGGTGGCGCAGACCCGGCAAGGCTGGCCCTCGCGTTCGTAGACGGCGGCGTGGATCTCGAAGTAGGCGCCCGGTTCACCGGTAGCCCCGACGTAGTCGCGCAGCGTGCTGCCGCCCGAGGTCAGGGCGTCGGCCAGGGTGGCGCGCACCATGTCGGCCAGCCGTTCGCAACGGGCCGGCGACAGCTTGTTGGCCGGCGTCTTGGGATTGATGCGGGCGCGGAACAGGCTTTCCGACGCGTAGATATTGCCCACACCCACCACCGCCATGCCCGCCAGCAGCACCTGCTTGATGGCGGCGCCGTGGTTCTTGAAGTGGCGGTGCAGCCAGGCGCCGTCGAAACGCGGGTCGAAGGGCTCGATGCCCAGCTTGGCCAGCAGGGGGTGGGCATCTACGGGGCCGTCGTTGGCGGAGTGCCACAGCACCGCGCCGAAGCGCCGCGGGTCATGCAGGCGCAGCACGGCTTCCTCGAAGATCCATTCGACGTGGTCGTGTTTGCGCAGGAATTCGCCAGGGGCGACGCTGCGCAGCGAGCCGGACATGCCCAGATGCACGATCTGGGTGCCGTGTTCGAACCGCAGCAGCAGATATTTGCCTCGGCGCGCGCACTCCAGCACGGCGCGGCCGGCGATCGTGGCCGGCAGATCCGGCGGGATGGGCCAGCGCATGCGGGATTCGTGGATGACCAGCCGCGTCAGCGTCCGGCCGGTGATGACGGCGTCGATTCCTCGGCGCGTGGTTTCGACTTCAGGCAGTTCCGGCATGAGCCAGTGTAAGATCATTAATTGCGTGTACGAAGATTGTGCCATCAACCGGACGGGCCGCGTGAAGTCGTCTTTCAAACCTATAAATATCGGGATCGCCGCGCTAGCGCTTGCGCTGGCTGCAATACTGACCCCGCCGGCCCAGGCCGCCGACAGCCGGACGCGCGATGCGACCGGGCCCAGGATGGCGCCCCAGAGCCGCCACCCTGAAACCGAAGTAATCCGGCTGCGCCCCGGGCAGTTGCCCTATGTCTCGCTGACCGCCGACATCTTTTACCGCGTGCTCGCGTCCGAGATCGCCGCGCAGCGCGGCATGTACGGTTCGGCGGCCACCACCATGCTGGGCCTGGCCCGGGATACCAGCGATCCCCGCCTGGCCCGCCGCGCCCTGGAATTCCAGCTGGCTGGCGGCAACCTGCCCGGCGCCTTCCGCGTTCAGATCGAAGATGGCGACTTTCGCGCCTTCCTCGGCGAAGCGCTCGCACAGCGCCGCGCCGATGCCGCCGCTGCCGCCCGTGACGACTACAACTTTTTCTTGCAGACCCTTCATGTCTTCTCTCCTGGCTAGTCTTGGTTGCGGCACTTGATCATGCGCAACGGCGTATACGTCATCACGACGGTGCCATCCTGCTTGACCACCTTGTTGAAGGTGCGCACCAGGCCGCGGCCCGGGCGGCTGTTGGACAGACGCGCCTCTATCACTTCGCACTCGACGTGAATGGTGTCACCGACGAACGCCGGCCCCTTGATATCCAGCTCCATGTTCAGAAACGCGTAGCCCGTCTTCTGCATGGTGGACTGCGTCAGCAGGCCTTCCGAGATGCCGTACACGAACGATCCCGGTGCGAAGCGGCCCTTGATGTCGGACTCGCTCTTGACGAATTCCATATCGGTGAACAGCACCTCGGTCATGTGTATGCAGTTGATGAAGGCGCATACGTCCGCATCCTGAATGGTGCGTCCCAACGTCTTGAACTTCCGTCCGATCGGGAGGTCCTCGAAGTACATTCCCAGGCCTACGGTCTCGATTTCTTCGCGGTTCATCGCGGTCTCCTTGTGTGTGTTTTCACTTCCGGCTCGGACGGCCCAACAGGCCGTTCGAAATGATGTTGCGCTGGATCTGGTTGGTTCCCTCGATGATCTGCAGCACCTTGGCATCCCTGAAATAGCGGTTGATTGGATACTCCGACGAGATGCCTGCCGCGCCGAACAACTGCACCGCGTCGGTCGCGACCTTCATGGCCGTGTCGCTGGCGAAGCATTTCGCCATTGCGGCCACCGGCGCCAAGACCGCCGCCGGCGCGCCGCTGTCCACCAGCGAGGCAGCCCGGTAAACCAGCTGGCGCGCGGCCTCGGTTTGCATTGCCATGTCGGCCAGCATCCAGCGCACGCCCTGGAACTCGCTGACCTGCTGTCCGAAGGCCGTGCGATTGGTGACGAATTCGATCGCGTGGTCCAGTGCGCCTTGCGCCAGGCCTACGCCGCGCGCCCCGATCAGCGGGCGGCTGGCGTTGAAAGCCTCCATCACGGCCCTGAACCCGCCGCCCAGCATTTTCGCGTGGGGTACGAAGACGTTATCGAGAAACAGCGGGCATGACGGGACGCCACGCGCGCCCATCTTTTCTTCCTTGCGCCCAACCTGCAGGCCGGGCGTGCCCTTCTCGACGATGAACAGGCTGATGCCGTCCTTGTCCTCTTCGCGGTACTTTGCCGCCACCAGAATGAAGTCTGCAATGTCTGAATTGGTGCACCAGATCTTCGCGCCGTTCAGCACGAAGCCGCCGTCA
>LNAP01002433.1_pt1 | contig 18620 bp, 16 predicted proteins | sample 602601 | NCBI WGS metagenome assembly LNAP01 (sample SAMN02440304, study PRJNA202911) | soil metagenome | biome: Subtropical and temperate rainforests or woodlands; isolation source: soil samples (1 kg each in a 20% v/v slurry with milli Q water) were... ...
CGGCGGCGCGTCGGACGCCGCGGCGCGCGTCGTCGCCGGGCCGCTGTCGGACAAGCTCGGCCAGACCGTGATCGTCGACAACAAGCCGGGTGGCGGCACGACCATCGGCGCCAACTTCGTGCTGGCGGCCAAGGACGACTATCACACGCTGATGCTGTCGAACTCGGCGCCGCTGTCGATCGCGCCCTACCTGTTCGACAAGCCGCCCTACGACCCGATCAAGGACTTTTCCCACGTCGTCTATATCGGCTCGGGCGCCAACGCCTTCGTCGTGCGTCCTGCCGTGCCGGCCAAGACCATGCCGGAGCTGATCGCCTGGATCAAAGGCCAGGGCAAGCCGGTGCCGTTCGGCTCGGGCGGCCAGGGTTCGATCGGCCACATCATCGGCGAGATGTTCAAGGCCGAGCTCGGGCTCAACATGGAGCACATCGGCTATCGCGGTGCTGCGCCGATGTTCCAGGACATGATGGCGGGCCAGCTCGACTTCGCCGTGGTCACGCTCACCGAGGTGCTGCCGCTCGCCAAGGACGGCAAGCTGCGCATGATCGCGCTCACCTCGACGCAGAAGGCGCCCTCCGCGCCCGACGTGCCGCTGGTCACGGATCTCGGCTATCCCAAGCTGGTCGCCGAGAACTTCGTCGGCATCTCCGGCCCCGCCGGCATGCCGGCCGATGCGCAGGCCAGGCTGCACAAGGCCGCCGCAGAGGTCTTGGCCGATCCCAAGATCGTCGAGCGCCTGGGCGATCTCGGCTTCGTCACCAAGCCGATGAGCCCGACCGAGTTCACCGCCTTCGTTGCCAACCAGATCAAAAGCTTCCAGGCGCCGGTGAAGGCCTCGGGCGCCAAGCTCTGACCGTCAGGTGACGGCGGGCGGCGCGCCTTCGAGATAGGTGCTCTTGCCCGGCGCGAACGGCTCGGGCGAGTTCCAGACGAACAGCACCCGCAGGACCTCCGGCCCGTCGTTGCCCCAGGCATGCGCTGCGTTGGCGGGAATGATCACGCATTGCCCGGGCGTCGCCGTCGTGCGGACCTTGTCCATCTCGACCCAGATCTTGCCGGCCTCGACGAGGATGACCTCCTCGTACTCGTGGCGATGCAGCGGCGCCCCGCAACCGGCCTGTATGGTATTGGCCAAAACGCCAACCCCGCCGGCGCCGCGTTCGCGGCTGGAAATCCACTTGCCGGTGATGCCCGGCCGCATGGGAAATTCCGGCAGTGCCGCATAGTCGATGATCGGCATGGTTTACGCCTTCAATTGAGCCGTCCGGATCATACCTCGAATACGCCGGATTGATACAGATCGCGATCAGACCGACGGTGATTCGCCGCACCGCACGGGCGCCGCTACAATGGAGACATGTCCATGCCCGATTTCGATCCCGAGACATTGAGCGTCGAAGAGCGCTTGGCCCTGATCGACCGCTTGTGGCTGAGCATCGCCAAAGACGCCCAGCAAGGGGATTCCAACGCATCGGCCGCTTTGGATCTCAATCGGCCCCTTGAAGCCGAACTTGTCGCTGAGCTCCATAAGCGTGTCGAAGCGTTCAAACGCGACCCTTCCAAAAGCATCCGATGGGAGGACTTGCGAGCGGAGCTGAGGCAGAAGTACGGGTGAAACTGGCCGCTATCATCGATCGCGCAGCCGCGTCTGAATTGCGCGATCACCTCGCACGCGTGGCAAACGACAGCCCCGCGGCCGCGCGCGACTTGAACGAAGAAGTGGGAACGACACTCGATCTGATCTCCCGGTTTCCGCAACTGTATGAGCGATTCGATGGCGACCTGCGCCGAGCAGTGTTGAAGCGATGGTCGCTGGGCATCTTTTGCGAACGTCTGGCGGACGCGATCTTCGTCGCAGCCGTTCTCGATCTCCGTCGCGATCCTGCTGTCATCCGTCGCCGGCTTGGACTACACGAAAGCGCAAGGGACTTCCTTGCGACTCCCGGACTGGCACCTTCTGACCCGAGGTCTTCGCCACTTTTTTGACGCGGTGCCCCACCACGATGGTTGACCGCAACGGCCAGGGACGTCGCTACGATGGTGCTTGAACTGGCGGGCCCTGGCCCACAACCGAAGAGGCCCACGGGCTGGCCGATCGCGCGGCTGCTGCCGGTCGTGCTCGTCGGGCTGATCTTCCTCGCCATGGTGCCGGTGATCGGCATCGCCTACTTCGCCGCCCAGAGCAACTTCGACAACTCGTCGCGCCAGCTCAACGAGGTCACGGTCGACATGATCGAGCAGCGCCTGCGGGCCCATCTCGAGCCGGTGCGCGACCAGCTCGCCTACATCAGCGAGGCCGTGGCCAAGGGCGAGATCGACTTCGACGACCGCGAGCAATGGAAAAGCTTCGCGCTCGGCACGCTTGCCGCGGCGCCACAGGCCGTGGGCTTCGTCGTCATTCCCGTGGAGGGCGAGCCGGTGCGCTTCACGCGCGCCGACCGAAGCATGCGGCCGGAGCGGCGCGAGAACCTGTCCTTCACCAATGCGATGTTCGCCCAGGCCCGCACCCTGACCGGTCCGCAATGGACCGAGCCGCAATGGTCCCACCTGGTCGGCGAGCCGATCCTGCCGATCATCGTGCCGATCCGCGTCCGCGGCGAGTTCCGCGGTGCCATCGGCGCCGCCATCGGCACGTCCGACCTGTCGCGTTTCGTCAAGAGCCTCGAACTCGCAGGCGGACGCAAGCCGTTCATCCTGGCCGGCCGCGACAAGGTGCTGGCCCATCCCTGGCTCGGCAAGGAGCAGGGCAGCGCCGAGCAGCGCGCCCGCGGGCGGCTGTCCAATCTCGACGAGGTCAACGATCCGGTGCTGGCCGCCATGTGGGCGCCCGAGCCCAACGAGATCTCCTGGCTGAGCGGCGGCGGCAGCACGGTCTCGGGCCACTGGAACTGGGTCGGCGACCGCAGCCACGGCTGGTTCTACCGCCAGATCGACGACTACCGGCCGGCCTCGCTGACCATCGGCTATCACCTGGCCGGCCGCGAATCGGCGTGGGCGCGCTGGATCGTGCGCGGCATCCTGATCGCGGGCGGCGTGCTGATGCTGCTGACGGCGATCATCGCCATCGTGATTGGCCGACGGCTGTCACAGCCGATCCTGGCGCTCGCCGATGCGGCGCGTTCGGTCGAGCGCCTGGAGCTCGAGAAGGTCCCTCACTTGGGCGACAGCAAGATCCGCGAGCTCAACCTCGCGAACCGGGCCTTCGAGCGCATGGCAGGCGGGCTGCGACTGGCCGCCACCTACTTGCCGCGCGCCCTGGTGGAGCGCCTGGTCGCCCACCAGGGTGCCCTGCCACCCAGCGAAGACCGCGCCATCACCATCCTGTTCTGCGATCTCGAAGGCTATTCCGCCTATTCGCGCGGACGGCCGGCGACCGAGACCGCAACCTACCTGAACGACCTGTTGGGCCGCGTCGGTCCGGCCATCGAGGCGACCGGCGGCACCATCGACAAGTATATCGGCGACGGGCTGATGGCCTTCTGGGGTGCGCCAGAGCCCAATGCCGATCATGCGCGCGCCGCCTGCCAGGGCGCGCTGGCAATGGCGCGCGAGGTCGAGATGTTCAACCGCGAGCGCCGTGCCGCCGGTCTCGACGCCTGCCGCATGCGCGTCGGGCTGCATACCGGGACGGTGCTGGTGGGCAATGTCGGGTTCGCCGGCCGTGTCGACTACACCGCGATCGGCGACGCCGTGAACGTCGCCTCGCGCCTGGAACAGTTCGGTCGCAGCGCGCCACGGCACGGCGAGGTCACGATCGTGGCCAGCGCCAGTTGCCGGACGGCGGCGCTCGACGGCTTCCTCTGGCTGCCGATTGACGGCGGGCCGGCCGATGTCGCAGCCGACGCGGTGCCTTTGTCGCTGCTGCAGGGCCATATCGGCGGGGTAACAAGGGGCTTGCGAGGGGAAGCCTAAATAGGTATTTCAGTACCAAATTACGTAATAAGAAACGCAACGACTGAGGCACGGGAGGGGATGGGATCGGCATGATGGAGGGCATTGAATTCGGGTCGGACCTCAAGGTGAGGTTGCCTGCCCGCTTCAACGTCGCTGTGCCGTTCATCGACCGGCACCTGGCGGAAGGCCGCGGCGCCAAGACCGCCATCCGCACGGCCGCCGAGACGGTCACCTACGCCCAGCTCGTCGAGCGCGTGAACCGCGCCGGCAACGCCTTGCTGGCGGCGGGCCTCAAGCCCGGAGATCGCCTGCTGATGGTGATCAAGGACTGCCCGGCCTTCATCTATCTGTTCTGGGGAGCCATCAAGGCGGGCATCGTGCCGGCGCCGCTCAACACGATGCTGCGCGCCGCCGACTACGCCTATCTGTTCGAGGATTCGGGCTGCGGCCTCGTCGTCTACTCGGGCGAATTCGCCCAGGAAGTCGAGCCGGCGCTGAAGCAGATCTCGGTCAGGGCCCGCACGGCCGACGACTTCCTCGCCGATCTGGCAAAGGCCTCCGACAAGCTCGAGGCGCGGCTCGCCGCACCGACCGACGACTGCTTCTGGCTCTACTCCTCGGGCTCGACCGGCCGGCCCAAGGGGGCGGTGCACCTGCAGCGCGACATGGTGGTGACCAGCGAACTCTACGGCGTGCGCGCGCTCGGCGTGCGCGAGGACGATGTCAGCTATTCGGCGGGCAAGCTCTTCTTCGCCTACGGTCTGGGCAACTCCATGACCTTCCCGCTGTGGACCGGCAGCACCGCCGTGCTCGACGACCGCCGGCCCACGCCCGACACGACCTTCGAGACCATCGAGACCTTCAAGCCCACGCTCTACTTCGGGGCTCCGACCCTCTATGCCGCGCAGCTCGCCGCCCTGGAGAAGAAGCCGCGCGACTTCTCGAGCGTCCGCGCCTGCGTCTCGGCGGCCGAGGCGTTGCCGGCCGACATCTTCCGGCGCTGGAAGGAGCGGACCGGCACGGTGATCCTGGACGGCATCGGCTCGACCGAGTGCCTGCACATCTTCATCGGCAACCGGCTCGACGACTACAAGCCGGGCACCAGCGGCAAGCCGGTGCCGGGCTACGAGGTCAAGATCGTCGACGAGCACGGCAAGCCCGTACCTGCGGGCGAGAGCGGCCGGCTGTGGATCCGCTCGGAGTCGGCGGCCAAGTACTACTGGAACAAGCCGGAGAAGACCGCCGAGACCATGGTCGACGGCTGGCTCAACACCGGCGACACCTATCGCCAGGACGAGGACGGCTACTTCATCTACGACGGCCGCAGCGATGACATGCTGAAGGTGGGCGGCATCTGGTGCTCGCCGGTCGAGGTCGAGAGCTGCCTGATCGCCCATCCCGCCGTGCTCGAGGCCGCCGTGGTCGGCCATGCCGACGAGAACAGCCTGATCAAGCCCAAGGCCTTCGTCGTGCTGAAGCAGGCCGGCGGCGGCGGCGCGGCGCTCACCGACGAGCTGATGGCGCTCTGCAAGACCACCCTGGCGCCCTACAAATACCCGCGCTGGGTCGAGTACGTGACGGAGCTGCCCAAGACGGCGACGGGCAAGATCCAGCGCTACAAATTGCGTGGCTAGGCTTTTTCGGCTTTTATGCCGTCATCAGGGGACGGGGATCACAGGGAGCGACAACCTATGAAAAGCAAATTGTTTGGTACCGCAACAATCGCGGCGCTGGCCTTCGGCCTGCCGGCGATGGCCCAGGCGCCGATCAAGATCGGCTTCGTCAGCACTTTTTCCGGCCCGCAGGCCGCGATCGGCGAGGACATGCGCCGCTCGGTCGAGCTCGCCAAGGAGCATCTCGGCGGCAAGATGGGCGGCAAGGCGTTCGAGATCATCTACGAGGACGACCAGTTCAAGCCCGACGTCGGCAAGCAGAAGTCCGAGAAGCTGGTCCAGCAGGACAAGGTGAACTTCGTCGCCGGCTACATCTGGTCGAACGTTCTCCTGGCGTCGCTCAAGACCGTGACCGACGAGGGCGACACCATCCTGATCTCGTCCAACGCCGGGCCCTCGCAGATCGCGGGCGAGCTCTGCAACAAGAACTTCTTCTCGACCTCGTGGAACAACGACCAGACGCCGATGGCGATGGGCCAGTACCTGCAGGAGAAGGGCGTCAAGAGCCTCTACCTGATGGCCGGCAACTACGCCGCCGGCAAGGACATGCTCGCCGGCGTCAAGCGCACCTTCAAGGGCGAGATCAAGGGCGAGGACCTCACCAAGTGGCCCGACCAGCTCGACTTCTCGGCCGAGCTCGCCAAGGTCGGCGCGGCCAAGCCGGACGGCATCTTCATCTTCTATCCCGGCGCGCACGGCGTGCAGTTCCTGCAGCAGTACGTCCAGGCCGGGCTGAAGGGCAAGGTCCCGCTGTACCAGGTGTTCTCGATCGACGCGATCACGCTGCCGCAGCAGAAGGAGCTCGCGCTCGGCACACTCGGCGCCCAGGAATGGGTCAACGACCTGCCCAACGAGCAGAACAAGAAGTACGTCGCCGACTTCAAGAAGAAGCACGGCGTCTATCCCTCCTACTACGGTGCGCAGAGCTACGATTCGATCATGCTGATCGCGTCGGCGGCCGAGGCGCTGAAGGGCGATCTGTCGAACAAGGACAAGGTCCGCGCCGAGATGAAGAAGGCCAACTTCAAGTCGCTGCGCGGCGACTTCAAGTACAACACCAACCAGTTCCCGATCCAGAACTTCTACATCCAGGAAGCCGTCAAGGATTCGGAAGGCATGATGACGGTGAAGACCATCGCCACGGCCGTGAAGGACGGCAAGGATCCGTACTACGAGAAGTGCCCGATGAAGTGACAGCAGCGCGTCAGCGCTGCTGTCATCCCGAGCGCAGCGAGGGATCTTTGACGCACCAGAAAAGGTCCCTCGGCTACGCTCCGCTCCGCTCGGGATGACATGGACTATCTTCTGCTCCAGATGCTGAACGGCGTGCAGCTCGGCCTGCTGATGTTCCTGCTTGCCGCCGGCCTGACGCTCACGTTCGGCATCATGGACCTGGTGAACCTGGCGCACGGGTCGCTCTACATGATGGGCGCCTACATCGCCTGGATGCTGATCGGCTGGACTGATTCGTTCGTGCTGGGCGCCGTGCTGGCGCTGCCAGCGACCTTCCTGCTGGGCATCGTCGTCGAGGCCGTCGTGATGCGAAGGCTCTATGCCCGCGACCATCTCGACCAGGTGCTGGCGACGTTCGGCCTGATCCTGTTCTTCAACGAGCTGGTGCGCGTGATCTGGGGCCCTGCCGGCAAGAGCATCGCCGTCCCGTCGTTCCTCAACCGCACCGTCGAGATCCTGCCCGGGGTGCCCTACCCCGCCTACCGCTTCGCCATCATCGTCGTGGGCGCGCTGGTCGCGATCCTGCTGGCCTGGCTGGTGGCGCGCACGCGCATCGGCATGCTGATCCGCGCCGGCGCCTCCAACCGGCGCATGATCGGGGCGCTCGGCGTCAACATCGAGCTGCTCTTCACCTTGGTGTTCGGGCTGGGCGCGGTGTTCGCGGGCCTGGCCGGCCTGATGGCCGCCCCCATCACCTCGGTGAAGATCGGCATGGGCGACGACATCCTGATCCTGGCCTTCGTCATCATCGTCATCGGCGGCATCGGCTCGATCAAGGGCGCGTTCGTCGCCGCCATGGTGGTGGGCCAGATCGACATCGTCGGCCGCGCCTTCATGCCCGATCTGCTGAAGACCTTCCTCAGCGCCTCGGCCGCCTCGAGCGCCGCGCCGGCGATCTCGCAGGTCCTGATCTACATCGTCATGGCGGGCGTCCTGGTGTGGCGGCCGACCGGTCTGTTCGGGCAACGGACATGACCCTGAGTTCATGCTCTTCCGGACCGCGCGCATCCTGCGCGCTCGGGCTCATGAGCGCGCAGGATGCGCGCGGTCCGGAAGAACGATGAGTACAGCGCTCGCCCCCCTCCGCACGCCGCGCGGCCTGATCACCGCCCTGCTGCTGGTCGTGCTGGCCGCCCTGCCGTTGCTCACCCAGGCCTTCGACCAGCGCTACCTCTTGTCGATCGGCACGCGCATCGTCATCTGGTCGATCGCCGCGGTCAGCCTCAACATGATCCTGGGCTATGGCGGCATGGTGAGCTTCGGCCATGCCGTGTTCTTCGGCATCGGCGGCTACGCCGTCGGCATCCTGTCGCATCACGGTGTCGCCACCGGCTGGATCCAGTGGCCGGTCGCCATCGTCGCGGCGACGCTGTGGGCCGCCCTGGTCGGCGCGTTGTCGCTGCGCACGCGCGGGCTCTACTTCATCATGATCACGCTCGCCTTCGCCCAGCTCGTCTTCTATGTCGGCGGTGGGCTGGAGGCCTACGGCGCCGACGACGGGCTGAACATCAGCCGCAGCCGCTTCCCCGGCCTCATCGATCTGCGCGACAAGGCGTCGTTCTACTGGCTCTGCTTCGCGCTGCTCTGCGGCACCCTGTGGTTCTGCAGCCGCTTCGCCAACTCGCGCTTCGGCCTGGTGATCCGCGGCGCCAAGTCGAACGACCTGCGCATGACGGCACTGGGCTTCCCGGTCTTCCGCTATCGCCTGGCCGCCTTCACGCTTTCCGGCGCGTTCGGCGGCCTTGCCGGCATCCTGCTCGCCAACGAGGGCGCCTACATCTCGCCCGCCATGATGTCGTGGGTGAAATCGGGCGACCTCATCGTCATCGTCGTGCTGGGCGGCATGGGCACCCTGTTCGGCCCGCTCTACGGCACGATCGCCTTCTTCGTGCTGGAGGAAACGCTGCCGCCGCTGCTCGATCTTTTACGCAAGGGCTGGGGCGAATACTGGCAGATCGTGTTCGGCCCCATGCTGGTGCTGGTGGCACTCTACGCCAGGGGCGGCATCGATTCGCTGTTCGGTCGTCGTCATGGCTGAGCCGATGCTCGCCGCCAACGGGTTGATCAAGCGCTTCGGCGGCCTGATCGCGACCGACAACGTCTCGATCGACGTGCGACCCGGCGAGATCCACGCCCTGATCGGCCCCAACGGCGCCGGCAAGACCACGCTGGTGAGCCAGCTCACCGGCAACCTCAGGCCCGACTCCGGCACCATCCATTTCGCCGGCCGCGACATCACCCATCTGCCCATGCATGCCCGGGTGCGGCTGGGCCTCGCCCGCTCCTTCCAGATCACCTCGGTGCTGCGCGAGTTCACCGCGCTCGACAACGTGGCGCTGGCCGTGCAGGCCCATGCCGGCCATTCCTTCCGCTTCCTGGCCGATGTCCGCCGCGACCAGAGCCTGCGCGGACCGGCACGACGCGGCCTCGAGGAGGTCGGCCTCGCCGAACGCGCCGACACGCCGGCCGCCAATCTCAGCCATGGCGAGCAGCGCCAGCTCGAGATCGCCATGGCGCTGGCGGGCGATCCGCGGCTGCTGCTGCTCGACGAGCCGATGGCCGGCATGGGCGTCGAGGAATCGCAGCGCATGATCGGCTTCCTGCAGGGCTTCAAGGGCCATCGCGCCATGCTGCTGATCGAGCACGACATGGACGCCGTCTTCCAGCTCGCCGACCGCATCACCGTGCTGGTCTATGGCCGCGCCATCGCCAGCGGCACGCCGGCCGAGATCCGCGCCAACGCCGAGGTGCGCGTGGCTTATTTGGGCGACCAGGATTCACCTCCCCCGTCATACGGGGGAGGCCGGGAGGGGGAAGGCAACGCGAAGAACTCATGAGCGAATCATGATCAACCGGCAAATCGTGCTTGCCCCCTCCTGTATCCTCCCCCGTATGACGGGGGAGGAGGGAGAGAGCTCGTGTTGAGAGTGCGCGAGTTGGAGGCGTTTTACGGCGCCAGCCAGGCGCTGTTCGGCATGGAGCTTGGCATCGATGCCGGCGAGGTCGTGACCCTGATGGGGCGCAACGGCATGGGCAAGACCACGACCGTGAGCACCATCATGGGCCTGCTGCCGGCGCGACGCGGCACGGTCGAGTTTCTAGGCCAGCGCGTCGAGCACCAGCCGTCCTATCGCATCGCCCGCCTGGGACTGGGCCTGGTGCCCGAGGGCCGCCAGATCTTCCCCAACCTTTCGGTGCGCGAGAACCTGGTTGCGGCCGCGGCCAACCGTGGCGGCAACGCCAACCCCTGGACCTTGGCCCGCACCTTCGACTTCCTGCCGCGGCTCGCCGAGCGCCAGCGCAACATGGGCAACCAGCTCTCGGGCGGCGAGCAGCAGATGCTGGCGATCGGCCGCGCGCTGATGACCAACCCGAAATTGCTGATCCTGGACGAGGCGACCGAAGGCCTCGCGCCGCTGATCCGCGAAGAGATCTGGCACTGCCTGTCGCTGCTCAAGAGCCGGGGCCAGTCGATCCTGGTCGTCGACAAGAACGTCGACCACCTCGCCCGTATCTGCGACCGCCACACCATCATCGAGCGCGGCAGGACGGTATGGAGCGGCACGTCGGACGAGCTGATGGCCAAGCCCGATTTGCAGCATAAATATCTGGGGATTTAGGGTCGGATCTCGCAATAGCGAGGAAAGATCTGTCTACCCCTTACCAAAAAATACCATGCCGATGTAGTTCGCGGATCACGCGCGCTTCCGTGGATGGCTGGCGGCGCTTCGGCTTGGTTGTCTCCGTCGTGCCGGTCACCGCTGCGGCCGAGGGCTGCGTGTGCGCTGTTGCGGCGGTCGCTGTCGCGGTCGGCGGCGCGGTGGCAGCGGTTGAAGTCGGAGTGGTGGTCGCCATCTGGACATTCGGCGCCTGCGTTGCCGTCGGGACTTGCGCCGTCTGCGGTGCCGCCGTCGGCGAGGCCGGTTGCTCGGCGGTTGGTTGGCCTGCGTTGGTCGCCGCGAGGCTCAGACTGCGCGGACCTCCGGCATGGGCTTGTGTTGCGAGCAACGAGATCGCTCCGATCAGGATCAGCTTGCGCATGGAAACCCTCGTTATCTGGTCGAACCGTCTTACCTAATTCACATCCATCTACCCGACGCTAACGCGCCAACCGGTGCACGCCGATTTCGATCAAGGTGGTCCGACAGGACAGGCGATAGATCAGACTGAACAATTGACCCCACATGACCGAACTCCACCGTTAATCACGAGAAAGAGCTTAACCCCGATGCTTTTCCGACGGTTTTCGGGACGTGAGGAAAATGGCTTCGTCGGACCGCGATGTGGTGTCGTCGGAACCGGTGGGACGAAGTCACCTCACGGCAGTGTGAGCCTTGAACCGCTGCCCCTCCCTCCAGGGAGGAGGTCACAGGGAGGAGGTCACAGGGAGGAGGTCAAAACACCTCGAAATACTCGCGGTGCTCCCAGTCGGTCACCTCGGACAGGAAGCGGTCGATCTCGGCGTTCTTGATGTGCGTGTAATAATCCACGAACTCAGGCCCGAACTTTTCGCGGAAGAACGGATCGTCCTTCAGTGCGCTGACTGCATCGCGCAGTGATTTCGGCAGCAGCGGCGCCTTGGTCTCGTAGGGCGTGTCGGCGGACGGGCCGGGATCGAGCTTGCGGTCGGCACCGTCGAGGCCCGAGAGAATCTGCGAGGCCATGTAGAGATAGGGATTGGCGGCGGGCTCGCCGATGCGGTTCTCCAGGCGCGTGGCGGCATCATTGGCGCCGCCGAGCACGCGGATCATCACGCCGCGATTGTCGCGGCCCCAGATCGCGCGGTCCGGCGCCAGCGAATAGGAACGGTAGCGCTTGTAGCCGTTGATGGTCGGGGTCGTGAACAATGTCGAGGCGCGGGCGTGGTCGAGCAGGCCCGCGAGCCAGGCACGGCCGAACGCGCTGAGCGGTTCGCCGCCGTCTTTAGCCATGAACTGGTTTTCGCCGCTCGCGCGAGAGACGATCGACTGATGCAGGTGCCAGCCGCTTGCGAACACGTTCGGCAGCTTCGGCCGGCACATGAAGGTGGCGTGGTAGCCGTGCCGGCGCGCGATCTGCTTTACGGCAGAACGAAACAGCACCATGTTGTCGGCGGGTTCGAGCCCTTTCCTCGGCGCGAAGGTGAACTCGCACTGGCTCGGGCCGAACTCGACCTCGACCGAGCGCAACGGGAGCCCGAGCGCGATGATGTCGCGCCGTAAAATCTCCAGCACCGGCTCCATCTGATCGAAGCGCTGCTCCGTGAGATATTGATAGCCGTGGCTGAGCAGGCTCACCGAGGGCGGCGTGCCGGGCTGTCCCGCATCTTCGGGCCGCATATGCGGATCGTCGAGCTTGAAGATGTGGAATTCGACTTCGAGCCCCGCCACGAAATCGTGGCCGCGGTTGGCGAGTTCGTCCAGCGCCTTGCGGTAGAGCGAGCGCGTCGCGAACGGCACCGGGCGGCCGTCGGCAAAGTAAAGGTCGCACAGCACCCAGCCCGTAGTCGGTGCCCACGGCAAGACCCGAAACGTGGTGGGGTCAGCGACCATCAGCACGTCGGCCGCGCCCTCCATCTCCTTCATGCCGAAGCCGCCGCCCGCGGTGAACACCGGAAATACCGTGCGGTGCGAGGTGTCCTTGGCCAGCATGGTGGTGGTGATGGAGCAGCCGCTCTCCAGCGAAGCGGTCGCCTCCGAGGCGATGATGGTCTTGCCGCGCAGGATGCCGTGCTGGTCGGGGAAGCCGAGGCGGATCACCTCGAGATTCTTGTCCTCGACGATGCGGCGCATGCGCGTCGCCGCGTCCTTCTGCTCATCCGACCACAGCGCGTGACGCGCGACGAAACTCACTTCACCACTCCTTCAACTGCCGTAGGGTGGGCAAAGCGAAGCGTGCCCACGACGTCTGTCGTACTTACGGAAGCATGGTGGGGCACGGCGCTTTGCGCCTTTGCCCACCCTACGGGCTCCGAGCAAGAACGTCACTCCGCCGCCGTCAGCCGGTGCACGTTGTCCGCGATCTCCTTCGGTACCGGTGCGGCCCAAGGAGCGCCACGGCGGCGCTTGACGTCGACCTCCATCCAGTAGAGCTCCCAACCCTGGGTCGGCCCGATGCCGTCCATGGTAGCCGGTCCCTGGATGCTGCGTGCCCTGCTCTCGTCCAGAAACAGCATCGGCTTCTCGCCGCCGCCGACCTTCTCGATCTCGGCCCGCAGCAGGCGGCGATATTGCACGATCGCCTTGTCGCTCGAGCCGAGATGCTCCTGGGTGCGGTCCTGGATCGCGCCCATCGATTCCACCGCCCATTGGTCGTGGACGTTGATGTCGTTGCCCATGCCGGTATAGGTCGCGGTCTGCTGCTCGTGCGGATCGAACCCGTAATCGTTGCTTCGGTTCTTGCGCGATTTGTAATCCGGCAATTCATAGAGCTCGAGCCGCTGGTCGCGCATCTTCTGCTTGTCGACCGGGTTCGAATAGCTGGTGAAGATCGCGTACCAGTAGCAATTCTCGTCGTCGATCGGGACGTGCCACTGCGTGATCGTCATCTCCGTGCTCATGGGAATGACGAACGCATGCGGAAAGAGCTGGTTGGTCACGCGCACATGGGTCCGCTCCTCGTCGATCTCGCGCAGCGCGATCAGGCGCATGCCGTATTCGGTGTGCTCGACATTGATGATCGGCCGGTCGTATTCGCGCAGGATCTTCGTCATCGGCAGGTCGGAGCCGGCGGAGGCGCCGCGGAATTGCTTGCCGTAGGCGGTGGAGGTGTCCTCGTCCTCGAAGAAGCGGTGCAGATAGGAGGCGTGCGCGGGATCGATGCCGACTTCGAGGGCCTGCAGCCAGTTGCAGGCCATGTGGCCCTTGAACGCAAAGGTGTGAGTGCCGGGAGCGACGAAGCAGTCGATCTCCGGGAATGAAGGCGGCGCGCCCTCGCCGAGATAGGCCCAGAGGATGCCGCTCTTCTCGACCACGGGATAGGAGCGCTGCCGGATGTTCTGGCAGAGTTTCGAGTCCTTCGGCTCGGCCGGCGTTTCGATGCATTGGCCGGTGGCGTCGAACAGCCAGCCATGGAAGGCGCAGCGCAGGCCGCCATGCTCGAGCCGTCCGAAGGCGAGATCGGCGCCGCGATGCGCGCAATGACGATCGATCAGGCCGTAGCGTCCGGTCTCGTCGCGGAACAGCACCAGGTTCTCGCCGAGCAGCTTGACCGCACGGATCGGCCGCTCGCCTTGCAGCTCATCCACCAGCGCCGCCGGCTGCCAGTAGCTCCGCATCAGCTTGCCGCAGGGATCCCTGGGACCGGTGCGGGTGATCAGGTCGTTCTGCTCCTGGCTCATCATGGCGGGTGCATCCTTGTGCGGAGTAGCGCTTGTTCGCCTATTGAACGAATGTGCGAATTATGACATGCCTTGAAGCGGCAGCAAGCACTATTTTGCAGGATTGTCCCAGACATGCCCAAGCTGAAGCGGAGCGAGAACGACGAGCGTGCGACGGATTTCGTCGAGAGCCTCGATCGCGGCCTGCGCCTGCTGCAATGCTTCGGCACCAATGCAGGCCCGATGACGCTGAGCGATCTCGCGCGCGCCGCGGATCTGCCTCGCGCGACGGCCCGGCGCATGCTGTTCACGCTGCAGCGCGGCGGCTACGTCTCCGGCGACGGCAAGCTCTTCTCGCTGACGCCGCATGTGCTGACGCTGGCGGCGTCCTATCTCCGCGCCAATCAGCTCGTCGCGGTGCTTCAGCCCGTGCTCGATCGCGTCGCCACCGCGGCGAATGAAATCTCCTCGCTCGCGGTGCTCGACGGCGACGAGGTCGTCTTCGTCGCCCGCAGCAGCCCGGCGCGGATGTTCTCGGGTGGACTCGAAATCGGCTACCGGCTGCCGGCCTACTGCACCTCGGTCGGCCGTGCCATGCTCGGCCAGCTCGACGATGCCGATCTCGCTGCGCGCCTGAAGAAGATGACGCGCGAGGCGTTGACGCCGCAGACGCAGACCGACCCCAAAGCGCTGCTCTCGCGCATCGCTGCCGATCGCGCCCAGGGCTATTCGCTGGTCGATCGCGAGGCCGAGCCGCATTTCCGCTCGATCTCGGTTCCGGTGCGTCGTTACGACAATGTGATCGTGGCCGCGATCAACATGGGGGCCCATGTCGACCGCGTGCCGGCGCAGGAATTGATCGAGCGTTTCCTGCCGTTGCTGCGCGACGCCGCGGCATCCGTGAGATCGCAATTGTTGTGAGTTGCGACCCGCGCGCACAGGTCGCGGTGCGCCAGCGTGCTCGCTGTGTCACAAGGCAAAAATGCCGCATGAAACACCTCTCATCGCCACCATCGTCGTCGGACTCGGACTAGCCTTCGTATTCGGAACCATTGCTCAGCGGTTCCGCATCCCCCCGCTGGTCGGATATCTCATCGCCGGAGTCGCGGTCGGTCCGTTCACGCCCGGCTTCGTTGCCGACCAGGCCCTTGCCACCGAGCTCGCCGAGCTCGGCATCATCCTGCTGATGTTCGGCGTCGGCCTGCATTTCTCGCTGCAGGATTTGCTTTCGGTGCGGAAGATCGCCGTGCCCGGCGCCGTCGTGCAGATCGCGGCTGCGACATTGATGGGACTAGGCCTTGCATGGCTGATGGGCTGGAGCATCCCGGCGGGGCTCGTGTTCGGCCTTGCGCTATCGGTGGCGAGCACCGTCGTCCTGCTTCGCGCGCTGCAGGAGCGCCGCCTGATGGAGACCGACCGTGGACGCATCGCCGTCGGCTGGCTGATCGTCGAGGACCTCGCGATGGTGCTCGTGCTGGTGCTATTCCCCGCGATCGCGAGCCTTCAGCGCGGCGCCGAGGGCATACCCGCATTCGAGCCGCTCGCGGCGCAGGCCGGCTTCGGGCTCGCCGGCATCGTGGTGCTGACCCTCGTCAAGATCGTCGTGTTCATCGGCCTGATGCTCGTCGTGGGGCGCCGGGTGATCCCGTGGATCCTGCACTACATCGCCCATACCGGCTCGCGCGAATTGTTCCGTCTCGCCGTGCTCGCGATCGCGCTGTGCGTCGCGTTCGGCGCGACCAAGCTGTTCGACGTCTCGCTGGCGCTCGGCGCGTTCTTCGCCGGCATGATGCTGCGGGAATCGCCGCTCAGCGCGCGCGCCGCCCAGGAATCGTTGCCGTTGCGCGATGCCTTTGCCGTGCTGTTCTTCGTCTCGGTCGGCATGATGTTCGATCCGATGAGCGTGGTCCGCGAGCCCTGGCCGCTGCTTGCCACCCTCGCGATCATCATGCTGGGCAAATCGCTCGCGGCCTATTTGATCGTGGTCGTGTTCCGCCACCCTGTCGCCACGGCGCTGACGATCTCGGCGAGCCTGTCGCAGATCGGCGAGTTCTCTTTCATCCTGGCCGAGCTCGGCGTCGCTTCGCAGATCCTGCCCAAGGAGGGCCGCGACCTGATCATGGCCGGCGCGATCCTCTCCATCATGCTCAACCCGCTGATGTTTGCGGCCGCCACCTGGCTAGCGCCGCGCCTCGACCCGCGGCGCGAAGAACCTGCAGTCCCGGACGCTGTCACCGAGGCGATCCGAACCACGGGACTGACGGATCATACGATCGTGATCGGCTATGGCCGCGTCGGTGCGCTCGTCGGTGATGCGCTGAAGCAGCGGCAGCTGCCGTTCCTCGTGGCCGAGGTCGGAGAGAGCCTGCTGGCGAAGCTGAAGCAGAGCGGCATCGAGACCGTCACGGGCAACGCTGCTCAGCCCGAAGTTTTCGGCGCTACCAATCCGTCACGGGCACGGCATCTCGTGATCGCGATCCCCGAAGCGTTCGAGGCGGGACAGATCGTGCAGCAAGCGCGCGCGGCCAATCCGGATATCCGCATCATCGCGCGGGCGCACGCGGATGCCGAGGTCGACCATCTCAAGGGGCTTGGGGCTGATGTCGTCATCATGGGCGAGCGGGAAATCGCGCGCGGCATGATCGAGGAGCTGGAGAGGAGGGTTCCGGATGCTGCCCAGCAAGATCGCCGTCCGCTCGCGGTCGGTTCGGTCGTCTGACCGCGGGGCACCTCGCCCTATCGCCCTTCCGCCTCGCGCTCCATGTCGCGTCCCGACAGATCCTCGCCCTGCATGTTGGCGTAATCGCGCGCCATCTCGCGCATCAGGAATTTCGCCGGCACGTCGTGATAGGTGCCGCGGTCGTTGACATATTGCATGTAGGCGCGGCCCTCGCCGTCGAAGGGATGCAGCAGCGCATCGGTGTGGCCGTCGAAATCGAGCGGCGCCACGCCGACCTTGGCGCAGAGCGTGTCGTTGAAGGTCGGCGTCGCCTTGCGCCAGGCGCCGTCGACATGGACTTCCGTGAAACCGTGCCAGGTGAAGATGTCGGTGCCCATGCTCTGCCGCAGCTTTTCTGTGGTGAGATGGTTCTTCACGTCGGCGAAGCCGACGCGCGCGGGAATGCCGTGGACGCGGCAGGCGGCGGCATAGAGCGAAGCCTTGCCGACGCAATAGCCTTGCCCGGCGGCAAGCACGCTCGAGGCGCGAAAGGTCTCGGCGACGCGCATGCTGACGTACGGATTGTAGCGGATGCCGTCGCGCACCGCCTTGTAGAGCCGGCTGGCCTTCTCGCGCGCGCTCGCATCCGCGCGCACGGCGTCAGCCGCGAATTGCTCCACGGCGGGGTGATCACTGTCGATGTACTCGCCGGGATCGGTGTAGAGGCGGCGGATGGTGTCGGGGAGGGTGTCGGTCATCCCGCGAAGTTACAGGTGACCTCGACGGAACTCAAATCACCAGATGCATGGGAATTGCGCCCGAGCATGCGACGTCACCACTTGCGCCGAGGCGCTGCCGCCACCTCACGGCCGATTGCGCATCCAGTCGGCGAGGCCGGACAGCGCCTTGTCGAGGTCCTGCCTCGCGGCGGGATCAGTCACCGTCTCCTCCATCGCGCCGCGCATGCAGAGCATCCACGCGTCGCGTTCGGCATCGCCGATGGCGAAGCCGAGGTGTCGCTGCCGCAATCGCGGATGGCCTTTCTCCGGGGAATAGAGTTTGGGCCCGCCGGTCCATTCGGTGAGATAGCGCTTCAAGACGTCCCTGATCAGGCCGAGATCGTCCGCATGCATGGCGCGGATGATCTTCGCCTCCGGCAGCGTGTCCATCCGATCGTAGAAGCGGTCGACCAGGGCGTCGATCGTGGCGCTGCCGCCGATTCGCTCGAACATGGTGATGGTGACGTCGGTGTCGGACATCTCTACAGCGCCACGCTGCGCAGCCCGAAGCTGCGGGCTTCGTTCTGCAGCACCGGGCGCACCGCATCGATCAGCCGCGCTGCTGCGGCATCGACGGAAAGACCCGCCGTATCCACCACAGCCGTCGCCCGCGCGTACAGCGGCTCGCGGCTCAGCAAAATGTTGCGCAGTTCGGCCATCGCGGAGCGATCGTCGGCCATCGGGCGCAAATCGCCCTGGCGACGGACGCGGGCCATGTGCTCCTCGGGCTCGGCCTTCAGCCAGATCGTGTAGAACGAGCTCAGGATCTGGTCGAAGGTGAGCGGCTCGGAGACGATGCCGCCGCCGGTCGCCAGCACCATCAGTTCGTTGCGCGCGAGCAACTGCTGCAGCGCCGCCTGCTCCATGCGGCGAAAACCTTCCTGGCCGTAGAGCGCGATGATCTCGGCGACCGAGAGCCCGTTCTGCTGCTCGACCTCCTTGTTGAGCTCGACGAAGCTCCAGCCGACCTTCTTCGCCAAAATCTTGCCGAGTGTGGATTTGCCGGCGCCGCGCAGGCCGATCAGCGCGATGCCGCAGAACGGCGCGCGCCGCGGCGCTGAGGCGCTGCCGCCGGCGAGCAGATC
>LNAP01011049.1_pt2 | contig 18617 bp, 20 predicted proteins | sample 602601 | NCBI WGS metagenome assembly LNAP01 (sample SAMN02440304, study PRJNA202911) | soil metagenome | biome: Subtropical and temperate rainforests or woodlands; isolation source: soil samples (1 kg each in a 20% v/v slurry with milli Q water) were... ...
CGCCGCCGAGATCCTCAAGGAGCAGTACACCCCCGGTGAAGACTGGCTGCTGGCCATGGGCCGCTACCACCGGCCCGCGGGCGGTGAGCCCGCCGCCCGCTATCGACGCAGCGTATCCCGACACCTCGCCCGCGTGCAGGGCACGCACTCAATCGCCACGGCGCGTGCCGTGCGTCAGGAGACGACCCCATGACGAAACCGCTCTGGACCCTGCGGGGCCTGCTTGTGGTGCTGACGGCGCTGCCATGGATTGCGCATGCCACCCAATCGCTGATCGTGGTCGAGGACCGCGGCGGTGCCTCGGCGCTGCCGTACTACGAGGCGCTTAACCTGCAGCCACGCGCCAACAGCGCGTTGCGGCCTCCCATTCCGATGCCGCAGATTCCCGCCCCCCCCGCTGACGAGGCAGCGATGCTGCCGGTGCACAGCGCGAAGCTCACGCCCGGCTTCGTCGCGCGGCGCGTGATCGAGGCACCGGGCCTGCGGCCTTTCGTGGTCATCGGCGACGATGAGACCTCGCAAGCCTGGCTGCGCCGTCACGCGGCGTCGCTGCACGACCGCGGCGCGGTCGGCCTGGTGGTCAATGTCGAGACCGCGCAGGCTTTGGCGCGGTTGCGCGCACTGGCGCCTGGCGTGCCGATGGCCCCCGTGGCCGGCGATGATCTGGCCGAACGCCTGGGCCTGCGGCACTACCCGGCGCTGATCACGGCGACCGGCATCGAGCAATGAAACCATGTCGGGGAAACAGCCCGTCGAAGTCCTGCTGCGCCCAGCGGTGGAGCTATACACCGTCGCGGCATGTGCGGGCGCCGCGTTTCTGTCCCTGGTGGCCCCGTGGTCGCTCGCGCTGAGCCCAGCCATGGGCGTCGGTGCCGCACTGGCGTTCGGCGCCTATGGCGCGATCCGCTACCGCGATGCGCGGGTGATCCTGCGCTACCGCCGCAACATCCGGCGCCTGCCGCGCTACGTGATGACGAGCAGGGACGTGCCGGTCAGCCAGCAGCGCCTGTTCGTGGGGCGCGGTTTCCTGTGGGAGCAGAAGCACACCCACAGGCTGATGCAGACGTACCGGCCGGAGTTTCGCCGCTACGTCGAGCCGACACCGGCATACCGGCTGGCGCGACGCCTGGAGGAGCGGCTGGAGTTCGCACCGTTTCCACTGTCTCGCCTCGTACGGCTCACGGGCTGGGATGTGTCATTGAACCCCGTGCGCCCACTGCCACCGGTAGGCGGCCTGCCGCGATTGCACGGCATCGAACCCGACGAGGTCGACGTCAGCCTGCCACTGGGTGAGCGCGTCGGCCATTCGCTGGTGCTGGGCACCACGCGCGTGGGGAAGACGCGGCTGGCCGAGTTGTTCGTCACCCAGGACATCCGTCGCACGAATGCAGACGGCGAGCATGAGGTTGTGATCGTCATCGACCCCAAGGGCGACGCGGATCTCTTGAAACGCATGTACGTCGAAGCCAAGCGCGCAGGTCGCGAGGGCGAGTTCTACGTCTTTCACCTCGGCTGGCCCGAGTTCTCTGCACGCTACAACGCGGTGGGGCGCTTCGGGCGCATCAGTGAAGTCGCCACGCGCATTGCCGGGCAACTCTCCGGCGAGGGCAACAGTGCGGCGTTCCGCGAGTTCGCATGGCGCTTCGTCAACATCATTGCGCGCGCATTGGTGGAACTGGGGCAGCGCCCGGACTACATGCTGATCCAGCGGCACGTCATCAACATCGACGCGCTGTTCATGGAGTACGCCCAGCACTACTTCGCCAAGACCGAGCCCAAGGCCTGGGAGGTGATCGTCCAGATCGAGGCCAAGCTCAACGAGAAGAACATCCCCAGGAACATGATCGGGCGCGAGAGGCGCGTGATCGCGCTGGAGCAGTACCTTTCCCAAGCGCGCAACTACGACCCGGTGCTCGATGGCCTGCGATCGGCGGTACGCTACGACAAGACCTACTTCGACAAGATCGTTGCCAGCCTCTTGCCATTGCTGGAGAAGCTCACCAGCGGCAAGATCGCCCAACTCCTGGCGCCGAATTACTCCGACCTGTCGGACGCGCGCCCGATCTTCGACTGGATGCAAGTCATCAGGAAGCGCGCCGTGGTCTATGTCGGCCTGGATGCGCTGTCGGATGCTGAAGTCGCCGCGGCGGTCGGCAACTCCATGTTCTCCGACCTGGTGTCGGTAGCCGGGCACATCTACAAGCACGGGATCGACGACGGCCTGCCGGGGGCTTCGGCTGGCACGCGCATTCCCATCAACGTCCATGCCGACGAGTTCAACGAACTGATGGGCGACGAGTTCATCCCCCTCATCAACAAGGGCGGCGGTGCCGGGCTGCAGGTGACCGCGTACACGCAGACGCTCTCGGACATCGAGGCTCGCATCGGCAATCGCGCGAAGGCCGGCCAGGTGATCGGCAACTTCAACAACCTGTTCATGCTGCGGGTTCGGGAAACCGCCACCGCGGAACTGCTGACCCGTCAATTGCCCAAGGTCGAGGTCTATACCACCGTCTCCGGCGCGACCGATGCCTCGGACATCCGCGGGACGACAGACTTCACCAGCAACACGCAAGACCGCATCAGCATGTCGAGCGTGCCGATGATCGAGCCGTCCCACGTCGTCGGCCTGCCCAAAGGCCAATGCTTCGCGCTGCTGCAGGGTGGTCAGCTCTGGAAGGTCCGGATGCCACTGCCAGCGCCTGATCCCGATGAAGTGATGCCGGCGGACTTGCAGCAACTGGCTGGATACATGCGTCAGAGCTACAGCGAGGCCACGCAGTGGTGGGAGTTCACCAGTTCCCCAGCCTTGCAGGAGGCGGCCTTGCCCGAGGACCTGCTCGATGAGGTCGTCGCCACCGGCGCTCCCGATAACGGCACGGGCGACATGGCCGCAGACGAGGCCGCACCATGAGCGATGCCGCCGCCGCCACGAGAAGGGAGCAAGGTCGCCGCCAGGGTCTGATCATCGGCACGATCACGCTGCCTCTTCGTCTGCTCGGGGTACTGATCGTCTCGCTGCTGTTCTCGATCCTCATGGAGTGTGTCGGCATGCATTTGTTCTGGAAAGATCAAGGCTGGCGGCATTCCCAACAGATGCTGCAGTACGAGCTAGGGCACCTGTCCAACCACTTCACCCGCAGTGTGGTCGTGCAGGAACCCGGGCGCACGGCACGCCAGTTGGTGGATACCGGCTATGAATGGGTGTTCGTGCGATCGGGACTGTTGGAACGCATGAGCCAGACTGCCGAACGCGCCCGTATGCACAATCAGGGGGAGAACCATGGCGGGGTGCGGAACTTCCGCTACTTCATCAGCCAGGTCTATGTTTGGAGCGAGAGTTACGTGATCGCCGCAGCATTCACGACGCTGACGTTCCTCGTTCGGCTGCTGGTGCTGCTGCTCACGCTGCCGCTGATCTTCACGGCGGCATTCGTCGGCTTGATCGACGGCCTGGTGCGGCGTGACGTGCGCCGCTTCGGCGCGGGCCGGGAGTCGGGCTTCATCTACCACCGCGCAAAAGCGAGCCTGATGCCGCTGGCCGTATTGCCCTGGATCACTTACCTGGCGCTGCCGATCTCGGTGCATCCGTTGCTGATCCTGCTGCCCAGCGCAGCCTTGCTGGGACTAGCGGTGAGCCTGACTGCGGGCAGCTTCAAGAAATACTTGTGATGGCAGAGAAACCACAACCTCAAGGGTTGCAGGTTTTGCAATTCAATTCCGAATTCGCTAGATCATCAGGCGGCACATTCAGCATTTATTATTTATTGAATTTACTGACCAAGGATCTTCTCGCGATACATTTTGGCCAAATGGTGCGCTTTCATGCGCCACTGCCCGGTAATTTTTGGAAAATCTGTTGCGTTGCGCCCATCCATCCCTTGCAATGTAACGTAGCCCTGCCCGTCCTCTGCGCGTACAGAAATTATGTAGTTATATATGGAATCTCGGAAATCAGTAATGGCAGAAAAAAAATCATCGCCAGCCGGAAGCGAGCGAGATAAATCAACACGACCTTGGGCATATAAAAAATCATTAACACCCTTCATTCCCCATTCAGTCCGATTCAATTCAATGCAAAGATTATCCACAGCATCATAATGGACAGATGGAATGCGGCCACATGAAAAATCCCACGTCTCGAGCCAGTCGAGAAAATCGGCTCTAAAATATGTAGGAACAATATTTTTAAGTGCAGCTATGGAATCCGCCATCTGCTGAGGCGTTAATGCACTCCTAGCGACTTGAAATGCTGATGGGAAAATTCTCTGACAGACATCTTGTGGGATAAAACTAATATCAGTAATTTCATCCCAATAGACCACATGAACCTGAAATGTCGACCCATCTGGTCTTTTGTGTTGACTGTGATGGAACTGATGATGATTTATGCTTGTATGGCGGTTTGCCGTAGTGAAAATCACATAACAACTAATCGGATCAGGAAAAGAATTGGTCTTAATCAACTCGGAAGTAACGTCTGCAGAGCTTAGGTGATTAACGAATTTTGCCTGCCCAAACACTGAGTGGCTGCCAACGGTAGGGAAAATGTCAATACCATGCTGCTTTTGCCCATTCCCTCCGTATCTCCTGAACTGCAAGTCATGCCCCATATTTCTTGCGACCCAATTCCCCATGAGGTAGCAGCAAATTTCCTCAAAATCTTGATCGTTTCTAAAAGTCAGTCCTTGCATTTTATTTTGGTTCTTTGTAGTAAGAGTTTGTATTTTGCCACACGGCAGGTGGAAATTCCTTCTTGAGTCTTGGGTCTGACGATCATTCCATGAGCGCACTGGACGCACGCTTCCAATCAAACCGATCAGTGCAGTTTCCTATTGTTTGCTGCCTGAAGGCACCCTGATCTCCACCATCGCACCATTGCTGATCACACAGGAATGGCGCGATGGTGGCTTCGATCTGGCTGCGCGCCGCTCATCGCGGCATGCCCCTTCTTCCCCTTGTTCTCGTGACGGTCCTCCTGCTGGGCCAGTCGCCGATGGCCCGCGCCGAAACGCCGGTACAGCGGCATGAACTGACTGCGGCGCTGCGTCAGCTCAACGTGTTGGAGCGCACCGTCGCGCACAGCGCTGCGCATGCCCCCATCACACCGGGCGAGCGCTACCACTTCGACTACCCGCGGCTCCTGGCTGACTTGGCGCGCGTGCGCGCTGGCATCCAGGCCCACCTTACGCCGTCCCGCGCCCAGCCGCGCGACCCATCAGAACTGGCCGGCGACTACCGCACCGAGCGTGACGCCGAGCCGCCGACGACGGAGGGCAAGCCATGAACGGCGCGCAGCTCTCCGCATTCCAGGCCAACAGCGGCGTCGCGCCCGGCGCGATGGCGGTCGTGCTGGTCGGCACCGTCTTCGCCGTGCTGCTGGTGTGGGGCGTGTGGGCCATCCGCACGGCCTATGTCGGCTGGGCAGAGAGCCGCCTCAACCAGCGCCAGTTCCTCGGCGTCTGCATCCGCTTCGTCGCGATGTACCTCGTGCTGAGTTTCTTCCTCCTCTCCTGATCTGAAAGGACTGACCATGCAACACCGTATCCTCACCTCACGCCTTGCCCAGCGTGCCACCCTGGCCCTCGGCGCCGCCATGCTGCCCGCGCTCTCGTTCGCGCAGGGCCTGCCGACGATCGAGAACCCCACCAGGGGCACCGGCAGCGGCATCATGGAGACCATCCGCAACTACGGCTACGACATCATCATGCTCGTGGCCCTGCTGGTGGTGGCGTCCATGTTCATCGGCGTCTGCTACCACGCCTATGGGACGTACGCGGAAATCCACACCGGCCGCAAGACCTGGGGACAGTTCGGCCTCACCGTTGCCATCGGCGCCGTGCTGCTCGTGATCGGCATCTGGCTGCTCACCGAAGCCACCGGCATCCTGTAAGCAGGTGCTGGCCATGTCCGAGCACCAGCACATCCGTGCGGACGGTACGGTCACGTTCCTGCCGCACCGGCTCAACCGCCACCCGGTGGTCGTGCGCGGCCTCACGGCGGACGAGCTGTGGGTCTGCTGCGGCCTGTCCGGCAGCGCCGGCCTGCTGGTTGGCGCGCCGCTGTCATGGGTGTTCCGCACGATTGCGATCGCGCCGACGTTCGTTGTCCTGGGCGTGGCCTTCGGCGTGTTCGTAGGCGGCGGCATTCTGCGCCGGCTCAAGCGCGGTCGCCCCGATACTTGGCTGTATCGCCAGCTTCAGTGGCGCATCGCGACACGCCATCCGCTGATGGCGGGCTGGGTGGGCGGCCATGTGCTGATTTCGCGCTCGGGCTTCTGGACCACACGCAGGGGCACCCGATGAGCCGTTTCAAGAACGAGATCACCCACCTGCAGGCGCATATCAAGACCTTGCGCCTGGGCGCTGGCGCTCTGGTCATCGTCGCGCTGGTGATGGGCGGTGGCTGGTGGAGCGCGCCTCGCGACCTGACGGTCCACGTCCCGCCGGATCTGCGCTCCGGCAGTACCCGCAAGTGGTGGGAGGTACCGCCCGAATCGGTCTATGCCTTCACTTTCTATGTGTTCCAGCAACTCAACCGCTGGCCGACGAATGGCGAGGAGGACTACCCGCGCAACCTGTACGCGCTGTCGGCCTACCTCACGCCGTCCTGCCAAGCTTTCCTGCGGGCTGACTACGACTATCGGCGCAGCACGGGCGAGCTGCGGCAGCGCGTGCGCGGCATCTACGAGATCCCCGGCCGCGGCTACGGTGATGACCCCACCGCGCGCGTGCGTGTGGTGTCCGATCGCGACTGGGTGGTGACGCTGGACATCAGCGCCGATGAGTACTACGGCGCGGAGCAGGTCAAGCGCGCCCTGGTGCGTTACCCAATCAAGGTCACGCGCGTGGACATCGATCCCGCCCGCAACCCGTTCGGCTTGCTGCTGGACTGCTATGAGGGCGCGCCACAGCGCATCGGCTCGCCGGAACCGACACGCCCGGCACCCGGTGGTCTGGCGCCGCAAGCGCCCCAAGGAGAAACCCCATGAAGCACCCTGTACTCGCATTGCTGGGGCTGCTGGTCGTGGTCACAGCACCTGTTGCCCATGCGGTGGAGATCCTGCGCTGGGAACGCATGCCGCTAGCGGTGCCGCTGAAGGTGGGCCAGGAACGCATCGTGTTCATCGACCGGAACGTCCGCGTGGGCGTGCCTGCCGGCGTGGGCGAACGCCTGCGCGTGCAGAGCGCGGGCGGCGCGGTGTACCTGCGAGCCAGTGAGCCGATCGAACCCACGCGACTGCAACTGCAAGACGCCGACACGGGCGCATTGATCCTGCTGGACATCGCCGCCGAGCCGGCCAGGGACGGCGAAGCCGAGCTGGAGCCGGTGCGTATCGTCGAGGGCAACCGCACCTCGGCACGCTATGGGGATCGGCCGGAAGGTGCCGATGCGGCCCCGACGCGCACCCAGGGGCAGGCGAACGCGCGGGCAGCGCGGCGTGAAACCCCGGTGCCGGTCGTGCTGACGCGCTTCGCCGCGCAGAATCTCTACGCACCGCTGCGCACGGTCGATCCGCTGCCGGGCGTCATGCGGGTCAATCTGCGCCGCGACCTGGACTTGGGCACACTGATGCCGACACTGCCGGTGCGTGCGGTCGCGCTCGCATCGTGGCGGCTGGAAGACCAGTGGGTCACCGCCGTGCGTCTCACCAACGGCAGCAGCGGCTGGATCACCCTCGATCCCCGCGTGCTGCAAGGCGAATTCCTCACGGCCACCTTCCAGCACGAGGCCCTCGGCCCGCGCGGCACGCCCGAGGACACCACTGTCCTGTACCTGGTGACGCGCGGGCGCGGACTCGCACAGTCGCTGCTGCCGGCCATCCACCGCTTCGATCCGGCTGTGCATCTGCCGCATGCGCAATTCGATGTACGGGACAGCGAGGCGGTGGACGGCAAGGAGGCTCGCCATGCGCAGTAACGGACTCCTGAAGTGGCTGATGATCCCCGTGGCCCTGCTGGTGCTGTTCGTCGCCATCCGGCTGTTCTCAGGTGGCAGCACCTCGGCTCCACCCGCCACCGATGCCGGTGCCCAGCTCACGCCCGAGGAGATGAAGGCGCTGGGCATCGAGGGCGATACCCCCCGGGACACGGTGGCGACCCTGGTGGCGCAGGTGAAGCAGTTGCGCACCGAGCTTCAGACCGCGCTCTCGGACAACCGGTCCCAGCGCGAAGAGAACCAGCGCCTGCGCCAGCGCGAGAACGCCATCGACCAGCGCATCAGTTCAGCGCTGGAGTCCGAACGCTCCAACCTGCGCCGCGACCAGCAGCACGTGGCCAGCGAGCGCCAGCAGACCGAAGGGCTGCTGGCCGACCTGCAGCGGCGCCTTGACGGCATCGGCGGTCGCGGCGGCCATGCCGACTTGCCCGTGGGTCTGGGCCTGCGCGACGGCGACGAGGCCGGGATGGAGGGCGGCACGCGTTGGATCGAGCCGGACGACGCGAAGCCGTCCGATGGGCGCAATGGCAGTCGCGGCACAGGCAGCGGGATGAACTTTCCGACGAGCTTCGGTCCCGCGCAGAGCGCGCTGGAAGCGACGGTGGAAACCGTGGCGAGCACCGGCGCTCGCGCCGCTGGTGTCAAGAGCGCCAAGGCCGTCTATACCGTACCGACCAACTCGACGCTGATGGGGTCGGTCGCGATGACGGCGCTGATCGGCCGCGTGCCGATCGACGGCACGGTGAATGACCCGTACCCGTTCAAAGTGCTGGTCGGCCCCGACAACCTCACCGCGAATGGCATAGACATTCCCGACGTGGCCGGCGCCGTGTTCTCCGGCACCGCCTCGGGCGACTGGACGCTCTCGTGCGTGCGCGGCCAGGTGCGCAGCATCACCTTCGTCTTTCACGACGGCACGATCCGCACCATCCCCGAGGACAGCGAAGGCAACCAGCAGAACAGCCAGCAGCAGAACTCGCACAGTGGGGGCCTGGGCTGGATCAGCGATCCTTACGGCATTCCATGCGTCAGCGGCGAGCGGCGCAGCAATGCCCAGCAGTACCTCGGCTCGCAGGCCCTGATCACGGCGGCCGGTGCCGGTGTGGCATCGCTCATCGAAAGCGACAGCGGGCGCATGTCCTATGTCGGCTCGGACGGCACCATCGGCACCGTGGGCATCAGCGGCCAGGAAGCGGTCGGCCAGATTCTTGCGGGGGGCGTCCGGGACATGTCGAACTGGGTCAACAAGCTCTACGGCCAGGCCTTCGCCGCGGTCTATGTCCAGCCCGGCGCGAAGGTCGCCGTCCACCTCGAAAAGCCGCTCGCCATCGACTTCGATCCCGAAGGCCGCAAGGTCGATCACCGCGCAGGAGCTCTCGAACTTGATTAACTGGGGCAAGGCCCTGGCACTGGTTCTCGCCGTCGCAGCGCTCGGCGGCTGCGCCACCAGTAAGGAAAAAATGCTGTCTCACGGCGGCAGCACGATGATGGACATCTGGCAGCAGGAAGCCGGCGACGGCGGTGGCGGTGGCAGCACGGGACATATGACGCGCCGCCAGTTGCTCGACGCACGCCAGAGCCTGCGTCGGCCCTTGACCGAAGCCGACGTGCATGCCGCGCCCGCCGAGCAGATGCGCTACACGCGCACCGCGCGCAATGAGGTGCAGCGCCAGTTTCAGCGCCTGCCCAACCCCGACCTGGTGATGTACGTCTTCCCCCACCTGGCGGGAACGGACCCCGTGCCCGTGCCAGGCTACACGACGGTTTTCCCGCTGTACCAGCGCGTGCAGTACGCCATGCCGGGCGAGCGCGTGGAGGACTACTGATGCGCTGGAAACTCCCCTGGCCGAAGCGGGCCACCGGCGGCGCCAGCAGCCCGGCCGATGCCGAACAGCCGGACGGCTGGCAGCGCCATGTCGAGGCCTTGCTTCACGCTGGCGTCCCCGAACCTGGCGCAGCGGTCAAGGGCCAAAAGCCGGCGACTTTGGCCGACGAGCAGGCGCTGTACGACGTTGCGCCATCGTTCGTCGAACTGCTGCCCTGGGTGGAGTTCCTGGCCGAGTCGAAGTCCATGTTGCTCGAAGATGGCCAGTCCGTGGCCGCCTTCTTTGAACTGGTGCCGCTCGCCACCGAGGGCCGGGAGCCCGGCTGGCTCGCACACGCCCGCGATGCGCTCGAAAACGCACTCCAGGACAGCTTCGACGAACTGGACGAGAACCCCTGGGTGCTCCAGCTCTACGCCCAGGACGAGCCCAGCTTCGACCAATACATGCAGACCCTGCGCGACTACGTCCAGCCGCGTGCCCGTGGCACGGCGTTCACCGAGTTCTATCTGCGCTTCTTCGGCCATCACCTGCGCGCGGTGGCCAAGCCGGGCGGCCTGTTCGAGGACACGGTGGTCACGCGGCTGCGCTGGCGCGGTCAGACGCGGCGCGTGCGTATGGTGGTCTATCGCCGCGCCGCCGGTCAGGCGAACCGCCGCGGCCAGACACCCGAGCAGATGCTGAACATCGTCTGCGACCGCCTGTGCGGCGGACTGGCAAACGCCGGCATCCAGGCCCGCCGCATGGTCGCGGCAGATGTCCACGACTGGCTGCTGCGCTGGTTCAATCCGCATCCCACGCTGCTGGGTACCGACGCCGAGGACCGGGAGCGCTTCTATGCGCTGGCGAGCTATCCGCAAGAGGTGGAAGACGGCGAGATCGAACTGGCGAGCGGGCGCGATTTCAGCCAGCGGCTGTTCTTCGCGCAGCCGCGCTCCGACGTTGCACAAGGAGCCTGGTACTTCGACGGCATGCCGCACCGCGTCCTGACCACCGACCGGCTGCGCATGCCACCCGGCACCGGGCACCTGACCGGCGAAACCCGCAAAGGGGACGCCATCAACACGCTGTTCGACCAGATGCCCGAGGACACGACCCTCTGCCTGACGATGGTCGCGACGCCCCAGGACATCCTCGAATCGCATTTGAACCATCTGGCGAGGAAAGCCGTCGGCGAGACCCTGGCGTCCGAGCAGGCGCTCAAGGACGTGCATGAGGCCCGCTCCCTGATCGGCAGCGCGCACAAGCTCTACCGCGGAACCCTGGCGTTCTATCTGCGCGGACGTGATGAAGCCGAACTGGACCGGCGTGGCCTGGATCTCGCAAACGTGATGCTCAATGCTGGGCTGCAGCCCGTGCGGGAGGATGATGAAGTCGCACCGTTGAACAGCTACCTGCGCTGGCTGCCGTGCAGCTACAACCCCGCGCAGGATCGGCGGAACTGGTTCACCCAACTGATGTTCGCACAGCACGTGGCGAATCTCTCGCCGGCCTGGGGCCGCAGCCAGGGCACGGGACATCCCGGCAACACGTTCTTCAACCGCGGTGGCGGGCCGATCACCTTCGACCCTTTGAACCGGTTGGACAGGCAGATGAATGCCCACCTGTTCCTTTTTGGCCCCACGGGGTCGGGCAAGAGCGCCACGCTCAACAACCTGCTGAACCAGGTCATGGCGATCTACCGGCCACGTCTGTTCATCGTGGAGGCAGGCAACAGCTTCGGCTTGTTCAGCGATTTCGCGAAGCGCTTGAGCCTGACCGTGAACCGCGTGAAGCTGGCACCCGGCTCGGGCGTGACCCTGGCACCGTTCGCCGACGCGCGCCGGCTGATCGAAACACCTAGCGATGTGCAGACACTCGACGCCGATGCGCTCGACGAAGACCTGCCACCGGATGCCGCAGCCTTGGACGCTGACGAGCAGCGCGACGTGCTGGGCGAACTGGAGATCACCGCGCGACTGATGATCACCGGCGGCGAGGACAAGGAGGAAGCCCGAATGACGCGAGCGGATCGCTCGCTGATCCGCCAGTGCATCCTGGATGCCGCCGAGCAGTGTGTGGCCGCGAAGCGCACGGTGCTCACGCGCGACGTACGCAACGCATTGCGTGAGCGCGGGCAGGACTCGACGCTGCCCGAGATGCGCCGCGTGCGCCTGATGGAGATGGCGGACGCGATGGATATGTTCTGCCAGGGCAGCGATGGCGAAATGTTCGATCGCGACGGCACACCGTGGCCCGAGGCCGACATCACCCTGGTCGATCTGGCGACCTATGCCCGCGAGGGCTACAACGCGCAGCTCTCCATCGCCTACATCAGCCTGATCAGCACGGTGAACAACATCGCCGAGCGCCGGCCGCCCGATCATCAACGTCACCGATGAAGGCCACATCATCACCAAGAACCCGCTGCTCGCGCCCTACGTGGTCAAGATCACGAAGATGTGGCGCAAATTGGGGGCCTGGTTCTGGCTGGCGACGCAGAACATCGACGACCTGCCGCGTGCTGCGGAGCCCATGCTCAACATGATTGAATGGTGGCTGTGCCTGTCGATGCCACCGGACGAAGTGGAGAAGATCGCCCGGTTCCGCGAACTCTCGCCTGCGCAGAAGGCGCTGATGCTGTCCGCGCGCAAAGAGGCAGGGAAGTTCACCGAGGGCGTGATTCTGTCCAAGAGCATGGAGGTGCTGTTCCGTGCCGTGCCGCCGAGCCTGTATCTCGCGCTGGCACAAACCGAGCCCGAAGAGAAGGCTGAGCGCTACCAGCTCATGCAGCAGTTCGGCGTCGGTGAGCTGGAGGCGGCATTCAAGGTCGCACAAAAGATCGATCAGGCACGGGGCATCGAGTCCCCGGCCCTGGACCTGCCGCAGTAGCAGCCGGAGAACGCCATGCAACAGAAACACCCATCCATTCCACTGCAGGTGCAGGCGTTCCGCCGCCAGCGCTCGCGGCCTCTGTGGCCCTGGGTCTTGGCCGCCACGCTGATTGCGCTGCTGCTGATCTGGCTTGTGTCCCGGACGCCAGGCGAATCCTCAGAGCAAGCTCCCGCACCGGCCAGTACTGTGCAGGTGGCCGGGCCGCCCTGGCAGATGGGCAACACGGAGGGCCGTTTCGTGCTGACGTTCTACGCGGACCTCGAATGCCCGTTCTGCCGGGATTACTTTCCGCTGCTCAAGCGCTGGGTGGGCGACAACACGGACGTGGTCCTGCAATGGCACCACCAGCCGCTGGCCGCGCACGAGCCGGCTGCGTCAGCCGGGGCACGCCTGGCTGAATGCGCCGCCGAAGCAGGCGGACATGCTGCGTTCTGGCAGGCGATCGAATGGGTCTATGCGCACACGCGCAGCGACGGCCAGGGCGTGCCCGATGACCTGCGCTATCCAGGCCTTACACCCGCCATGGAGCAGTGCCTGGCCAGCGAGCGGCCCGACGCAAGCATTCGCGCCAAAGCCGCGGAAGCCACCAACAGCGGTGTGACCGCCACGCCGTCGCTGCGCCTGCATGATCGCAAGACGAGCCAGGCAATCCTATTACGGGGACCTATCGAGGGCGATGCCTTGCTGTCGGCCATGGACATGCTGGCGGCTGAGGACACGGCCAGCGATTCGGCGATCACACCCGCCACGCCCACATCCGAAATGCCTGCCGACGTTGTCGGCGACATGCCCAGGTAGCCCTCGGTCTTGGAGGCTACGGCGCGGCTTGCCGCGCTGACCGCTACCCGTTCCCGGTGGCGAACAATCACCGCTGCGCGGTGGTGGATGCAACTTGTTCCGCTGTTTCCATTCCCAGGAGGGCTTGCCCTCCCTGGGTGGCGTCCTCCGTTCACATTCTGGAGGTTCGCCATGTCTCTCATCGTCAATGACTCCTGCGTGGAGCCACGTTTTCCCCCAGCGTCCCAATCTGATGATTGGATCATCCGGCAAGCCATCGCGTTGCTGGAGCAACGTGTTTTCAAGGCTGGATCGCTTCTTGACCAGCCACAGGCGGTGAAGGACTACCTGCGCCTGAAGCTCGTCGCCGAGCCAAACGAAGTGTTCGCCATTGTGTTCATGGACAGCCAGCACCGGGCCCTGGCCTACGAGCCGATGTTCAAAGGCACGCTCGATTCGACTGCGGTTTATCCGCGTGTTGTCGTGCAGCGGGCATTGGAGTTGAATGCGGGCGCGGTGATTCTTTCGCACCAACACCCCTCAGGATGCACTGAACCGTCGAGCGCAGATCGCGTTCTGACCGACCGACTGAAGGCAGCGTTGGCGCTCATCGACGTACGCGTGTTGGACCACATCATCGTCGGTCAAGGTACGCCGTACTCGTTCGCGGAATCCGGTCTGCTGTAGCGACGGCATCTGCTCCTTGATCCACGCGGAGGCTTCGGCCTCCGATTTTTCATGGGGGCGAGACAAGCAGGTATGCGGGCAGTCCACAATGCGCATTGTTTGTTGGGATCGCATCGGCTTCGCGTTTGACTATGGCCCTGATCCACTTCCGGGGCGCGCGTCATGCCAGCATCTTTCTCCAGGTTCGCGTCAGGCTGGCGAACCTTCGGCCTTGCCGTTACGCTGCCGGCGGCCCTGGCCGTGTTCAGCCCGGCCACCGTGGCCGCCGACGTGGTGGTCGTCACCGACAGCCACCACCCGGTCAAGACCATGGGTGGCGAGCAGCTGATCGAGCTGGACCAAGCACCCCGGCTTGAAGCGGACCTTTCTGCGCAACTGCCGGCCGATCCCGAACAGGCCGCGGCCATCGTCAAGCGCCGGATCAACGACGGCGGCACGGGTCTCCAGCGCCGCATCGCTTCTGCCTACCAGGGTGTCACCGACGCATGGAGCCTGGGGATCACCAGCATCCCGGCGGTCGTGGTGGATCAGCGCTACGTGGTCTATGGCGAGCCGGACGTGGCCCGCGCTGTCGCGCGCATCGAGCAGCATCGGAGGAAGCAGCCGTGACCCGTCCCTTCGATCTGATGCGCCGCCTGCGCGTCGCGGTGGCCTCGCTGCTGCTCTTCAGCGCCACAGGAAGTTACGCCATCAATACCGCAACCATTGTCGGCTCGGTGGCGTCGCCCGATTGCCTGGAGTATCGGGTGGTCGGCATCTGCTACTGGCTCTACTGCACCTGGACAGGCTGCACCGTGCGTACATCCACTACGTACCCGATGCGGTCGTCTCCAGCTACAGCAACACGGGCGAGAACCCGTGGCTGGAAGTGCGTGCCATGAGCCTGCCCAACCCATCGGCCCAAGCCGGTGGCGATGGCACCACCAACGAAGACCACGAGAACAATCTCGCCAAATTCAAGAACGCGGACGTTATCGGCCATCCCGGTGGCGAGGTGTTCAACCAGTTTGCGTCGTCATCGGGCTACTTCTGCGAGGGTGCGGGAACGGCGTTCATGCCGTATCTGCTCAGCACCCTGGATACGCTGGCCTGGCGCTACAACGTGCCCGAGATGGTCTACCCGGAGGCCTTGATCCCCGGCCTGCGCGAGATCGGTGCGCGCACCAGGCTTAACCTGTGGGGGAACGTCTATCCGCGCGGCGGCTTCCTGCACCAGGTTGACGACCACAAGGCTGGCGCGGTCGTGGCACAGCGCGCGGGCGATGTCGTCACGCGACGCGGGCAGATCCATGTCTACCAGCCGCTGCTGGCGAACTCGCGGCCCGGCTACTGGCCTGCCGGTGCGCTGATGGAGGGCGATGCCTCGACCGGCAAGTGGCAAGAACTCACGCCCGTCCTGTCCTCGTCCTGCACGGTATTCCCACGCAGTGGCTTCCTGACGCAGGCCCAGCAAGGCGACTACGCCTGGGCGTTGTGGCGGCCCTATGCGTGTTGCCAACGCCGCGGTCAGGTGTTCCTCGGCAGCGTTGATTTCCAATAGGGGTACAGCGATGAAGCGTCCCGAACTGATGAACCTTCCCAGCAGGGCATGCCGCCTGCTGCGCCCCTCGGTGATGGCCGTCGCGCTTGCTCTCGGCAGCGGGCTTGTGTGGGCACAGCCCAGCTACCAGACCAGCGGCACAGTCCTCGGCGATGAGGTCATGTACTCCATTGGTGGAGGCAGTGCGGTGTCCATGGGGCGTGCGGCCGGCATGCACTCGATTGGTGTCGGCGTAGGCTGGAACAGCAATCTGATCTGTGGCGACATGAGTATCCAGACGACGCTGCGCAACCAGCTCAACGGCATCACGAATGGCTTCCAGCAGATCATGAGCAACGTGATCCAGAGTGCCACCAGTGCCGTGGCGTCGTTGCCTGCGCTGATCATCCAGCGCGCTGATCCGGGCCTGTACAACCTGCTGACCAATGGTGTGCTGCAGGCGCGGCTGGACTTTGATCGCTCGAAGCTAACATGCCGCGCGATGGCCGAAAAGATGGTCGACACGGCGGGTGGCCAGCTTGGCTGGAGCCAGGTGGCCGAAGGCATGGCGCTGCGCGATGCGGTGTCGAGCACAGATGCCGTCTCTGCGATCGAACAGGCCGAAACGCGCCGCGGCAACGACGGCGTGCCCTGGGTGGGCGGCAGCAATGCCGGTGGCGCGGGACAGCCTGCCGTCCGGGTGGTTGGCGACGTGACCCGCGCGGGCTACAACCTGGTCAACGGCCGCGGCGTGACCGACACGTCCGCCATCTCGCCCAACAGTTGCGCGAGCCTGTCCTGCCAGACCTGGACGTCGCCGCAGCAGGCCACCGAATGGGCGACACGGGTGCTTGGGGAACAGGTGCAGCGCACCTGCGATGCCTGCACCAAGACCGAGACGGTGCCCGGCGTCGGACTGACGCCGCTGATCCAGGAAGAGTACGAGACCAAGCTGGAAGCCCTGCAGGAACTGGTTTCGGGGGCGCGCAACACGACGTTCGAGCACTTGCGTGCGGCCGGCAGCACCTCGCTGCCCATCACGCGGGGCGTGATCGAGGCGCTGCGTGACGAACCGGACAAGGAGCTGCTGGCGCGGCGCCTGGCATCGGAGGTGGCGCTGTCGTCGGTGTTGGAGAAGGCGTTGCTACTCCAGCGCACGCTGCTGACAGGCAAAAAGGAACCCAACGTGGCGGCGAACCAGCTGGCGGTCGCGGCGGTGAACCACGAAAGCGACACGCTCGACCAGGAGATCCGCAACCTCAAGACCGAACTGGAACTGCGCCGCGAGCTGGCGAACAACTCGCCGATGGCCATCATCCAGCGCCACGGCACGCGTGCGGCCGGCTCGCGCGGAATCTACGAAGGTGATCCGGTGCCCGATCGCCTCGACCGGCTCCAGAAGGGCAATCCCGGAGGCACGCCATGAGCCCGATGCGCGCAACCTGGCTGCGTCAGCACGGGTTGTTCAGCTGCCGCGCGGTGAAGGCGCTGCTGTGGACGGTGGCGATCGTCGCTGCGGCCCTGGGTGCCAACATCGCCGGGATCTATCTCGTCGGCAGCGTTGCCGGCTGGGAGCGGTGGCTGATGGCGGCCGCGGGCTACTTTCTGGTGTGGCGGTTGTGCCTGTACGGCGCGACGGCCTATGGCTGGGTCTGGATGCGGCGTCGGCTGCTGGCGCGCGAGGCGCAGAACGGGACGGAGGTTCAGGCACGGCGCCGCCTGCTGCGCAGCGAGATCGCCGGCGTCGTCGCCATCGTGGCGCTGGAAGCCAGCCTGCTGATGCAGGGCTGAGGGGAGATTCGGGCCATGACTCTTTTCACCACTGACTACCTGGAGTACTACCTCACCCTCGTGTCCTGGATCGTCCATAACGGCATCTGGGCGGTGCTGGTGTCCAGCGGCGTCTTCGCGCTGCCGTTTGTGGCGATCATCGTGCAGGAATGGCTGAAGGCGCGCGCGGAAGGCGCCGACGAAGGCAACAAGGGCGTGCTCTCGGCAGCGCGCATCGAGAACCGGGTGTTCGTCGCCATCGTGGTGGTGATGTTCGCCGGCATCCCGTTCATCGACGTGGATCTCAACACCATCCGGTACGACAACTCGCGTTCGGCCCAGTGCCAGGTCAGCGTGCCGCAGCCCACGGACACCGGCTGGTCGCAGTCCTTCAGCACCATCAACAACCAGAGTGCCAAGGTGCCGGTCTGGTGGGGTTTCATGCACGCGCTCTCACGCGCCGTCACGGGGGCCTCGGTGGCCGCGATCCCGTGCGGCACCGATCTGCGGCAGATGCGCATGGAGATCGACGCCACGCGCATCGACGATCCAGTCCTGGCTCAGGAAGTGGCGGATTTCTCGCGCGATTGTTACGGGCCGGCGCGCGCCAAACTGTTCATGCAGCGCCCGGACCTCGATGAGACACAAATGCAAGACGTGACCTGGATCGGCTCGCGCTTCTTCACGGACACGGGTGGCTACTACGACACCTACCGCTCCAGCACGCCGCGCGACGACTGGCCCTACGACAGCACCCGCGATGCGGGGCTTGCGCAGGTGGCCAGCGGTGGCGGCTACCCTAACTGCAGGCAGTGGTGGGCCGATGGCAGCAACGGCCTGCGCGCGCGGCTGCTGGGGCAGGTGGCCCCGAGCCTGCTGAATCGCCTGGCGGGGTGGGCCGGGTTCCTGAGCCGCGCCGAGGTGAACGATTCCGTGATCCGCACGATTGCCTCGCCGCGGCAGCAGAAGCTCAACCAGGGCGCGGTCTATACCGACTACGGCGGCCAGATCGACAAGACGCTGCCGAATATCGTGACGCGCGCGGCGGGCGATGTCGGGATGGCCGTGGGGGCGATCGCCGCGTTCCCCGCCATGGATGTCGTGCGCCAGGCACTGCCCATGGTGCTGGCCTTGCTCAAGATGGCGCTGGTCATCTGCATCCCGCTGGTGCTGGTTGTGGGCACCTATGACTTGAAGACGGTCGTTACCGTGAGCGTCGTGCAGTTCGC
>LNAP01007485.1_pt1 | contig 18616 bp, 19 predicted proteins | sample 602601 | NCBI WGS metagenome assembly LNAP01 (sample SAMN02440304, study PRJNA202911) | soil metagenome | biome: Subtropical and temperate rainforests or woodlands; isolation source: soil samples (1 kg each in a 20% v/v slurry with milli Q water) were... ...
CGTGACCACCGACACGCACTTCTCCCACAAGGTGTGGCACGACACGTCGCCTGCCGTCGGCAAGGCCAAGTTCCCGCTGGTGGGCGACCCGACCCACACGCTGACCAACGCCTTCGGCGTGCACATCCCCGAAGAAGGTCTGGCGCTGCGCGGCACCTTCGTGATCAACCCCGACGGCATCATCAAGACCGCCGAAGTGCACTCCAACGAGATTGCTCGCGACGTCAAGGAAACCTTGCGCAAGCTCAAGGCGGCCCAGTACACCGCGGCTCACCCTAACGAAGTCTGCCCGGCCAAGTGGAACGATGGCGACAAGACCATCGCGCCGTCGTTCGACCTCGTCGGCAAGATCTAAGCGCCCTGCGCCAGAAGGCCCGGGCGCTCATGAGGCCCGGGTCTTTTTATCCCTGTTTGATAGTTTTTGAATATCGAAAGTGAGTCCGTCATGCTTGATGCAGCCACCAAGGCCCAACTGAAGAGTTACCTCGAGCGCGCCACCCAGCCGATCGAGATCGTCGCTTCGCTCGACGACAGCCAGGCCTCCGGCGAGCTGCTGTCGCTGCTGAAGGACGTCGCCGAGTCATCGCCATTGGTCAAGCTGACCGAAAGCCGCGACGACAACCATCGCAAGCCTTCGTTCTCGGTCAATCGCCCGGGCGAAAACCACGGCCCGCGCTTTGCCGGTCTGCCGATGGGCCATGAATTCACGTCGCTGATCCTCGCCCTGCTGCAGATCGGTGGCTATCCCCCGAAGGTTGAGCAGGACGTGCTCGACCAGATTCGCGCACTCGACGGCGACTACGAGTTCGAGATCTATGTCTCGCTGACCTGCCACAACTGCCCCGATGTCGTGCAGGCGCTGAACCTGATGGCGGTACAGAACCCGCGCATCCGAACGACCATGATCGAGGGCGGTACCTTCCAGGACGAGGTCAAGGAACGCCAGATCATGGCGGTGCCCACCGTGTTCCTCAACGGCACCGAGTTCGGCCAGGGCCGCATGAGCCTCGAAGAGATCCTCGCGAAGATCGACACCAGCGGTGTGGAGCGCGAAGCCAGGAAGATCGCCGCCAAGGCTCCGTTCGACGTGTTGATCATCGGCGGCGGCCCCGCCGGTGCGGCGGCGGCCGTGTACGCCGCACGCAAGGGCATCCGGACCGGTGTCGCCTCGGAGCGCTTCGGCGGTCAGGTGCTCGACACCATGGGCATCGAGAACTTCATCTCGGTCAAGGAAACCGAGGGGCCGAAGTTCGCGATGGCGGTACGCGCCTACGACGTGGACATCATGAATCTGCAGCGCGCCGCCGCGCTGGTGCCCGGCAAGGACTATGTCGAGGTCAAGCTGGAGAGCGGCGCGTCGCTGAAGAGCCGCACCGTGATCATCTCGACCGGTGCGCGTTGGCGCAACATCAACGTGCCCGGCGAACAGGAGTACAAGAACAAGGGCGTCGCCTACTGCCCGCACTGCGATGGCCCGCTCTTCAAGGGCAAGCGCGTCGCCGTCATCGGTGGCGGTAACTCCGGTGTGGAGGCGGCGATCGACCTGGCCGGCATCGTCGGCCATGTGACGCTCATCGAGTTCGACACGCAGTTGCGTGCCGACGCAGTGCTTCAGCGCAAGCTCCAGAGCCTGCCGAACGTGACCATTCACACCAACGCGCAGACGACCGAGATCACGGGCGATCAGCAGAAGGTCAATGGTCTCGTCTACAAGGACCGCACCAGCGGCGAGAGCCGCACGGTGCCGCTCGAAGGCGTGTTCATCCAGATCGGCCTGGTGCCCAACACCGACTGGCTCAAGGGCACGGTCGAATTGTCGAAGCACGGTGAGATCGTGGTCGATGCGCGGGGGCAGACCTCGGTGCCTGGCGTGTTCGCGGCCGGTGACGCGACGACCGTGCCGTACAAGCAGATCATCATCGCCGCGGGTGACGGTGCCAAGGCTGCGCTGAGCGCCTTCGACCACCTCATCCGCACGCCAGCGCCTGCCGTCGAAACTGCGAAGACCGATGCGGAAGCTGTAGCTGCCTGAGGGCACACGACACGCATCCGACGAAAAGGCCACCGCCTGCGGTGGCTCTTTTTTTGTCAGTAGGTCAGCCGCTGCGGCTGCAGCTCCTGCAGGATGGTCGTGGCGATTTCTTCGATCGACTTGGTCGTGGTGCTGAGCCAGCGAATGCCGGCGCGGCGCATCATCGCCTCGGCCTGGCTGACCTCGTGGCGGCAGTTCTCGAGGCTGGCATAGCGCGAATTGGGGCGACGCTCGTTGCGGATCTCGCTCAGACGCTCCGGCAGGATAGTCAGGCCGAAAATCTTCTTTCGATGGGGCAGCAGCGCGGGCGGCAGCTGGAGACGCTCGAAGTCTTCCGGGATCAACGGGTAGTTCGCCGCCTTCAGTCCATGCTGCATCGCCAGATACAGCGACGTCGGCGTCTTGCCGCTGCGGCTGACGCCGACCAGGATCACATCGGCGCCCTGCAGATCGCGGTTGCTCTGGCCGTCGTCATGCTGCAGGCTGAAGTCGATGGCTGCGATGCGGTCGTTGTACTCCTTGCTCTTGCTGACATCGCTGAAACGGCCGATGCGGTGGTTCGACTTCATCGCCAGCTCGATCTCGAGCGGTCGCACGAACGTGCCGAACATGTCGAGCAGCATGCCCTTGCAGCCGGTCTCGATCACCTCCAGCACGTCCATGTTGGCCAGGGTGGTGAAGACGATGGGACGCCGTCCCTCGATCTCGGCCGTGTGATTGATCTGCCGAACCGCCTGGTGGGCCTTGTCGACGGTGTCGGTGAAGGGCAGCCGGATGTGGCGCGGCTTGATCTCGAACTGCGCCAGCACGGCGTTGCCGAAGGTCTCGGCGGTGATTCCGGTGCCGTCGGAGACGAAGAAAACGGAGCGTGTGGTCATGGTTTGGCGGTTTTGTCCTTCGGCACGCCCGGCGGGTGCGCGCCTACAATCCAGGCCATTATCGAGATTCCGGCCCCCACCAACCGCATTTCTCGCACCCCGAATTTCCCCATGCCCACCGTGCCCGCATCCACAGCAACGAGAACGATCGTGCAGCGCCGTCCGCATGGGCCGCAAGTTTTAACTTCTGGAGCTTTCCCATGTCTGCACTTTTCGACGCGACCGCCCTGGTCGTACCGTTTGAAAACCTGAGGATGACCGACGTCGAGTCGGTCGGCGGCAAGAACGCCAGCCTCGGCGAGATGATTTCCCAGTTGCCGCAGGGTGTGCGGGTGCCCACGGGCTTCGCCACCACGGCGCATGCCTTCCGCCAGTTCCTGGCGCACGATGGCCTGGCCGACAAGATCAGCAAGCGCCTGGCCGCGCTCGACGCCGACGACGTGCGCGCCCTGGCCGTCGCCGGTGCCGAAATCCGTGCCATGGTCGAAGCCCAGCCGTTTCCGGCCGATCTGCAGAAAGCCATCGGCGACGCCTTCGCCACCCTGAGCGCGGACAACCCGCAGGCGAGTTTCGCCGTGCGTTCCTCGGCCACGGCCGAGGACCTGCCCGATGCATCTTTCGCCGGGCAGCAGGAAACCTTCCTGAATGTGGTCGGCATCGACGAGGTGCTGCACAAGATGAAGGAGGTGTTCGCCTCCCTCTACAACGACCGCGCCATCAGCTATCGCGTGCACAAGGGCTTCGCACATGACGTGGTCGCGCTGTCGGCTGGCGTGCAGCGCATGGTGCGCTCCGACCTGGGCGCGGCCGGCGTGATGTTCACCATCGACACCGAGTCCGGCTTCGAAGACGTCGTGTTCATCACGTCCAGCTACGGTCTGGGCGAGACGGTGGTCCAGGGCGCCGTCAACCCCGACGAGTTCTACGTGCACAAGCCGATGCTCAAGGCCGGCAAGCGCGCGCTGATCCGCCGCAACCTGGGCTCCAAGCTGATCCAGATGGAGTTCTCCACGCCCGAGGAAAAAGCCGCCACCGGCAAGCTGGTGAAGACCGCCGACGTCAAGACCGAACTGCGCAACCGCTATTCGCTGAGCGATGCCGATGTCGAGCAATTGGCCAGGTACGCCGTGGTCATCGAGGAGCACTATGGCCGCCCGATGGACATCGAATGGGGCAAGGACGGCACGGACGGTCACCTCTACATCCTGCAGGCGCGTCCCGAAACGGTGAAGAGCCAGCAGCAGGGCAAGGCCGAGCAGCGCTACAAGCTGCTCGGGCGTGGGGCGGTGCTGGCCGAAGGCCGCGCCATCGGTCAGAAGATCGGCACCGGTCCGGTCCGCCTGGTCTACAACATCAGCGAAATGGACACTGTCCAGGCCGGTGACGTGCTGGTGACCGACATGACCGACCCGAACTGGGAGCCCGTGATGAAGCGCGCCAGCGCCATCGTCACCAACCGCGGCGGCCGGACCTGCCACGCGGCGATCATCGCGCGCGAACTGGGCATTCCGGCCGTGGTCGGCTGCGGCGATGCCACCGATCTGCTGAAGGACGGCACGCTGGTGACCGTGAGCTGCGCCGAGGGCGATACCGGCTTCATCTACGACGGGCTGCTCGAGACCGAGGTGACCGAGGTCAAGCGCGGCGCCATGCCCGAGATCGACCTGAAGGTCATGATGAACGTCGGCAACCCCCAACTGGCCTTCGACTTCGCGCAGTTGCCCAACCACGGCGTGGGTCTGGCGCGGCTCGAATTCATCATCAACAACAACATCGGGGTGCACCCCAAGGCGATCCTCGACTACCCGAACGTCGATGCGGACCTGAAGAAGGCGGTCGAATCGGTGGCGCGCGGTCATGCGTCGCCGCGTGCGTTCTATGTCGACAAGGTGGCCGAAGGCATTGCGACCATCGCCGCAGCCGGTGATCGTCCGCCTGTCGGACTTCAAGTCGAACGAGTACCGCAAGCTGATCGGTGGCAGCCGCTACGAGCCGGAAGAAGAGAACCCGATGCTCGGTTTCCGCGGCGCGGCGCGCTACGTGAGCGAGGAGTTCCGCGAGGCGTTCCTGATGGAGTGCGAGGCGCTCAAGCGGGTGCGCAACGACATGGGGCTGACCAACGTGCAGATCATGGTGCCCTTCGTGCGCACCTTGAAGCAGGCAGAGCGCGTGACGGGTCTGTTGGCTGAGCAGGGTCTCAAGCGCGGCGAGAACGAACTCAAGATCATCATGATGTGCGAAGTGCCGAGCAATGCCATCCTGGCCGACGAGTTCCTGCAGTTCTTCGACGGCTTCTCGATCGGATCGAACGACCTGACCCAACTCACGCTGGGCCTGGACCGCGACTCGGGTCTCGAACTGCTGGCGGCCGACTTCGACGAGCGCGACCCGGCGGTGAAGGCCATGCTCAGCCGCGCCATCGCAAGGCAAGTACGTCGGCATCTGCGGCCAGGGGCCCAGCGACCATCCGGACTTTGCACTGTGGTTGGCCAACGAGGGCATCGAGTCGATCTCTCTGAATCCCGACAGCGTGATCGACACCTGGCAGCAGCTGGCCAATCGCTGAGCGGCCGGGCTGGGCAGGTCGTTGCGCAGATGTCGAATCTGCGCAACGCGCGCATGGGCTGATGTGCGGCGTAATCCCTGCGTCAGCCGGTTATATTTGCAACAAATTGCGTTTTTGCTGTCAAACTGGCCGCTCGAGACACTCCTGTCGAGGGCGCCATGATTCTTGTCAAGACAGAGACCGGCCAACAGGTCTTCAAAGACCGTTCGATCCGGCTGACACCGCGGCAACGCTCCGCCTTCATCCTCTTCGACGGCCGCCGCTCGGTCGGCGACATCCTGACGGCCTGCGAGGGCGTGACAGCGCAGGACGTCGATCAGATGATCGAACTGGGGCTGCTGGGCCAAACCGGGCAGGCCGTGCCATCGGCGCCGCAGCCGGTCGCCATGGCTGCACCTGCGCTTGACGCCAACGCCTCGGATGCCGGCCGATCCTTGCAACAGCGCTACAAGGATGCGTACCCGGTCGCCACGCAGTTGACCGGCAGCTTGGGGTTGCGAGGATTCCGGCTCAACCTTGCAGTCGAGGGGACGAGTTCCTACGAGGATCTCCTCGCCCTCGCACCCAAGATTCGCGCTTCAGTCGGCCCCGAGAAGGCCGCCGTGCTGGATCGCGCGTTGGGCATCTGAGCCTTTGGTCTGCGCACTTGCGGGTCGAGCCAGCGGCACTGCTATAATTGCCGGCTTTGCCTTGCCACACTGCGCCGACGCTGCGGGTGGCTTTATCCCTTCTACGGAAGATCCACAAGGAGTGCCATGCGTCATTACGAAATCATTTTGCTGATCCATCCGGATCAGAGCGAGCAGGTTCCGGCCATGCTGGAACGCTACAAGGGCCTGATCACGGCCGGCGGCGGCAAGGTCCACCGCGTTGAAGACTGGGGCCGTCGTCAGCTGGCCTACCAGATCAACAAGCTCAACAAGGCGCACTACCTGTGCGTGAACATCGAGGCTGAACAAGCCGTGATGGCCGAGCTGGAACACGCGTTCAAGTTCAACGACGCCGTGCTGCGCCACCTGACCGTTCAGAAGAAGAAGGCCGACACCGGTCCTTCGTCGATGATGAAGACGGTCGAGCGCGAAGAAGCCCGCAAGGCTCAGCAGGCCGAATACGCCGCCAACAACAACTGATGGTGTGAGCCCGGCTGCTGCGGCCAATCAGCTGCTGCTGACGGCCTGCGTTGCCGAACTCGGCGCCTTGCGCTTCACGCCTGCCGGTCTGCCTGCCCTCGATCTGCGACTCGAACACGAGTCGACGGTCGACGAAGCCGGCAAGCCCCGGCAGGTGAAGGCGGCCCTCAAGGCCGTGGCCTTCGGCGCAGTGGCCGAACGGCTCGCGAAGCAGGCGTTGGGCAGTCTCTGGTTGTTCAGGGGCTTCCTGGCGACGCCGGGGACGGCGAAGCATCCGGTGCTGCACATCCAGGATTTTCAGCAAGATTAATTTTCGAAGAGAGGTCCCGAAATGGCCACGTTCAAGAAATTCAACAAAGACAAGCGCCCGAAGCGCAACACCCAGTCGCTGCTGTTCAAGCGCAAGCGCTTCTGCCGCTTCACCGTCGCTGGCGTCGAAGAGATCGACTACAAGGACATCGACACGCTGCGTGACTTCATCAGCGAGAATGGCAAGATCATTCCCGCACGCCTGACCGGCACGCGCGCGATCTACCAGCGCCAACTCAATACCGCCATCAAGCGCGCGCGCTTCCTGGCCATGGTCCCGTACAGCGACCAGCACCGCGTCTAAGGAGCAGACACCATGCAAGTCATTCTTCTGGACAAGGTCGTCAACCTCGGCACCCTCGGCGAAATCGTCAAGGTCAAGGACGGTTACGCGCGCAACTTCCTGATTCCGTCGGGCCGCGCCCGCCGCGCCACCGAAGCCAACAAGGCCGAATTCGAAGCCAAGCGCGTCGAACTCGAAAAGGCTGCGGCCGCCAAGCTGGCCGAATCGCAAGCCCAGGGCGAGAAGCTCGCCGGCACGGCGGTCAAGATCACGCAAAAGGCCGGCGTCGACGGCCGCCTGTTCGGTTCGGTCACCAACAGCGACATCGCTGAAGAGCTGAACAAGCAAGGCTACAAGATCGTGAAGTCGCAAGTGCGCATGCCCAACGGCCAGATCAAGGTCGTCGGCGACAGCACGGTGAGTGTTGCACTGCACACCGATGTGGTGGTTGACATCACCGTGACGGTCTACGGCGAAAGCGCCTAAGTCTGCCCGCGCGCCTTGGCGCGTCGCGAAAGCCGCCTTCGGGCGGCTTTTCTTTTTTGGTGTTGTCCCTGTCGCTGCACCGGCAAGCCACTGCTTATCCACAGCCTTATCCCATGACGGCGCAGAGTCTGCGCCGTAGCATTGGCGCTCCTTCAGGAAATCCATGTCAGCTGTCTTCTCCTACGCCGAAAACGACCCGTCGCCCGATCGCCAGATCGCTCAGTTGCGCATTCCGCCCCATTCGATCGAGGCGGAATCGAGCGTGCTCGGCGGCCTGCTGCTCGACAACGGCGCCTGGGACCGCATGGGCGACCTGCTGGTCGACGCCGACTTCTACCGGTATGAGCACAAGCTCATCTATGCGGCGATCGGCACGCTGATCAATGCCTCGAAGCCCGCGGACGTGATCACCGTCTACGAGCAGTTGCAGAACCTGGGCAAGGCCGATGAGATGGGTGGCCTGGTCTACCTGAACTCGCTGGCGCAGTACGTGCCGAGTGCGAGCAACATCCGCCGCTACGCGGAGATCGTGCGTGAGCGCTCCATTTTGCGCAAGCTGGTGAGCGCGGCCGACGAGATCGCGACGAACGCCTTCAATCCGCAGGGCAAGGCCGTCGACAAGATCCTCGACGAGGCCGAGCAGAAGATCTTCAATATCGGCGAGGAAGGCTCGCGGATGAAGCAGGGCTTCCAGAGCATGGACTCGCTGGTGGTCGAGCTTCTCGATCGTGTGACGGAGATGGCGGACAACCCGAACGACATCACCGGCATCCGCACCGGCTTCTACGAGTTCGACAAGATGACCTCGGGCCTGCAGGCCGGCGACATGATCGTGCTGGCGGCGCGTCCGTCGATGGGCAAGACCTCGCTGGCGATCAACATCGCCGAGCATGTGGCGCTGAACGAAGGTCTGCCCGTGGCGGTGTTCTCGATGGAAATGGGGGCCTCGCAGTTGGCGGTGCGTATCGTCGGCTCCATCGGCCGCATTGACCAGGGCCACCTGCGCACCGGCAAGCTGACCGACGAAGAATGGCCACGCCTGACGGAGGCCATCGAGAAGCTGCGGACGATCTCGCTGCACATCGACGAGACGCCGGGCCTGACGACGAGCGAACTGCGCGCCAATGCGCGCCGCCTTGCGCGTCAGTACGGCAAGCTGGGCCTGATTGTGGTCGACTACCTGCAGCTCATGAGCGTCTCGAGCAGCATGAACGACGAGAATCGCGCGACGGCGGTCGGCGAAATTTCGCGTGGCCTGAAGATGCTGGCCAAGGAACTCAAGTGCCCGGTGATCGCACTGTCGCAGCTCAGCCGCGGCGTGGAAAGTCGCACCGACAAGCGGCCGATGATGAGCGACCTGCGCGAGTCCGGTGCGATCGAGCAGGACGCGGACTTGATCATGTTCATCTATCGCGACGACTACTACGACAAGAACAGCAAGGAACCGGGCGTGGCGGAGGTGATCATCAGCAAGCACCGCAACGGCCCCACCGGCACGGTGAAGCTGGCCTTCCTCAAGCCGCTCACCAAGTTCGAGAACCTGGCGAGCTTCGGAGGCAGCGACGACTATTGAGCGGGGCGTTCTCGCCGCTCGGCCTCGACCCGGCGCAGCATGTCGGCCATCGTCTTGCCGGGCTCGTCGCGAAAACGTTCGTCGAGCACCGTGACGCTGCTCATGCGGTCGACACGAAAGCCGCGGAAGTCACCGCGCAATTCGCACCAGGCCGACAGCGTCCACACCTTGCCCCAGTAGAGGCAGCCGAGCGGCCGCACGGTGCGCTCGGTCGCGCCGCCCGCCAGGTCGCGGTAAGACATGCGCAGCTTGCTGCGCGCCTGCACCGCTTCACGCAGTGTCTGCAATTGCCTGCGTGTGGCATCGTCGAGGGCCATGGCGGGCGCATACATCGTGAGCGCCTCGGCCGACACACGTGCGGCCGGGGGCAGCACCGACAGGATCTTGCCAAGTCCGGTCTCGATGGCGCGTGCCATCGCCGGGTCGACCCATGTCTGTGCCACGCGTGCTGCGGCGACGAGGGCCGTCGCTTCTTCCTGGGTGAACATCAGCGGCGGCAATTCGAAGCCGTCGCCCAAGCGATAGCCGACACCCGCTTCGCCCTCGATGGGCACACCCTGGTGCTGCAGGTCGGCCACGTCGCGGTACACCGTGCGCTCCGAGATTTCGAGCCGCTGCGCCAGGAACGCCGCCGTGGTGAGCCGTCGTCCGCGAATGAGCTGCACGATATGGAACAGGCGGTCGGCGCGGCGCATCAGATCGATTTTCTTGGTCTAGAGCTTTGGGTGTGTCAGGGCTGCATGTGTCTTGGCCGTCATTCGAGCGAGTGCAGGCCGACGGCGTTGCCCTCGGTGTCGCGCAAGTGGGCGATGAAGCCCATCCCCTGCGGCAGCGCTTCCTTGGGGGAGACGATGGCGCCTCCGGCGGGTGCGATGCGCTCGAGCACGGCATCCAACTGCGTGCAGCTCAGATAGATGCGAATGCCGCTGCCCAGCGGAGCGCTTCCCTTGGCGTTGGCCTGCAGCGCGCCGCCGACGCCGGGCCGCTCGTACTTGAATACGGCCAGCGGTGCACCGCCGAAGTCTTGGCGCTGCAATTGCTGGCCGAGCACGGTTTGGTAGAAGGTCTGCGCGCGGTCCAGGTCGCTGACGGGGATCTCGAACCAGCTGAGGGCGTTTTGCATGATCGACTCGCTTTCGTTTTTGTTGAAGGAGCCGCGATGGTGCACGCGGGCTCCTGACAGCGTCTTGTCAGGAGCCTATCGAGACCGACGAAAAAAAGCCCGCGCGGCCTGCAGGCTGCGCGGGCTCTTTGGAGCCAGGTGCGCCCCCGCCTCAGAGCACTTCGCTCGCGAAGTCCGCCAGCCGCGAACGTTCGCCACGCGCCAGCGTGATGTGCCCGCTGTGCGGCCAGCCCTTGAACTTGTCGACCGCGAAGGTCAGGCCCGACGAGCCTTCGGTGAGGTAGGGCGTGTCGATCTGCGCCAGGTTGCCCATGCAGATGATCTTGGTGCCGGGGCCCGCACGGGTGATCAGCGTCTTCATCTGCTTGGGCGTCAGATTCTGTGCCTCGTCGATGATCACGTACTTGTTCAGGAATGTGCGCCCGCGCATGAAGTTCATGCTCTTGATCTTGATGCGGCTGCGGATCAGCTCGTTGGTGGCCGCCCGGCCCCACTCGCCGGCACCGCCGCCGTCGCCCTTGGCCAGGAATTCGAGGTTGTCGTCCAGCGCGCCCATCCACGGGCCCATCTTCTCTTCCTCGGTGCCGGGCAGGAAGCCGATGTCCTCGCCGACGCTCACCGTCGCGCGGGTCATGATGATCTCGGTGTAGCGCCGGTCGTCGAGCACCTGTGTGAGGCCGGAGGCCAGCGCCATCAGGGTCTTGCCGGTGCCGGCGGTGCCGGTCAGCGTGACGAAGTCGATCTCCGGGTCCATCAGCAGGTTCATCGCGAAGTTCTGCTCGCGGTTGCGCGTGTTCACGCCCCACACGGCGTTCTTGGCCGATGCGTAGTCCTTCAGCGTTTTGAGCACCGCGGTCTTGTCGCGGATCTCGGTGACGCGGGCATACATGCTCGGCTCGCCGGGCGCCTCGAAGTACACGAACTGGTTGATGTACAGGTTCGGCACGATCGGACCGCTGATGCGGTAGAAGGTGCTGCTGCCGTTCTGCCAGCTCTCGACCGTCTTGCTCTGGCGCGTCCAGAAGTCGGCCGGCAGCGCGTACGAACCCGCGTACAGCAGGTCGCCGTCCTCGAGCGTCTTGTCGTTCTGGTAGTCGTCGGTGGCCAATCCCAGGGCACGCGCCTTGACGCGCATGTTGATGTCCTTCGACACCAGCACCACCTCCTGCTTCGGAATGCCCGGGCGGTCTTTGGCGTAGAGGTCGCGCAGGGCCTGCACCACACCCAGGATCTGGTTGTCCGCCTTGCCTTGCGGCAGGCTGGTCGGCAGCGTGTAGTCGAGCGGGGCGGTCTGGAAGAACAGCTTGCCGCCCGCCTCGCGGTGGCCCGTCGTGTCCAGCCTGAGGCCCTGGCCGATGTCGGCGTCCTTGGCGCCGGCCAGCGCATCGAGCGTGCGGCTGGTCTGCCGGCCGTTGCGGGCCACCTCGGTCGTGCCCTTCTTGTGGCCGTCCAGCTCCTCCAGCACGATCATCGGCAGGAAGATGTCGTGTTCCTCGAAGCGGAACAGGCACATCGGGTCGTGCAGCAGCACGTTGGTGTCGAGCACGAACAGCTTGGACGGGCCGCTCGATTTGGTGCGGCGAGGCCGTGTCGTTTCCTGGGTGCCGCGGTCGGCGCGTGGCCGCACCGCAGGCGGGGCGGTCGGGGTGGGCGCCGATGCGCGTTCTGCGCGGACGGGCTGGGGCGTCGGCTCCGGCTTCGGCGCAGGGCGTGGCTTGGTCTCGATCTGCTGCATGGCTTCCGGCGCGGCGGGGTTTCCCGCGCCGGCAGAAGGCCGGTCACGTTCATCGAACAGTTCGAGCGCCCGGTGACCGTCGCGCTGCGCATCGTCGGCCGCCCGGCCACCGCGTCGCGGTGCCTTGGCCGACGTGTGTGCCGGCGCGTCGAGCGCGTCCGGCGAAAGAAGGGCTGCACGCTTCGTGGGGGCGGGGGGCAATGGCATGGGGCGGTGTGCTCACAAAAAGTAGGGGCCGGAAAACGAAAAAGCCGCCTGAAGACCCGGGCGGCTTTGTTCGATGGATGCGGTCGTGGAGCTCAACGGCATGCGTTCATTATGCACATCGCGCGTGTCGCGTACGGCGCGCGTGGCGCGCCGCCAACAGGCCTGTGCGAAACCGCACGGCGCAGGGCCTCTGATCAGGCTTCCTTCTTGAGGGCCTTGACGGCCTTGAGCACGTCGTCGACATGGCCGGGCACCTTGAGGCCGCGCCATTCGGCCTTCAGTACGCCGTCGGCACCGATCAGGAAGGTGCTGCGCTCGATGCCCTTGACCTTCTTGCCGTACATGATCTTGTTCTTGACCACGCCGAACATATGGCACATCTTTTCTTCGGTGTCTGCGATGAGTTCGAAGGGAAGCTCGAGCTTGGCCTTGAATTCGTCGTGCGACTTCATGTTGTCGCGGGAAACGCCGAAGACGGTGGCGCCGGCCTTCACGAAATCCTTGTAACGATCGCGAAACTGCATCGCCTCGGTGGTGCAGCCTGGCGTGTTGTCCTTCGGATAGAAATACATCACCAGAACGTGCCCGAGGTGCGAGGTGTTCGAGACCTTGAGACCGCCGGTGGCGGTGGACTCGAATTCGGGGATGGGTTTGTTGACAACGATCGCCATGAAACTTGTTTTCTCCGTTGGGTTCCAATCGCTTGCGGCTGCAGGCCGGAGCGTTGGAGGATTGGTCGTTGCTCACTGAGGGCGGATCGCCGGTTCGCAACCCGCTATTTTAGCGCGAAATAGCCTCTATTTGCCAGCGTTCGCACGCTCGACGAGCAGCGCCGCCAGGACGTGCCGGCCTTCGCCCGCGAGGATGTTGTAGGTGCGGCAGGCCGCGGCGGTGTCCATCGTTTCCAGTCCTGTGCGCTGCGCGATGAGCGGGCGTAGCCACGCGGGCTGCGGAAACCGGATGCGGGCGCCGCTGCCGAAGATCACGGTTTCGGCCCCGATTTCCGCCAGTTGCGCGAAGTGCTCGGGGCCGAGTTCGTCGAAGCTCGAGCAGTTCCAGACGAAGCGCTCGCCACGCGAGCCCAGCACGACGCTCTGCTCGACACGCTCGTGATTGATCGCCACCCAGCCCGGACCGTGCGCGGTGAGGGTCTGGACGTCGGATTTGTCGGGCTGGAGCTTCATCGGCGCTGGAAGGGAACTGTGGTCAAATTATAGGTTTTCCCCTATGTAGGCGCCCCCTGGAGGGACTTTGAAGCAGCTCAAGAAATCGGCCAAGCTGGCCAATGTGCTCTACGACGTGCGCGGGCCCATCGTCGATGCCGCCCGCCAGATGGAAGAGGACGGCCAGAAGATCATCAAGCTGAACATCGGCAACATGGCGCCGTTCGGCTTCGATGCGCCCGAGGAAATCCAGCAGGACATGATCCGCAACCTGCCGGATTCGGCCGGTTACTCCGACAGCAAGGGTATCTTCGCTGCGCGCAAGGCGGTGATGCACTACACGCAGCAGCAGGGCGTCGAAGGCGTCACGCTCGACGACATCTACCTGGGTAACGGCGCGAGCGAGCTGATCGTGATGGCGACCAACGCGCTGCTCGACGATGGCGACGAACTGCTCGTGCCGATGCCCGACTACCCGCTGTGGACCGCGGCGGTGTCGCTGTCCGGCGGCAGGCCGGTGCACTACCTCTGCGACGAAGACAACCACTGGCTGCCGAGCCTGGCCGATATCCGCGCCAAGATCACGCCGCGCACGCGCGGCATCGTCGTGATCAACCCGAACAACCCGACGGGCGTGCTGTACCCCGACGATCTGCTGCGCGGCATCGTTGCGATCGCGCGCGAGCACAGTCTCGTGCTGCTGGTCGACGAGGTCTACGACAAGGTCCTCTACGAGGATGCGAAGCACACGGCCATGGCGAGCCTGTCGACCGACGTGCTCACGCTCACCTTCAACTCGCTGTCGAAGGCGTACCGTTCGTGCGGCTACCGCGCCGGCTGGATGATCGTGCCGACGCTGCCGACTACATCGAAGGCCTGAACATGCTGGCCAACCTGAAGCTCGGCTCCAATGTGCCGGGCCAGTGGGCGATCCAGACCGCACTCGGCGGCTACCAGAGCATCAACGACCTGGTCAAGCCCGGCGGCCGCCTGCGCCGCCAGCGCGACCTGGCCTATGAGCTCATCACCGCGATCCCTGGCGTGAGCTGCGTGAAGCCCGAGGCCGCGCTCTATATGTTTCCGAAGCTCGACCCGGAGATGTATCCCATCGCGGATGACCGTGAATTCTTCATGCAGGTGCTGCGCGAAACGCGGGTGATGCTGGTGCAGGGCTCGGGCTTCAACTTCCCGGACCACCAGCACTTCCGCATCGTGTTCCTGCCGCATGAAGACGACTTGCGCGAGGCCATCGGCCGCATCGCGAAGTTCCTCGAGCGCTACCGCAACCGCAACGCCTGACGCTGTGTCCATCCGGGCGCGACGCTTTCCTGACCTGACTCTCCAAAGAATGAAACCCATCCAAGTAGGCCTGCTCGGCATCGGCACCGTCGGCAGCGGCACCTTCAACGTCCTGCGCCGCAACCAGGGCCGTGCTGGCCGCGGCATCGAGATCACGATGGTCGCCGACCTCGACACCGCACGGGCCAAGGCCGCCGTGGGCGAGGGCGTGCAGGTGGTGGCCGATGCCCGCGCCGTCATCGCCAACCCCGATATCGACATCGTCGTCGAGCTGATCGGCGGCTACGGGATCGCCAAGCAACTGGTGCTCGAGGCCATCGCGGCCGGCAAGCACGTGGTGACGGCCAACAAGGCGCTGCTTGCGGTGCATGGCACCGAGATCTTCGCGGCGGCCCAGCAGAAGGGCGTGATGGTCGCGTTCGAGGCGGCCGTGGCTGGCGGCATCCCGATCATCAAGGCGCTGCGCGAAGGCCTCACGGCCAACAGCATCCAGTGGATCGCCGGCATCATCAACGGCACCACCAACTTCATCCTGTCCGAGATGCGCGACAAGGGGCTCGACTTCGCCACCGTGCTCAAGGAGGCGCAGCGTCTGGGCTATGCCGAAGCCGACCCGACCTTCGACATCGAAGGCGTCGACGCCGCCCACAAGGTCACGCTGATGAGCGCCATTGCCTTCGGCATCCCGGTGCAGTTCGACAAGGCGCATGTGGAGGGCATCACCAGGCTGGCTGCGCAGGACATCAAGTATGCCGAGCAGTTGGGCTACCGCATCAAGCTGCTGGGCATCACACGTCGCGCCGCGGGCGGCATCGAACTGCGCGTGCACCCGGCCCTCGTGCCGTCGAAACGCCTGCTCGCCAACGTCGAGGGCGCGATGAACGCGGTGGTGGTGCACGGCGATGCCGTGGGCACCACGCTCTACTACGGCAAGGGCGCCGGCAGTGAGCCGACGGCCAGCGCCGTCATCGCCGACCTGGTCGACATCACGCGCCTGCACACCGCCGATGCGGCGCACCGCGTGCCGCACCTGGCCTTCCACCCCAACGCCATGAGCGACGGGCTGAAGGTGGTGCCGATGCGCGAGGTGGTCACCAGCTACTACCTGCGTCTGCGCGTGGCCGACGAGGCCGGCGTGCTCGCCAAGGTCACCGGCCTGCTGGCCGGCGCCGGCATCAGCATCGACGCCGTGCTGCAGCGCGAGGCCGACGAAATCGGCGGTGAAGGCACCGGACCGGATGGGACGCGTGGCATCCCGCAGACCGACCTCATCATCCTCACGCACGACACGCGCGAGGGCACGCTCGACGACGCGATGGCGCAGCTCCAGGCGCTTCCGACGGTGCTGGCCCCGATCGTTCGCATCCGCAAGGAAGAGCTGTCCTGATGCGCTACCTGTCCACCCGCGGCCACCCCGACCGCCGCCGCTTCTGCGACATCCTGCTCGAGGGCCTCGCGCCCGACGGCGGCCTGTACCTGCCCGAGCACTATCCGCAGGTCGATGCCGCCATGCTCGCCAGGTGGCGCACGCTGCCCTACGCCGAACTGGCCTTCGAGATCCTCTCGCTCTACATCGACGACATCCCGCCCGCCGACCTGAAGGCGATGTGCGCGAAGACGTACACGGCCCAGGTCTTCGGCAGCGACGAGATCGTGCCGCTGCGCGAACTGGAAGACGGCGTGTACCTCGAGGGCCTGTCGAACGGCCCGACGCTGGCCTTCAAGGACATGGCGATGCAACTGCTGGGCAACCTGTTCGAGTACGAACTGGGCCGCCGCGGCGAAGAGCTCAACATCCTGGGCGCGACCAGCGGCGACACCGGCAGCGCGGCGGAGTATGCGATGCGCGGCAAGAAGGGCGTGCGCGTCTTCATGACCTCGCCGGACGGCCGCATGAGCCCTTTCCAGCAGGCCCAGATGTTCAGCCTGCAGGACGCCAACATCCACAACATCGCCATCGCCGGCGTGTTCGACGATTGCCAGGACATCGTGAAGGCCGTGTCGAACGACCTCGGCTTCAAGCGCAAGTACCGCATCGGCACGGTCAACTCGATCAACTGGGCGCGCCTGCTGGCGCAGGTCGTCTACTACTTCGCCGGGTATTTTCAAGCGACCTCCGGTCGCGTCCAAGCGACGCCGGAGCAGGTCAGCTTCACCGTGCCGTCCGGCAACTTCGGCAATGTCTGCGCCGGCCACGTGGCCCGCATGATGGGCCTGCCGATCCGCACGCTGGTGGTGGCCACCAACGAGAACGACGTGCTCGACGAGTTCTTCCGCACCGGCGTCTACCGCGTGCGCGCCGCGGCCGACACGCACGAGACCTCGAGTCCGTCGATGGACATCAGCAAGGCCAGCAACTTCGAGCGCTTCGTGTTCGACCTGCTCGGCCGCGACGGCGCCCGCACCCGCACGCTGTTCCAGGACGAGCTCGGCCGCAGCGGCCGCTTCGACCTGAGCGCCGACCCCATCTTCGCGCAGGCCGCCGCGCGCTTCGGCTTCGCCAGCAGCCGCAGCACGCACGCCGACCGCCTGGCCACGATCCGCGACACCGACAAGCGCTTCGCCGTGCTCGTCGACACGCACACCGCCGACGGCCTGAAGGCGGCGCGCGAACACATCGTGCCGGGCGTGCCGATGGTCGTGCTCGAGACCGCGCTGCCGATCAAGTTCGCGGCGACCATCGTCGAGGCGCTGGGCCATGAGCCCGACCGGCCCGCCCGCTTCGAGGGCATCGAGGCGCTGCCCAAGCGCGTCGTCAAGCTCCCGGCCGACGCCGAAGCCGTCAAGGCCTATATCGCGCAGCACTGCGACGAATGACCTCGCCGACCACCGCATGAACGTCATCGGCTTTGCCGGCTATTCCGGCGCAGGCAAGACCACCCTGGTCGAACGGCTGATCCCCGTGCTCCGGCTGCAGGGCCAGCGCGTGTCGGTGGTCAAGCACGCCCATCACAAGTTCGACATCGACCATCCCGGCAAGGACACCTACCGCCATCGCGAGGCGGGTGCCTTCGAGGTGGTGGTGGCGTCCGACCGTCGGCTGGCGCTGCTGCGCGAGTTCGAGCAGCCGGCCCAGCTGTCGGTGCACCACCTCATCGCCGAGCTCTACGACGGCGTCGACTGGGTGCTGGTGGAGGGCTTCAAGCACAGCGACCTGCACAAGATCGAGGTCTGGCGCGAGCCGGCGCCCGGCGAGCCCCCTCGGCCGGCGCAGTACGGCGACGACCCCTTCATCGTCGCGCTGGCCACCGACACCCCGACCGACTTGCCGCGGCCGACCCTGATCCCGGTGTTCGATATCAACGACGTCGATGCGCTCGGCCAGTGGCTGCTCGACAATGCCCATCGTTTCGAATACCGAGCCGACGACCATGTCCCGACCCTCTGAACGCCCTCCGCTGATGCCCCTTGACGAGGCCCTGGCGAGCCTGCTCGCGAAGGCCACGCCGCGGCTGGACGCCGAAAGCGTGTCGACCTTCGAGGCCGACGGCCGCGTGCTGGCGCAGGACGTGGTGTCCGGCCTCACCGTGCCGCCGCGTGACAACAGTTCGATGGACGGCTACGCGGTGCGTGCGGTCGATTGCGCCACCGCCGGTGCGGTGCTGACGGTGGCGCAGCGCATTCCCGCCGGCAGCGTCGGCACGCCGCTGGCGGCCATGACGACGATCATCGTCTCGCACCGCGCCAACCTGCTCGAACTGGCAGACAAGATATTGCTGATGATGGACGGTCAGGTGGCCAAATTCGGCGATGCCCGAACGGTGGTCGAGGAAATGGCCGGCAAGCGGCGGGCGATCCCGCCAGGCGAAGGCGCGCCTGCGGCGGGGGGCGG
>LNAP01003215.1_pt1 | contig 18609 bp, 21 predicted proteins | sample 602601 | NCBI WGS metagenome assembly LNAP01 (sample SAMN02440304, study PRJNA202911) | soil metagenome | biome: Subtropical and temperate rainforests or woodlands; isolation source: soil samples (1 kg each in a 20% v/v slurry with milli Q water) were... ...
TTACCGGGATTGGTCGCGCCAAGAACGGCTGGACGTATATTGGCGAGAACGTTATGTCAATTGATCCAGGACGAACGGAGTCAAGATCGTGAGCAAATGGATTCACTTGCTTCTTCTTCCGGGTTATGAGATCGCGAACGCTGTAAAACGAATTATTTAGAGAGGCGTCATTACTTGTTTATACTTCATAGAGAGGCCGGCAAAAGCCGGCCTCCGTCTATTTCCGTAAGAATCGGATAATGAAGCGCGTGGTGGATCGGCTCTTTCGTAGATCAGAAGTCGGTTTCCAAGGCTAGAGTTCGAGGAACCTCCAAGTTAAGCTGGTCTCAGTAACCCACGCAGAAGAATTCCCTGAACACTCGGCATTACAATCGATCGTAGGGCAAGTATTGCAGGATAAAAAGAATTACTCGGGAGTACTCGTGCAAGAGAGGTTAGATGGCAAAGTGCGATCCATGAATGATCACCGGGACGAGACAAATAGGCTACCAGAAAAAGTAAGTCAGGCAGCCTATTTGCTCTAAATACAAGGAGGGGACTGTACCCCACCATTAGTATATATACCGTGGAGGTTGTATAAGTACAATTATCGAGTTGGAACGAGGTCCGATCAGTGCTGAAAGATAAAAATTCTTCGAGGTAAACTTTATCAAATATCGTCCAAAATAGCTAAATAAGGTATATTTTTATTATACCTGACCGGCTTTCGGTTGGCTGTACGGGTCGCCTAGACGGGTCAGCGCCAATTGGACGGCTTCACTGCCCAGTTTTGCCTTCAGGCCAATGCTATTGAACCAATTCCAGCTACCACGTCGTCAAGTCACTAACCATATCCTTGCCAAGTATTGCAAGCATCTGCGGGCGGAACTCTGCGGACAGCAATTCCTTCATCAAATCCATTTGTTCGTTTGTAAAATGGTATGCCTCTGCTTGTTGCTCCGCTTTTCTGCCATTCACGGTAATATGTAAAATGCGCTCATAGCTTGTCGTCGTCTCCTCGCTGGAGCTTCCGTCCTCATGCTGCACCGTAACTGTTTCCGTATGTTCAATCGTTTCAACATGGGATTCCAACTGATTCATCTCCCAGAACACCTCATGGAGGATACCGATTCTTGTTGAATCAAGCGTAACTACATCCATTCCGTTTTCTGTATCCATGACCGTCTTCACCGCAAATACGGCTATAATGTCCGCCCAATTATCGATTCGCGTGTTATCTGCACTATCAGTATAATGGATCTCCACTCGGTCTACGTTTCCAGCGGATTTCTGTATTTCTTCCAGCTTTGCCTCAAATTCAGCGTCCATCTCTTGAACGATTTGAGAAAGCGGCTTTACATCAGCATCCGTATTTTCGCCGGATACGAAAATACCAAATGGAGAGGAAATAACGGCGGCTATCGCCATTACTATGCACAGCAATACGATCACTGAACTACTGATCCCCAAAAGCGCCGCCAATCCTTTGACAAGCATCGCGGCGGCTCTTACAACCATTTTAATAATGCGAAGATTCAATCTCGCGGCAGCTTGTGCCCTTTGAAGAGTGCGGCGAGTTGCCATCGCCATTTGCGCAGCCCGCTTGGCTGTCTCGACGGCGTTCATTTTCAGTTCCGCGCGATCAACCTTTTGAGCCTGTCCTAGCCGCTGCCCCGTTTTAATATATGGAGACAATATTTTGAATGTTCGTTCTTTCCTCTTGATCGTTTGACCTGCAATTTCAGACACGAGCGCATTTCGACGAGGCGCACGTACATTTGCTGTATGCGATGGCGCATCGGCGCGCGTCTTTTTCCCGGCTGGTTTAACTACTTGTTTCGGAGCCGGGCTGGGAATCCTGTCTTTGCGAGAACGATGCGAAAGCCGGGCATTGGCCCGGCTCCGTATGAAGCGTTGTTTTCCTGATTGTTGATCTGAACGCAAGAGATATCTGCCATCAATCGGCTTACGAAGACGAAGCCTGCGAGCTTGACGTGATGTAGGCGTAACCGAAGGCTCAGGCTTCGTTTCAACGGGTTTGTTTCCTGGGACAGTATTTCCATTCGGTAATGTCTGCTTTTTAAGAATGTGTCGAATCAATCTGCTGCTGACACGCATGCTCATTCCCATTTGAGTTCGCACCATTTTCTTCATGGTCGATTCGGAGCGGTGCTGTGCATATGCTGCGGGAGTTTGACCATGCGCTTTGTCATGTTCTGTCTGCCGCTCAACGCGAGGCCTTAAACGATTCACGCGCTTCATCGCTTTGGGGAGCTTGTCCAACTGTTTGATGTCCCTTACCACAGTTCTCATTTTGATTTTCTTCATTATCCGATTCCACTCCCGTCACAAGCGGCCATTTAGCGAATTTGCTCCGTCCGCCGTTTGAAAATCTGATCATGACTGCGGCAAAATTCCGGATACCGAAGGTAGATCGCTTCAAAAAAATAAGGGGCGTAACCGCATGCAAACAACTCGTTAGGAGCGGAATAGCGTTCCGCGCCTTCTTCCGTCCAGCCGTTCCACAGATTAAAGGCAAGTCGGCTCACGCGAATGGAACTGCTCGTTTGCCAAGAGGCCGCGAGCCCTTCGGGCTTAATGCCTCCATGAGAAAAATCGAACAAATCGCGGATATGCTTGCGGGTTTCTTGGGAAATTCCAAGCGTATAGAAAAGTGCCCGGTGGTAGCTGTCGCTGTTTTTCCTTTCATACAACATCTGATAGTAAAAGCCTTCGTGCTCTGCATCGTAATATCGACCAGGATTCATCCTTACATGCCTCCCTCATGAAAAATGAGCGGCTGGCAACAACCAAACCAGCCGCCGTCGTAACAAGTTCCTCTACCTATCAGTTCACTTTAGCAGCAAAATCGGACCCTCGAACGAACCGAGATTCACATATTTTTGAGAATGCGCTCCATTTGCTTCAAGCCACGCTCAATCGACTTGCGAACCGCCCGCTCATTAACCTGCTCTGCCTCGGCAATCGCCACTTTGCTCATGCCCAAGAAGAAGTGGGCATAGATGCGCCTAAACGATTTTTCCGGCAACTCACACATGGCTGCATAAAGCTGTTGATTTGTAAGCTTACGCTCGTAATTTTCTTCCGGGGAAATCGAAAAGAAAAGCGCATCATGCTCGATCCCGTCGTTCCGATCCAACGAGTAGTACGCCCGATGGCGATACGTGCGCAGTCTATATGCGTTATCCTTCAAATCAAAACGGCGGATTTCCTGCGCCACTTCTTCATCGAGATCGACCCACACGTCCGTTTTCAAAAAGGGATACATGTCCCGTAAATTCATTCGTTTCATTCTCGTCCCTCCGTTCTGGTTTGTTGGCAAACCAAAACAGAGGGAGGAGAGCGGCAGCCGACGCTACTTAACAAACGCTGGCGTATAGCTTTATGAAATGCAAAAAAGACTTTGCCGCAGCGCAAACCAGCGCTCAATCGCGGCAAAGTCCCAAAGTGAATTACATTGATTGATTCGTAGACAAACCCGTAGACAGCTCATCAAAAGCTTGCATTCGGCTATTGCATGCGACAAAGGATACTGCATACCAATGCCCCTCCTCACATGGCAACACCATCTCGTGAGGAAAAGTCTACTTGTCTGGTTGTCGGTGTTGTCATTCGTTGGTTAGTTGTTAGCTCAAATCAAGCGCTCCTTTGCTTTCGGGTTTTGCTGTGTTCATCTTTTCGCCACTTGAAGCGTCCATGACCACAAATTCCATATTCGTTGAATTAGAAGCTCTTCATCGTTCTCAAAACTCATCCCCGGTGAACGACAAAAAGGACACCGCCTATATCGGCAGTGTCCAATTGCTGTCGATAGGGCAACCCGGCGATCATCGCATTAATATGCATTAGACCCGTGGCTTTGCGTCCCTGTCTTTCGAGCAGGTTTGCCATTTTTCCTAATTGTTCGACTGCATCTGTCTACTTCTACTCCTTTTAAGTCGCAACGTCTACAGTATGTTACCTATCGTTGCTATCACTGCTCTGAAATATCGCTCTTTAATCCCCCCCTTTGTCGAACAATTGCAAAATTCTAGATGCTACATTGCATACAATTCGACACATAGTGCCGATTTCCCTCTATTTCCCATGATTTCCACGGGAGAAAGTACCCAAATACCGACTCGTGGTTTAGTCTTAAAAGCGGTAAGTAACAACCTTATTATGAAGACCCTAGTTCACCGATCCCGGTAAATAAGGACTAGGCGAAAACCAAATATCGTCATGGAATTTTTGACCCGAATCACATCAGGTCTTTCAAAAGGGAATTTTGTTAATTATTTCGAAACGCAAGCCCGCGGCTACATTTACTATAGCTCCCCAAGCTTCGTCGTCATTAGCCGATACAGCTTCGTGTTACGCGGGAACTTGTCGGTGAACGGCACGAGGGAGCTACCCACCTTCATCAACCCGTTACCGGCATCGACGTTCGTGATGTAGGAAAGCTGCAAGTCCGAAATGTTCAATAGCTCCGCAAGCTCCATCCGGTCGGTGCTGGCCTGATTCAGCATGACGATGAACTCGCTGTTCGCCAGCATTGTGCGGGCGGTGTGGCTTTGCAGCAGATCGTCAACGTTCTGCGTAATGCCCGTACAAAAAGCGCCATACTTTCGGACGCGCTTCCAGAGCGTGAACAGAAAGTTGGCGCTATATTCGTGCTGGAACAGCAGATAGATTTCGTCGATGAAGATGAAGGTATTCTTGCCCCTCGCCCGATTTTGCGTAATCCGGTTCAGGATGTTATCCAGTACGACCAGCATGCCGATGGGCAGCAGTTGTTTGCCCAAGTCGAGAATGTCGTAGCAGATCAGTCGGTTATGAACATTGACGTTGGTTAGCTGAGCGAACGTATTCAGACTGCCGGATGTGAACAGTTCAATCGCCAGCGCGATGTCGTGCGCTTCCGGCTCCGCTTGTTTGAGCATTTCCGCGCGGAAGTCCTGCAATGTCGGCGGCTCGCCTTTGTAGTTGCTCTGCAAATATTTGCGGTACACGCTGGCGGTGCAGCGGTCGATGAGCGATTTTTCTTTCGCGCCAAGCTGATGTCCGCCGATCAACTGCTCGCATAGCGAGAGGACGAATTCCGACTTCAAAATAATCGGATTCGCGCCGTCGCCGTAGTCGCGGTTCATGTCCATCGCATTGATATGATTAGGCGACGTGGCAGAGATGTGAATCGTCTCGCCGCCCAGCGCGTTCACCAACGCGGAATATTCGCGTTCTGGATCGATCAGAATGATGTCGTCGTCGCTCGCCAGTATCTGGTTGACGATTTCCCGTTTGGCGGTGAAGCTTTTGCCGGAACCGGATACGCCGAGAATGAAGCTATTGCCGTTCAGCAGTTGCTTGCGATTGGCGACGATCATGTTTTTGCTAATAACGTTTTGACCATAGTAAATGCCGCCCGGTTGCATGATTTCCTGCGCTCGGAACGGGATGAACACAGCCGTGCTTTCGGTTGTGAGCGTCCGCAAAGCATGCACTTTCCGCAAACCATAAGGCAGTGCGGTGTTCAGCCCATCCATTTGCTGGTACGTCAGCGTGGCTAACTGGCACAAATGCTTGCGGGCGGTGGTCAATAGAGCCTCCGTATCACTATCCAGTTGTTCTTTGCTTTCGGCGACATGCACCATTGTGAGCAATCCAAACATCATCCGCTGGTCGCGGGTAGTCAGGTCGCTTAGGAACTCCTTACTCTCCTTGCGCTGCTGCTCCATGTCGTAAGGAACGACGGCGGAGAAATTGTTGTTGCGATTTTGTCGCCGCTGCCAATTCGTAATGTTCGTATCCACGCCGAGCAGCCGGTTTTCCACCTCGCGGACGGCTTCGTCGGTCGGAATCGGGATGACATCGAGCGAGAGCAGCAAGTTGCGGTTCAAGTCGCAAAGCTCCGCCACCATGCTGTCCTTGATGTAGCTCGCGTATTCCCGCAAGAAGATGACGCGCCCATAATAGTTCCCCATCCGGAAATGATCGCTCGCAAACTCGAACGTGTCCGGGCAAATGTAGTCTTTGAAGTGATGCCCTTTGCGCATCGTTTCCAGCAGATCAAATCGAAAATTCGCTTCCTCGCTAATCCTAAAAAAGTCATGGAGAATGCGCAGGCGGTCAGTGGCATCGAGTTCTGTACATTTGGAGCCAAGACGAGAGAAGTGCGCCATCAACTCTGTGCCGACCCTTGCGAAATAATTGCGGGCTTCGTCCACGTTCTTTTTCACGACGGAAATGGTGATGTATTTCTCCTGAATCGTGCCGTTCGCGCCCGTCGCTTTGCCAAGCAACATATCGTTATATTCCCGCCGATACATATCCAACTCGTCCTCGCGAAGCGGAATGAGAATGGAGCTTTCCACGTCCGCCTGATTGAGCCTCCGATTATGAATCGTGATCTTCGTTGTTGCGCCGCTGTCGAACGAATTGAGCAGATCGGAGTAGGAGAGGAACATGGTTTCCTTGTCTTCCTTGGACGCAACGGCGTAGTTGATGTCCTCGAATCGAAACGACTTGGAAAATTTGTTGCCGACAGCAAAAATCCCGTCCGGCCAAATGGCGCGGATCGGGATCGCTTGTTGAACGCTTTTCGGGATGACGAACGGTTCCTTGTCCTGCTTGATCGTGCGCCTGAGCGTCTTAATCATTGCGCTTCATCCTTTCTTGCCCGCGCTGGTGGATACCGCTTCGAAGCGCTTCGTAATAGATGTTCGTCGAGCGGAAGACCAAGCGTCTTGGCATAAGGAATTCCGATTTTACATACGCCCACAGCAGTTGCTCAGCGGTCATGCCGTGGTACTTGATGAAACCGAGCGCGGCGCAGGGCGCTGCCCCCAAAATGCACATCCAACTGAGCGTTTCCAATCCGAAGTGACTGCGCAGTCCAAAATAAAGCCCAATTGCCGCGACGACCGCCAACGCAGAAAAAAAGAACTGCCGCAAGGACAGTCCAAAGTACAAGCTTTCCGTATAATCCCGGATTTCCCGGTTGATTTTCACTTCCACTTTCATCCCTCCTGGATGAGCAATCTACGCCTCAGGATCGTTTCGATCAGATTCAACCGATGTTTCATCATCAAACAAAACAGAAGGACTCAATAAGGCCACGGCAAGCTGTATGCCATCCTTCATCCCTTGCAAGTATAACCATTCATTCATAATCGCTTGCTTAAAATGGTGTTTGTCCTCCCATTCTGCAAACTCAGGCATGCGCCCAATGTCCATGCCTGCAAACAAGACTTGGAATGCCTTGCTTTCTTCAGCACGAATACGATTCAATTCAGGGCTATATTCGATTCGAGCAGAAACATCATCCAATCGGCCTTGTATGGCTTGCCGAAACCACGGTGGAAAATCCATGACCACGCCTCCCCCCAACCACGCTCTAACGATGCTCAGACTCCCACTTAACCGCCCTGTGACGATAAAAATGGATAATCAATTCGTCAACCTTCCGGCTTTGGGCCTGAACGGCTTCATTTTCTCCAAGCGGGATTCCTTGCTCAAGCGATTTTTGTCCCAGTTCATTCAGCCTTTGATTTTCTGCCTCAAAGTGTCGCAGCAGCTCCTTCATTTGCTATCCCCTGTCTCCTCTCATAAGAGCCTCCTGACTGTACTGGGAGCAATTGATCGCATTTTTAATGCGAAAATCGGTTTATTTCATTTTAATGCGATATTCGCATTAAAACAATGCTGTCCTCGCATACAATTTGGATTAAATGAGAGGTGACAGCGAATGAAGCACCGAAAGGAGCCCCCGGGTGACAAAAATATTATTGGCACACGAGTTGTCGCAATCCGAAAGGCCAAGCGAATGAAGCAGAAAGAATTTCTCGCCAGATTGCAAACGGCGGGACTCGACATCAGTCCCACCAGCCTCTCGCGTCTGGAAGGTCAGTACCGGCTTGTTCAGGATTATGAGGTCGTGGCGATTGCCAAAGCGCTGGATGTTTCCGTCCGGGAATTGCTGGGCGAAACGCCGGAGTGATTATACCTTTAAAACTATCATTTACAGCCCCATCATTTCCCGCACGACGCGATCCGCCATTTTCACCGTGCCGACGAGAACGAGCATGTTAAAAATCAATTCCCCAATATACGTCCACACCATCGTAACCGCGCCCGCGCTTTCATCAACTGCCGGGGGAGCGGCGGCAAAGGCGGAGTAAATGATGCACGCGAGCACAATCACCGCCCCTTCCAAGCAAGCCGCCGCATACCCTTTCAGAAATGACTTGCCGATATTTTGACTCGGCTCTCCGGCAAAGGCGGACAGCGGAACGGGGGCGAGCGCCGTATACAAATAAATGCGGAAGAAGCGCCCGTACACCGAGAGAATCATGACAAACGACAGCACCGTAATAAACAGACTGCCGAGCAGCGTCACGACCCACAGCGGAATGCTTTGCCAAAAGCCAACATCCTCAATCGCTTTGGCAATCTCGCTTGGCAGGTTCAACGCTTCTGTATTCCCGAAGCCGGAGCGGCGCATCATCGTGGAAATGATGCCCTGTACGATGCTGAATAGCGCCATCATCAATTCCAGTCCGTAGGTGACGACCGCTTTGGCCAGCACGAAGCGAATGAACAGCTTGACCGCCAGTTCGGGCCGTTTTAATTCGGCGATATTCCCCGCTGTCCGCACGACGCCGATTACGAAGAACAGCACGAGCAGCGCCAGTCCCGTCGCCTGCAACGCGCCATGAATGTCGGTGATGACGCGCCAGATCCCGCCGCCTTTGAAGTCTGCCGGAGACTGCGTGACGAGTTGCCAAACTTCATGCATTTTCTCATCCCACGTATCCAGCGCATTTTCGAGGTTGTCATTAATCCAACTGTTTTTCGCCACAGGCTCACCTCATTTCGCAAAAAAGGGGAATAGACAGCGGCGCCGTCATTCCCCACCTGGTTGTGTTCTGTCTGAACGCCGTTCATTCGCTAAACGGGTCGCACAGAGGATAGAGCGAGTTTATCCCGCAATCAGCGTCAAAATCTCTTTCGTGAACGTGATGATTACCCCGCCCGCCAGCGTCAGAAAACCGTTCGCCCGCTGAGAAGGGTCGTGCGACTTGAGCGACAAGCCGATCTGGACGATACCGAAGCCGAGAATAATCATGCCGATGGCGCGGATCAGACCGAAAATGAACGTGGACAAGTTGTTGACCGTCGTCATCGGGTCGCCTTCGGCGTAAACAGTGGAGACGAAGACGGTTCCCATCAATACGAGCACCGTGTACAGCGCGAACAGCTTTTTCAGGTTGCGTTTCAAAGTCATCATTCCTTCCGCAAAAGTTGTTGTTCCAGTTCTTCCTCCGATAGCAGCTCGTACTCTCCGTTTTCATGCAAGGTGACCGTTCGCCAGTCGATGGCGTGTTCCGTCCCGCCATGCTGATAAGGCTGCTCGCTGCCGTCGGTCGTGAGCGCCACATGCGGATGCCGGAGCAGTTTGTACTTGTCGTCCTGCAACGGGCGCTCGCCGCGAATAAAAAGTAGAGCATAGCGGTTGTCAAGCAGCCGCACTTCATCCGGCGTAAGCAATTCGCGGCCAGATTGCTGGTAATTGATCGAGTAGCTGCCGCTGCGCCCCTTGCTTTGACCGTAAGTGTTCGTGTCAATCGTTTCTTTGCCGAGAAGTTCGGAGACGTATTTGTGCGTGGATTGCTCATTGCCGCCGAGATACAGAAACGTGTCGCAGTTGCCGACAATCGATTCCCATTCATCCTTGTACAGCGCTTTGAGCTGTGCCAGATTTTGCAGGATGATCGAGACGGAAATTTCGCGGCTGCGCATTGTCGAGAGTAGCTTGTCAAACTCTGATGGCAATGCACAGTTGGCGAACTCATCCATGACGAAGTGGACATGCACCGGCAGCCGTCCGCCATGCCGATAATCCGCCTCGTACATCAGACACTGGAAAAGCTGTGTGTACAGCATGCCGACGATGAAATTGAAGCTGCTGTCGTTGTCGGGAATGACGGCAAACAGCGCCGTTTTCTTTTCGCCCATTGAAGACAACGCCATCTCATCAACCAGGCTCATTCCCGCGATGGTGTGCAAATTGAACTTCTCCAGCCGCACGCCGAGACCGATCAAGATCGACTTGGCTGTTTTGCCCGCCGCGAGCTTGAAAATGTTGTACTGCTTCACCGCCAAATGCTCCGGGTCTCGCATCGCCAGTCGCTCAAACAACTCATCGAGCGGGCTTTGGTACGTTTCATCTTCTTCGCGCACTTCAGCGGCGGCGATCATCTCCATCACCATCGGGAAGTTTTGCTCCTCCGGCGGCGCTTCGTAGAGCAAATACAAGATGAGCGCTTCGAGCAGCGCCGTTTCAGAACGTTCCCAGAATGGGTCGTTCGTGTTGCTGCCTTTGGGCGTGGTGTTGCGAATCAGATTCGTGACGAGCTTCAGCACGTCTTTGTCGTCCTGCAAATAGGCAAACGAGTTATAGCCGTGGGAACGATGCGGATTGATCAAGTCCAGCACCTTGATGTCGTAGCCTTTGGCTTTGAGCAGGTGTCCCGTATCGCGTAAAATTTCGCCTTTCGGATCAAGGACGACAAACGACGTGTGCGCTTGCATGACGTTTGGCTTGGCATAAAAGCGCGTTTTGCCCGCGCCAGAACCGCCGACGACAAGTACGTTGAGGTTTCGTCGATGCTTGCGCCCGTCGAGACCGATGCGGACGTGGTCGGTCAAAATTTTGTTTTGCTCCGGCGGCTTGCTCTGATATTTGGCGTTGATCTGCTTCGCTCGCCCCCAGCGGGCGCTGCCATGCTCCTCCCGACGGCGATAATTGCGCGGGGAGGAGAGATAGATGCCGACACCGAGCGCATAAGCAAGCGTGAAGATGAACAGACATCGCGGCGTATCGCTCACCCAACGAATATGGAATGGTTGATGGATCGCCAAGCTAAGATGCTGGAGCATCGCCGGGAGCCCGCCGGACAGGGCGGGCGCGGTCAGCAGCGCCACCCATACGACGAAAACGAAAAAAACCGCAAAGAGCAGCCAATCGCTCCTTGCGGTTTCAACGCGCCTCATGATGTCCTCGGCGTTTACGGTTATTGAACGGTACAGCAATCGCTTTGAGCAGCAAATCGTCTACGGCATCGGTGGGACGCTGCTCGCCGATCAGATCATTCCGCAGCATATTGAGCGCGCGTACCACGATGCCGTGCTCATAGTGATCCAGGCAGAGAATCCGTTCTTCTTGCATAGGCACTCCCCCCGTAAAGATGATTTGGCGGACTTCTGTTGGCGTTCCTACCTTGCCTTGTCCGTCCGATTCGGTTGCCGCTGTTGTTGCTGCACCAGCATCCGATTCATTCGGCGAGCGATCTCATGCGTGGCATCCTTCATCGCCGTCAGCTCTGCGCGAACCTGCTGCGGTTCTTTGTCCTTCAGCTTTTCCGGTGCACGTTGAAAACGGAAGGACGATGCTTCGACGCCAAACTTCTTGCACAGCATGTACGACGCACAGTACGCATGAAAGGCGTAAGCGGAGCGGCTGTAACGGTTATCGCCGCGTTCAAGTTCTGCATGAGCTAGCTCCTGCGCGAGCGAACGGAAAATATCCCCGGCCTCCACCGCGACGGATGACAATGCTGCGCGTATCCGGCTGATAGAGCGCCTGCACGTCCGACGGAAGCGTATCGCTCATCGCTATCGGAACGGGGGAGCGATCCATGAGCGCCTTGATGCGCGTTCGCTCATCCCACGGCTGCGGTTGCTCCCGCTTAGGACTGGCGGTCGTCTGGGCGATGTCGAACATCTTTTTCGGATTGTAGCTGATGCCTTTCGTGCCGTCTTCACGCTCATATTCCTCTCCAGGCTCCAGGATGTAAAAGCCCGTTTCCTTTCGCCGAATGTACACGCCTTGCTCCTTCCATGTGTCGAAGTCGGCAATGCGCGTCGCTTCCGGTCGCTGGACGAGAATGAGCAGCGCATTGGAGACGCTGTAACGGTCAAAACGGCTTTGCACGTCCAAATATTGCCGGAACTGCTCGCCGTTTTGCGCGATGCCTGTCGTGGCAGCATCAATTGTGTCATACGTCCATTGTCTGAGCTCCTGCTTCCTCTGCGCCCACGCTTCCTTATCGAACGGCTGCTCGGAGGCGTTCGCGATGGAGCGGTCGGATGCCTCCTGCCGGAACAGATCGTCGAAGCTGCTCATTTGGCTTTACCTCGCTTTCTCGCAGATTTCGGCTTGTTCGTCTTCGTCCGGCTTGTCTTCACTTGCGCCGCCTTCGTGCTTTCAGCTTGGCGCTCGCTCCGTTTCGGCAACGATGGCTCCCTGTCTGGCTGACGGCGTTCCTTTTCCGCTTTGCGGTTTTCTTCCCGAAGCTCGCGGAGCAGTGCGCGAATCGACTGCCGCTGTGGCGCTGCCTGCTGCCCGGCTTCAGTCGTAGTACCCCTTGCGGATGCCGCGCTGCGCTCTGAGATAGGCTCGGACGGATGGGGCCGCTCCATCGTCGCCGTCTTGGGGTTTGCGCTGTCGCTCGCCTTGGACGATGGGCGCGTCGGTTCGTCCGGCTGCGGCGCGCTTTGCGTCTGTTCGGGATGCCGCTCGGTTTGCGCCGCTTCGGGACTGCCCATCAGCTCGTCCAAAAAATCGTCCACGCTCCTTTCCGACGAAGCACCTTCGCCCGTCGCGCCTTGCTCCGACTTCTGCCCCGATTCGGGTTGTTGCGGTTGTTCCGCCGCTTGTTCGTCAACCTGTTTCTTGGCGCGTGTTTTTTCAATCTCACTCTTGATGCTCGCCGTATCGACCGTCGCCAGCTTGAAGCGCTCAACGATGCGGTTGATTTTCGATGCGTCCTCGGCTCGCACCATCACGTCGCACAAACCGTCTACATTCTTTTTGTCCCGCAGCGCGCAATACAGGACTCCATACCGCTTCGCTTCCTTGCAGAAGGTGGAGAGATCTTCATTTTTGACCGCGAATACCTTCAGTTCCTTGCCGCTACGGAGCAAGCTTTCCAATCGAATGCTGCCCTTCGTCCGCTTCTGTCCTTGCAGTGCGGCAAACAAATAAACCGCCAAATGCTTAGCGCCTTCGCCGGAAATCTTGGCCATCACCTCGATGCCCCGCAGGCTCATGCTCACCACCTGATCGGCCGCTTCGGCTCCACTGCTCATGCCTGTCCATCTCCTTTCGTGAATGCTTCTCCTGTAGCTCGCTCGCTTGAAGCTTCGTCCTCATTTCATCGGATCGGGCAAGAATGCCCTCACACAGCCTCACCTCCTTTCGCAGTCGGGCAATCTGCTTCGACAACGCGGCAATATGCGCCTTGTAAGCTTCGATCTGAACGGCATCGTTCGCGCGGCGGATACGGTTGTAGAGCGTTTTGCGTTCGCCGCAAAGCTGGCTCATCTCTTGCTCCGCAACGGACGAAAACGCTAGAAGCTGCTCCTTGCTGGAAATACGGTGCTGACAAAGCAGCTTCGTCTGTGAGCTGATGGTCGCCATATGCCGCAAATCCTCCCGCAATAAAAAAGGCGTCCTTCGGGAGGACGCGCGTCGAGCGGGCAACAAGCCCATTTTGTATAGATAGCGAATGTACAACGCCTGCAACCCGCTGAAACGTCTGGTAGATTGGAGCGTTCCTTTATAAACGACACGTCTGCGTCGCGGCTTAGGTTCAGGCTGTGGGCGACGGGGGAGACGATTCCGCAAAATGCGTTGTTTCAGCGCTTCCTCGGTATAGTCGTCCCCAAGGCTGCGCAAACGAACAAAGCGCTCCTTGCCTGAAGGACGTACCGCGAGATGCTTGACGTTTGGCTTCACCTCGTAGCCTTGCTTCTGCAATGCCACGATAAATTGCGTCCACGTCATGGAACCCGCTAACGCCTGATCGACATCGGAGCGGATGAGTCCCCGCCATGTCGGTTTGTTTTCCTGATCGGCTTTCCATTCGCCATAGTGCTTGGCTTTACCCGGTTCTAGATGATCGATCACTGACAGCGCATGCTCTCGGCACAGCCGATCTGACGTTTGCCGAAGCAGGGCGTAGGACGCTTTGTTGTCGTAGTAGCGTTTGCCGTCCAGAAAAGAAACGGAGTTTAGCACAAAATGATTGTGCAAATGCTGCTTGTCCAAGTGGGTCGAGACGATCACCTCGAAGCGCTCTCCCCATAATTCCTGCGCCAGCTTCACGCCAATGGCATGCGCCATTTCCGGCGTTGCTTCACCCGGCGCGAATGCTTGGTACGCATGAAACGCCACAATGCCGTCCGTTTTCTGAAATTGCCGTTTCGTCCGTTGCATCTGCTCGTAGGCGGTCAGCGGGTCGCAGTTAATGCCGCTCACAAATAATTGCTTCTCCGTTTTGTCGCCGTCTCTCGCGTAAGCCAGCACTTGATGTAAGCTTTGCTGTTCCGCTCGATCTATTGCGGTTTTTTCGGGATTGGCGGCGTAATCGATAACGCGCTTCAATCGGTCGGCGACATCCCAAATCGCCGTCGTTGCCATGCGTCACACCTCCTTCGTCTACGGCGGATGCGCCTCGGGATTCGTGAAGTTCGGTTCGGCTATGCGTTCGGGTGAAGTTACTGCCTGCTGGATATGCTGTACCGCGCGGCGCAACTGATCGGCCACCTGCTGAAACGCCGCCCGATCCAGATGCCCTGTCGTATGCGCCTTCGCCGCCAGTTGATTGAGATTATTGCCGATAGCGTGAAGCTGACGCATCATCGCGAAATAATCCGGCGGCGGGAGGGGCTTGGGTACATAGCCATTGATGAGCGAACGAATATACGCCTCCTGCGATAGCCCCGATTTTTGGACTTGGCTGGCAAGGTGCGCATGTTCTTTTTCATTCAACCGTACCAGAACCGAAATCGACCGCTTCCTCAACTTCGATCACCCCCTTCAAAAGTCGGCTTCATGAAACGAGTCGCCGACGCGATAAACAACCAATCTGAAACCCATTCGGTCACCGAAACGATAGCGTTGCGACGCGGGGTCTTAGGGGCAAAGCCCCTAACAAGCGAATTTGGCTATCCAAATTCAGTGCTTGCTGCAACACGAGACAGTCGTCTCGTGTTGCCTTCAAAAGCACCTACCGGGAAAAAGGGAGGACCCCAAAAACACAAAAAAGACGCCGATCCGCTCGGGCGTCTTCCGCAGAACTTTTTTGTTATCGCACCAACCAGCGGTAATCCTGGCGGCAGTCTACTATGAAATCAACATACACGATTTTATCCTGAATCTGATACAACACCAGATACCATTTATCTACGAACATCTTGTGATACTTGTTTGACGGGATAAATTCCGCTTCGAGAAAAGGATAACGTTCCGGCATTTGCGCCAAGGAACGTATCGCATGCAGCAATTCGTTTTTCGTTTTTCGCGCCGCATCCGGATTTTTTTCCGCAAGGAATCGCACATGAACCGCCAGCATTTGGCGGGCGCGATCGGAAACGATGATCTTATAACGGGGCATCTTTTCCATGCTGAACCTCGTCAATAATGCCCTCCAGGTAATCGTCCAGTTCATCTGGCGTCACACCAACACGGCCCGCCAAACGATCCTCTTGCACAGCGAGCAGTTCTTCGCGCAGCTTTAACATCTTCTCGCGACGCGAGTACGTCTCAATGTCCATCACGACGAGATCGCCTTCACCGTTCTTGGTCAGATACACCGGTTCCCCGGAAGATTTGCATAGATCGGCGATTTCATTATAGTGAAGGTTTGATAATCATCGTAATCACTCCTTGTATAGCTGTATATTGTTTTTATTATACCTATTACATGCTATGCAATCAATGCGGTTGCGCTTATCCTCAATCTATTCACATCTTATCCACATGCTGTGAAAAATTTCCGTAACCCAAAAGCAAAGGCGTCGACCGTTCAGCGTCGATCGCTATCGAGATGATTCATCACGTCTTCTTCGGAATTCCATCAATTCGTTGTTTACATCCTTTCCGAACTTAGGCGGCTCATCGGATATGAGAAGGGCTGGAGAGAGGAGTCTTTGTATCGTGGCTGCCGCCAATCGCCCCGGCTCATCATTGTCCAGATGCAGGACAAGTCGATTCACCTGGGGAAAGCACTGCAAGTAATGCATTAGGGCTGACGGGGGAGTAGAGTTCTCCCCATTTGTCCTCGGCCTGTATATTCCGGCCAGCGACAGCTTATGCGCCTCCCGCCAATCCCGGCCGGCGAGATGTTCCAGCGTACAGTAGGATAAAAGATCAATGGCGCTCTCAAACAGATGCAGTTCCGTACTGTTTTCCGAGGCCGAAAGGGAAAACGAATACCGCTTGTCGCTGCCGGCGGCTTCCCCCATATAACGGGTGCTTGTCGTACCGCGTATTGCCGCATAGCGCGGCGTCCCTTCTTGGTCAAAACCGACGAATACCGCGTTGTGATAACGGCGGCTTTCATACAACCTTCCCGTTTCGAAACAGTAGTCGATCACCGAACGGTGGATGCCTCGTTTGCTCAAATAAGCGATGACGCGATGAGAGTTTTCATACGGTTCTGGAAGCTCCAGCCGCGCCGTAGATGTGCGATGTTGGCATGATTGCGAAACCATAAGAATATTGCCGGGATGAACGCCTTCAATCCGAAGCACCGCATCGGGAAAAGGCATGCCGCGCACTTTGATCAAGTAATCCAGCGCCGAGCGCCCGCCGATTCCCCTTGACCACCAGTACCATTTGCCGTTGGAAATTTTCAAGCTGTCATTTGTTCGGGTGGTATAGACATTGCGGGAGCAACGTACCAGTTCCGCAGGCTCGTACATTTGCAAGTACGTGAGCAAATCCAATCTTTTTGCACGTTCGATCTGTTCCTTGTTTACGTAGCTCATTGCCGCAGCCCCTTTTGGAAATCCAGGCAGCGTCCGATGGGTATATTGTTCATCGTGCCTTACCCCGCTTTTTGGGGTACGTATAAGCTCTGCCTTCATTCAACTTCGTAACTCCATTCTTTTTCATGAATGCGTCTAAATCGCCTTCATAAACTTGACTGGTCACCCCGTTTGAGTCGCGGATGTAATAATACGTGTCGCCAAATCCGTTCTTCTCTTTGGATATCAACTCCAATGTTGGCACGGCTTCTCCCTCCTCGATCAAGCCGGTTCCATAACAAAAAGGCGGTAGAATCGGACAAAAGCATCCGCCGCTTGGGATGGCATATAACATGTTCATTCCTCCGGAAATGAGAAAAGGACCCCAAAATCGGAGTCCATTTCGTCATGTGATTTTAACAAGTGACCTATATTCGACCTGTAAATGCTACGCATCGAAGCCACAATTCCCCAAACTACAAAAAAAACTGCCGCGCGATGAAGCGCAACAAGCTTTCTAAAATAATGTATCCGGTTTTAGGTCGAAAAGCACGAAAGATACATCTCTAAATGAACCTATCAAAATAAACTAGTTTCTGTATTATTATTGGATACTGGCAAAGTCCATAATTTTACTTTTAGACAGCCTTAAATCATAATATTTCCCTTGCGATTCAACCAACGGATTGATCAGGTCATCTGGATGGAGCATCACAATTCGAGCCACTTTACCGTCTGACAACAGAACTGAATCTCCAATCATTCTGTTCATCAAGTTAGTAATGAAGCATTGTACGATCACAGGGTTAAACAATCCGAATGCTCTTTGATAAATCTCCTGTAATACTTGGAATAATGGGATTGCTTTCTTATATACCCGCTCTGAAACCATCGTATGAAACACATCGGCAACAGCCACAATCTTACTAAAATATTCTATTTCTTCACTAGACTTCCTATAAGGATAGCCGCTACCATCTTCTCGTTCATGATGTTGTAGGGCAACCAGAGCTTGTTGATCCGTCATGTTTGGGAGTCTAAGAATCATCTCATATCCGTACACCGTATGAAGCTGCATTTCAGCATACTCATCCGAACTTAATTTACCTGCCTTTAGTAAAATCGAGTCAGATATTTTTGTCTTACCTACATCATGTAACAATCCCGCAACAGCAAGGTCATTTAACTCCTTCTCTTTCAGACCTAACCATTTTCCAATAAAATAGGATAGCACCGAAACGCCAATACAATGTCGATACGTATAATTATCTTTCTTTCTTAAACCCAATATTACATTTGAAAAATTATAATTGGAACACAATTCCTGGATCTTTGGCATTACCTTTTGACGAATCATTTGATTTGAAGGCTTCTCGGCGCTATGATTTATCTTTTCGTATATAAATTGAACCTCGGAGATTGTTTCATCTATTATAAATTCGGTAACAAGTTGGGTGTCCTCGTCCAACAAATTAATACCATGTTGATTCAAGAGGTCAAGATTATGGTAACTTAATACACTGTTCTTAGGTAAAAGCAAGCTTCCTTGCCTAGAATAAATATTGGTATTTAATTTTCTTCCAATAAAAGATGTATTGTCTATAGGAATCACCCACTTTCCTAAGCAAGTCGTATGATACTAGTACGATCAAAAGTCATTTCTTCTACTGGCTCAAAGATATCTGTACTATACCGGTCAACAGTTACTCTACCTTCAAACATTTTCTTTACAATAACCTTTTTTGTTGCTTTTAAGATTGTTCCAACTCCAGTGATTCCACCTACATACATCGCAGAAATGGTGTCACCAGCTTCAAG
>LNAP01002435.1_pt1 | contig 18608 bp, 24 predicted proteins | sample 602601 | NCBI WGS metagenome assembly LNAP01 (sample SAMN02440304, study PRJNA202911) | soil metagenome | biome: Subtropical and temperate rainforests or woodlands; isolation source: soil samples (1 kg each in a 20% v/v slurry with milli Q water) were... ...
AATGAACAAAACGGAGGCGGCCTACGGCCAAGAACTGGATCGCCGCCTGCACGCTGGTGAGATTCAGTGGTATCGGTTCGAGTCGGTGAAGCTGAAATTGGCGAGCAACACGCACCTGACCATCGACTTCTTCGTTATGACCGCCGCCGGCGAGCTGGAGGCCCACGAGGTAAAGGGCTACTGGGAGGAAGACGCTCGGGTCAAGGTGAAGGTCGCTGCGGCGATGTACCCGTTCCGATTCTTGGCAGTTCAGAAGGACGGCAGCGGCTGGAAAGTGGAGCACTTCGCATGAATCTGAATGTCGCAAACACCGCGGTACGCCGCGACGCCGACGGGCGATTTTCACTCAACGATCTGCACCAGGCGGCAGGCGGTCTGAAGAAGCACGGTCCCAGCTACTGGCTGGCGACGCAGTCGGCCGGTGAGCTGGTGGCGGAACTTCGATCTACCGGGATTCCGGTAGTTACCTTGGAGGGGCGCGGCGGCGGGACCTTCGTTGCCCGCGAGCTGGTGTACGCGTACGCGATGTGGATCAGCCCGGCCTTCCACCTGAAGGTCATCCGAGCATACGACCAACTGGTGATGGCACCGCCGGTGACCTCGATGGCTGCCCTCGCTGACCCCGCGACGCTGCGCGGCCTGCTGCTGGACTATGCGGGGCGCGTTGAGGCGCTCGAGGCGGAAGTGCTGATTCAGCAGCCCAAGGTGCATGCGCTGGAACGGCTGGCGGACGCGGAAGGGACCTTCAACGTCACCGAGGCCGCCAAGCTGCTGCAGGTGCCGCCCCGACGCCTGTTCGACTGGATGCAACAGCACGCGTGGGTCTATCGCCGGGCAGGTGGGCGCAGCTGGCTGGCATACCAGCCGCGCATCCAGTCTGGCGTGCTCAAGCACAAGGCGACGGTGATCCGGCTCGAAGATGGCACCGAGCGGATCAGCGACCAGGTGCTGGTGACCGCAAAAGGCCTGGCACGGCTGGCGGACCTGTTGAGCCGGGACCATCTCGCATGGGGAAACCGTGATCACCTCCAGGCCATGGCCAGCACCAGCGCGCGCTCGGTGGAGGTGGTGCGTTGAGTCCGATCGATCTTTCCGGCGTCTCAACCGACGACCTGCTGGCTGAAGTGGCGCGACGCTGTGGCACGGCTCGTCGCGGGCCGCCTGCTACCGGCGGTGCGCGCGGCGCGGCGAAGAAGCGGACCAAGCAGGAATGGGCCCTCGCCATGGCGGAAGAAGCGCGTAAGCGCTACCACGACACCAGCGATCCGTCGGTGCGCGCGCGCGAGATTCAGGAAATCGGCAAGTTCGAGAAACTGGCTGCGCGCTACAAGGCAAGGGGCGAATGACGGCGAAGCACTGCACAGCAGCTACGGCCCCGGCACCGGTACCAAATAACAACAGCAACTTGGAGAACTCCCGATGATTCCAACCTTCGCCAGCCTGGACGAGGCATCCCATCACCTATACCTGGCCGACGAGGCCGGCCCGATCTTTTGCGTGGTCGACGGCTCAACCTGGAAGGTGTGGCGCGACGGCTCTTCGCTGCTGGTACCCGAGCCGGTGGCAGCGTGACCGCGGCCCACGCCGCTAAACCCTCCGCTGTCCCCGGCTGTGCCAACTGCGGTGGTATCGCCAAGCTGCAGGCCAACCGCGCCCGCACGCGCATCTGGATCGGCTGTACAGCATGCCCGGCCAACACCGGCTGGTTCGATGGTGACGACGCCCCACAGCGCGCGCTGTCCGCGTGGGCACGGTTGCCCCCCTTGGTTCCGGCACTGCCACCGACCGCGCGGCCGGCAGCGCCCGGGGTTGCGGACGCTCGCGGTAGTGCGGATGGCCGCGACGCGCTGGAGCTGCTGGCACGCATGCTGGTTTCGGGTGGATATCGCGTCCCCACCGAGGGGCGTAGCACGCTGCCCACGTTGAGCAGCGCCGATATCGCCGCTGCTATTGGGCTGATGCGGGACAGGGTGGCGAAGGACACCGTTGTGGCCGTGGCCACCCGCGCGGATGGCTCAGCCCTGGCGCGGCTGTCGTGGCCGGTCTACCGGCAGGTTGCTCGCGCGTTGCGCCATGACCCGATAGTGACGCTCAAGCACGACCAGCCCGCTGACCGCTGGCGTATTCGCCTTGTGATCCACGACGCAGTGCGAGACCTCGTATGGCCGGAGCGGAAGGTGGCTGCAAGCTCGGCCGCGAAGGCGGCGCGCATGCGCAAAGGCGACTACCTGCGGGTGCACAGACTCGCTTACAGCACATTGTTGGAAGCACTAGAGAGAGGGCGTCAGGAATTCCATAACAAGCTATTTTCCGGTTAGTCAAAATACCCTCTGAGGCCTCCACGTTCATCCCAGTTGTCAGTCAAAGGCTGCCCCATTAAGATCAAACTGGATCTAGTAGCGAATTAAAAACGCTGGGCGTGCATCCAATCGACTGCGAAGTCGAGACGCTATCCAATTCTTTCTGGAGCATTACAGCTATGTTCGACGATGGCGAGAACGAGGACCAAGCCTACAATGTGAGGCTGCAGCGTCGACTACAGGTTCTTAAAAAGCAGTTGGATGGTGGCAAGGTCAAGATCGCAGAAGGGCTCGACGTCATTGAGAGCATAAAGCGCGTTCGCTTCAATGCTGACGGAACTGCTGATCTATCCACAGTTGACTCGTTGGTGCGTTCAATGGCTATCGCGGTCGAGGCCATGCATGACCGGGAAGAGGCGAAGAGCTCTGCGTCTCTCGCACAGATTCAGAATGAGTATTTCGATTTCTTGGAAAGGAACTTCGGTCACTTCTACAAGACGATGGTAGAGCGTGGTCTTACGCCGCACGAGGCTGGGATTGCAATTTCCAGGACCCCATCCGCTGTCGCCGAATTGATGCCTGGCATCGATGGTTTTTTGGCTGCAATAGATGAGTATTGGAATTCTGCGGGTCAGGTTGCCATCGCTCATGTTGAAGATATGCATGATGTACTAAAAGGTGTTTATGGGGGCGACCTTTTCCCATCCTCAGAGGAAAATATCGCATCAAAATGTTCTCTCTACACCGATACACTTGTCCTGCCTGACCCCTTCTTGCGTACGAAGCATATGTTTGAGCGGTTGGGGGAGAAGAGAAGGGCATATTATTTAATTAAACATGCACTTAACTTGCTCCAGTATCGGGAGCTTGCGTGTGCTGATGTGAATCCTCCTATTGTTGTTGTTCTGCCTGACGTTTCGGCATTGGAGGAGCAGGAAAAGCAGTTCTTTTATCAGCTAGGACAGCAAGATGCGATCGTTCATGGAGCTCTTATTTTTGGACGAAAGTTCTCGAGCTTTGACGAGCTTTTTGAGTTCTGCCAGGAGCTAGACACCATAGAGCGAGCGACAGCGGCCGTAAAAGACCCGGAGCGTGTGCTCTTTGACACTGAGTGGGAAGGGACACTTTCGCAACAGTTGGAGCGGGCTTCGGCGACCGAGCCATACTCAACCTTCCTTGATTCAGCCAAGCCGGGGGTAATTCTGGCATCTCAAGCGCTTGGTCGTATGAGCACCAGTAACGAGTTGTTGGTTAAGGCTCGCCGCTTGCGCGGTACGCCAATTGTGGACGCACCAACCTCGTGGCAGTACCTGGTTTGGAAGCTTGAGTACGATGCCGGCCAGTATGAGGAGTCTTCAGGGCTGCGTGACCTCCACACAGTACGAGGTCTCCAGACGCTTGCGGCCAATGAGATGCGTTGGCTGGGAAAGGTGCCACCGCACGCGCTAATTGAGGTGCGTAGGGCTGGTGCGTTAGCCGAGGTCCGCTCAATTCTCAGCCAGGGGGTTGAGGAGCTTGCAGCTGTGAATCCATCTAACTTCCATAGAACAAGTGACCACGTCTTCGACAACATTCATTCTGCTTTCGCTGAGCACCAAAAGAATGTGAATGCCTTGGCAGCGAAGAGATGGAAATTCGCTGGCAGTGATATCGGCTCTTGGATCGTAGTGGGGTCGTTGGCCGCGACGGCGGCCGCAACTGGGACTGCCGCTTGGGGACTTGCGGCAGTCGCGGCTGATCAGCTGCTCAAAGCGCCCAAGCTTTTTGAGTTGCCAGCAACATTCAAGAAGTTGGTGAAGGAGAATCAGGAGATTAAGCGCTCGCCAGTTGGTCTGCTCTTCAAGTACAGCAAGAGCGAATAGCACCGTTGAGAGAGAATTTGCCAATCAGTGATGCCATCAGGGGTCCGGTAGCCACCACCTGGCCGGTTCCGCACTTGTTCCGCATGCGGAAGAAATCATCCGCATGCGGAACCGCAGTTGCCGCGGGAACCAGCATCGTGCCCTAATCCATATCGTGGGCGGTCCTGCGGGTTCCGCACAGCATGAAGGCCGTAGGTCGGCGGGACTCGGGAGGTCCACCGGCCTGCGGCCTTCGTCTTTTCCAGCGCGCGAGCACGCCCCTGATTACGCGACCTTGTCGTATGCGTCCAGGTGGCGCCCGCTCTCCTGAGCCTCCCAGCCCAGCATTGCCAGCCCAACCGTTTTCGGAATTGGCCGCTCGCCGCTGCGGTAGTACGCCAGCATGCGGCGGCTGATTCCAAGCGCGTCGGCGGCGGTGTCCAACGACAGGCCGTGGTGGTGCATCCATGCAACTACCTGCTGATGCGAGTACTCGCCGGTCTGTTCGATTGCCATGGCCCGCAGGTTGTCGCTGGCCAAGGTCAGATCGTCGTCATCGGCGAAGATGACGCCTCGATTCCATTCATCTGGAGCGACGGCGCGGAAGACACCTGGGTCGGCAAGCCTCGCAAGCGAGGGATGCTTGGCGATCACCTCGCTGAGATCGACAACGGCATCAAGGCCGTCACCGAACTGCAGGCCGAGGCGGCCCGTTGCCAGGGCCGCGACGTTTCGGATCACAAATTGCGGCTGGTTCATGGGTTCAACTCCTGCCACTTGGCGGTGAGGGTTGGAATGTTCGCCCCGGCCCATGCGAGGGCTTCGGCCAGCTCGCGGGGCTTGATCGAACCGGACAGCACTGAGAGGGTCTCGATGACGATCAGGGCTTCACGTCCGTCGCGCATCCTTACGTGGAAGTGCGGCGGCTGGTGATCAGCGGCGTACATCGTGATGGTGCAGTTCTGGAGGCGGCTGATCGTCGGCATGGGCATAGTATAGTGCAACCATTGCACTAGTGCAACCATTGCACTTAATAGAAAGACAGGGGGCGACCCGATGCTGGCAGGCATCGGGCCGCCACCGCAGACGCGCGTATGAACCGCGTGCCATTGGCCAGGCCCTGCTGCTCTCCGGAGAGCGCGGCAAGTCTGGCCGAACGCAGTTTCATAGGCTGAGAATTGAAGACGAGAACCATGTTTCCATGGCCTGGTGGTAAGACCAGGCTTGCGGCGCATCTGTTGCCGCTGATCCACGCCCGACCCCATACCTGCTACGTCGAAGCCTTCGCGGGCAGCGCGGCCATCCTGTTCCAGCGAGAGCCGGCCAAGGTGGAAGTGCTCAACGACACCCACGGGGAGTTGGTGCGGCTGTACCGCGTAGTGGCCAATCACCTTGACGAGTTCGTGCGGCACTTTCGATGGTCGTTGACCAGCCGCGAGATGTTCCGATGGGCACAGCTGCAGAACGTGGAGACGCTGACCGACATCCAGCGTGCAGCGCGGTTCTACTACCTGCAGAAGCTGAGCTTCGGCGGTAAGGTTCAGGGGCAGACGCTGGGCGTAGGCCCGACATCCACAAAGCGGATCAACCTGCTTCGGCTGGAGCAAGACCTGAGTGATGCCCACCTGCGGTTGCAGGGTGTGGTGGTCGAGCAGCTGCCATGGCAGCGGTGCATCGAGAAGTACGACCGGGCGGAGACCGTGTTCCTGCTGGACCCGCCGTACTGGGACACCATCGGCTACGGAAACGACTTCCCCATCGAGCAGTACCAGCAGCTGGCCGAGGTTATGGCGGGCCTGAAGGGCAGGGCGATCCTGACCATCAACGACCACCCGGCGATGCGCGCGCTGTTCGATCGCTTTCAGTGCATCAGCGTGCCCATCCGCTACACGGTTGGCGGCGGCCCCGGTGCAGCACGGACCGAACTGATCTACACCACCTGACCGGGCTACGTGCCCGGTATACCTTTTGCCCGCCTCCAGACCGGATCAACCATCGCGCCCAGCCGGCCGCGAGGCGGGCACCTATCCCGGGATCACCATGGCACGCATCACCTCCCAACACGCAGGCGGCGCAAACGTCGTCGCATTCCTGGACATGCTGGCCTGGTCCGAGGGGACCAGCACCAGCCCGGCGACGAAGGACGATGGCTACGATGTGATCGTGACCGGTTCGGATCGGAAGCCGGAAATTTTCACCGACTACTCCGTGCACCCGTTCTCGCGCGGCCGCAAGTCCAAGGTGATCAACGGCAAGGGCCTGACGTCGAACGCGTCCGGGCGCTACCAGTTCATGCTGAAGGACTATGCGCACTACCGGGCGCAGCTGCAGCTCCCAGACTTCGGGCCCATGTCGCAGGACCGTTGGGCAATCCAGTTGATTCGTGAGCGCCGCGCGCTGCCCCTGATCCAAACTGGACGAATCCCCGAGGCAATTGCCGCCGTCCGCAATATCTGGGCCAGCCTGCCCGGAGCCGGGTATGGCCAGTTTGAGCACAAGCTCGACAGCCTGCTGGCGGCATACCGCAAGGCCGGCGGGACACTGGTGTCGTGACCGAGCCCGTGAGCACCATGAAAATCGCTGTAGGGACCTTCACTGCGGCGGTTGTGGCGCCTGCCACGGCTGATGCCTTGCGTGAAGCTGAGCGCATCATCCTGGGCGTGCCCCAATCGGTACTGCTGGTCGCGATGGCCGGGGCGCTCATTGGAGTGTTGCTGCTGCCGGAGAAAGACGCCGAGCGGGTGGCCGCAGATGCTGGCCGTCGCCGGGGACACCGCTTGCTGCAGACCGTAGCGCGTTGGCTGGCGTTGGGCGTTGCAGTGGTCGCCTACGCCATCGTGGCCGCATGGGTCATCGCAGTCGCGGCGTCCATTTTTACGTCCCTGGCCGGGGCGCCGCAGCTTCCGCTTGCAGGTCTTTCCGGGGTCATGATTCGCCGGCTGTTGCCTGGCTACGTGAGGCTGGTGGAGAAGGCCACGGGCACCATCGGAGGTGAAAAGCCATGAGCGGCCTGATTCGATTGGCGACAGCGCTGTGGGGCCTGATCGTTGACGCGCTCACCGAGGCGGTGGTCTGGCTGCGCAAGCCCGGTAGCAAGATCAAGGTGGTGTGCGCGGTACTGGCCTTCGGGTTCATGGTGGCCGGGCTCTCTGCGTATGAGAAGGAGCAGCGGATTCAGGACCTGAGCGCGCAGGTGGTGAAGGTACGCGCGGACTGGAAAGCAGATACCGCGCGCCTGCAGTCCGATGTCGATGAACGCGATACGCGCCTCGCCGAGGTAGCGGCGACCCTTCGGGCTGAAGCGCAGAAGCTGGAAGCCATGAAGGCCGAGAGCGCCGCTGCCCTGAACGGATTGGCCGTCAAGATCGAGGCGGCCGAGAAGGATGCCACCACCTGGCGCGAGCGCTATCAGCAGCGGCCTGACAGCTGCAAGGCTGCGCTCGAGCTGCTCGACTCGGCCTGCCCGGCTCTGAAGGGATACTGACATGCGCCTGTTCGTTATCGCTGCGGCGTCGCTGCTGGCTGCTTGCCAGTCAGCCGCTCACAAACAGAACCCACCGGCGCCCGCTGTGGTCAAGGTGCCGGTGGCCACCTATGTGCCTATCGACGCCGCGCTGCGGAAGCGCTGCAGCTGGGAGCGAGAGGGGAAGCCCTCCGCCGTGTTCGAGGTCAGCAACGGCCGAAAGCGCTGCCTGCTGCAATACGAGGCCCAGCTCGATGGCATCGACGGCACTCAGGGCAAGCCGGTCCCGGACGGCAGGGAATGAGGTGCGACGTCACGTCCCGGGCCGGTGAGCTGGTGCTCTACACGCTGAGCCACGACGACGCGCTCTACGTCAATGCTCGGCGTGTCGCGCCTGCCGACGTGCAGGACCAGGTGCTCGAGGCGCGCTGGCCCGTCGGCGCACAGGCGCACGTGGGTGCTGCCGCCCGTGCTGGCATGGTGCAGCCGGCCCTCGTGGTGGGTGTGCATGAGGACGGCACGGTGAACCTGCAGGTCTTCCTCGATGGCACCGACGTGCTCTGGGCGCGCGGCAAGCGCGCGGCATCGGCGGAATCAGGCGCCCATCCCGGGCGGTGGCACCGAAATGACGATATCCACAAGATATCCACAGAAACCTGAACGGGCGGGGGTCCCTAGGCGCTCCCCGGTCCACCGGGGGGAATTCGGACCCCGGTAATTGAGCGTTTTTCGGCCTCTAGGGTGCTCCACCACAGGCCGGTGATTTCCGCCGCTTTTCAGGGGAAAAGAGGGCTTTTAGCGACAGACGAGCTGCGCATCGGGTAGGACATGGCCGACATTCGAGACTTCACCCAAGGCTGGTCAGTCGCCCGCCTGGCGGACGAGTTCGGCATGGATCGGCGCACCGCTGCCAAGCGGCTGCGCGAAGCCGGCGTGCCGCCCGCAGCGAAGCGGAATGGCAACGATGTGTACCGTCTGGCTGACGCGGCGCCGGCGCTGGTGCAGGTGCAGGCCGGGGCTGTCGGTGCTGACGGCGTGGTCGACCCGCGCGATCTGCCGCCGATGGAGCGCCGCGCCTTCTACCAATCGGAGAACGAGCGCCTGAAGGTCGAGACGACGACCGGCCAGCTGGTGCCAGCGGCGGAGGTCGAGGCGGATTACGCCGCGCTGGTGAAGAAGGTCGTGCAGTTCTTCGACACGCTGCCGGACGTGCTGGAGCGCAAAGCCGGCCTCAGGCCTGAGCAGGTGGTGAAGGTGCAGGACGAATGCGATCGCGTCCGTCAGTCGATGTTCGAGGCAATCACTGATGACGTACGCGACAGCGCGTGAGGTTCGGTTGGGCGTAGCGGAGATGATCCGGCCGCCCAGGCGCATTAACGTGAGCGAAGGCGCCAAGGCGCTGCACGTCGCCAACGCCAGCGGCGCGGCAGGTGCGTGGGACCCGACCGTGTCGCCGTACATGGTCGAGCCGTTGAACATGACCGGCAGCCGTCAGTATGAGGCGGTGGTATTCGTGGGCCCGGCTCGATCCGGCAAGACGATATCGCTGATCGACGCACGGCTGGCGTACCTGATCACGTGCAACCCGGCCGACACCATGGTCGTGCAGATGTCCAAGGACGCGGCCGAGGACTACAGCAAGACGCGCATCGCCCGCGGCATCGCCGCCAGTCCTGAACTGCGGAAGCGGCTAAGTCCTCGCGCCCACGACGACAACATCCTGCTGAAGTTCTTTCGGTCGGGCATGTCGTTGCGGATGGGGTGGCCCTCGATATCGGTGCTGTCGGGCAAGGACATCCACGACGTCCTGATGACGGACGTGGACAACTACACCGGTGACCTGGGCATTGACGAGTGCTTCGGCCTGGCGCTGAAACGAACGCAGACGTTTATGTCGGCCGGCATGGTGGTCGCTGAGTCAAGCCCCGCTACGGATTACACCGACGGGGCCTGGAAGCCGGCGCACGCTCACCAAGGCCCGCCGGCGGCCGGCATCGCTGCCTTGTACGCACGCGGCGACCGGCGCCGCTGGTACTGGCCGTGCCCGGAATGTGGTGAGCGATTCATCGCCGCGCCGGGGTACGAGGGCTTCGCGCTGCCGCCGATGGAAGAGCTGCTCGAGCGGGTACAGGTCGACGACATCCAGCAGATGGCGCGCCGGTACTCGCTGCTGCACTGCCCTCGGTGCGGCGTTGGTCTGGAACATCGCTGGAAAGACGATATGAACCAGGCCGGCGTGTGGGCAGCCGAAGGCCAGATCGTCTACCCAGACGGCACAGTGGTCGGAGAGGCGCTGGAGACACGCATCGCGAGCTACTGGCTTGGAGGTGTGGCGGCTGCCTACCAGTCGTGGGAATCGCTGATAGAGCGCTACCTGCAGGCGTTGCGCACGTTCGCAACGACAGGCGAGGAGCGCCCGCTAAAGACCACGCACAACGTCGATGGTGCAATCAACTACGTCCCGATGGCGGCGCGCTCTTCCAGCGATCCCAACGAGATGAGCGAGCGCGCGGAAGGTTGGCCGGCCAACGCAGTACCTGCCGGTGTTCGCTTCCTGATCGCGACGGTCGACGTGCAGGCAAACCGGTTCGTGGTGCTCGTCTTGGGCTACGGCGTAGGCGAGAACGGAGACCTTGAGCGCTGGGTGGTTGACTCCTTCACGCTGCGTACGTCCAAGCGTGAGGACGGATCGGGTGGCTTCTTGCCACTGGACCCCCCCAAGTACCTGGAGGACTGGGAGCGGCTGGTAGAGAAGGTGATCGGCCGCCGATATCCGCTGAACGATGAAACGGGCCGCACCATGCCGGTGCGTGCGGTCGGCATCGACTGGGGCGGCAAATCGGGGACGTCGATTCGCGCGCTGGAATTCTGGCGTTCGTTGAAGGCGCGGCAGCTGCATGCACGGGTCCGGTTGGTGAAGGGCGACGCCAACCGCAGCGGCGCACTGTTCCGCGAAACCTACCCCGATAGCCGCAAACGCAAGGACCGCAAATCCGGGTCCGCCGGTGACGTTCCACAGCTGTTGCTCAACGTCGATCGGCTGAAGGACACCGTTGACGCCAACATCAAGCGGGCAGAGCCCGGTCCCGGCTACTACCACTTCCCCGATTGGCTGCCCGAAGCTTTCTTCGCGGAACTGACCGCCGAGACGCGGACGCCAAACGGCTGGAAGAACCTGGCTGGACGCCGCAACGAAGCATTCGACCTCACCGGCTACGCCGAAGGTCTTGCCTTATGGCTCAAGGTCCCGGCCATCCGGTGGGACGCGCCGCCGCTTTGGGCGGCGGAATGGGACAACAACCCTGACGTGGTCGTCGGCGATGCCGGCGCGGCCTTTGCGCCGCGCGCGCGCCCACGTCGCGTCATCCGCAGTAAGTACTTGGGACGCTGATATGGCATTCACGAAAGAGCAGGTGGCAACCCTGGAGGCGGCGATCGCATCCGGTGTGCTGACTGTGCGATACGCCGACCGCACGGTCACCTACCAGAGCCTCGACGCCATGAGGCGCGTGCTCCGGCAGATGCGTGGCGAGGTGTCGGCCGTCACCGGAGCAAAGCCCCGTCGACGCACCATCCGTCTCTTCCAATCGGGGACTGGCAATGTCTGACGCTGCCGAGGGAACTTACCGTGCAGCCGGCAACGGCCGTCGCCTGCGCATGTTCCGCCCCATGTCCTTGGGCCCGAATGCGGCGCTTCTCGGCCTCCCAACCCTGCTGGCGCGGGCACGGCACCTGGCTCGTAACGACCCATGGATGGTCAGTGCCCTCAACAAGAGCGTGTCCAACGGCATTGCCACGGGAATTCAGGCAAAGGCGATCTGGGGCACTCCGGAATTCAAGGCACGAGCGGCGAGCCTGTGGAAGCGCTGGAGCAAGTACAGCGATGCCGACGGTGTGCTGGACTGGGGCGGTTTGCAGGCGTTGGCCTGGAGGGAATGGAAGGAGGCGGGCGAGGTCTTCGCACGCATCCGCTACCGTCGGGCAGAGGATGGCCTGCCCGTTCCCATGCAAGTCCAGTTGATCGAGTCGGAACAATGCCCGCAGTACTTCAACAGCGTGGCGAGCAACGGCAACGCCATCCGCCACGGAATCGAGTTTGACCGCATCGGTCGCCGAGTTGCCTACTGGATGTTCCGAGAGCACCCGGGTGATGCACAGGTAGCAGTGGATGGAAACGAACTTGTGCGCGTGCCGGCCGAGCAGGTGATTCACCTCTACCGGCCCAGCCGCGCCGGCGCCATGCGAGGCGTGCCCAGTTCGGCCGCCACACTGCTACGGATGTTCAACCTGGACAGGTTGGACGATGCGGTACTCGAGCGGCAGGCCATCGCCAACCTGTTCGCTGGCTTCTACACGGTGCCCGAGTCCCCCGACGGGGACGGTGACACGCATATGGTCGGCGACCTGCAGAGCGGCGAGGATGCCGACGGCACGCCGTTGGGCGGCTTGGAACCGGCGACCATGCAGGAATTGCCGCCAGGCTATGACGTGAAGTTCGCCGAGCCGCCGAGCGCGGGCTCGGACTACGCAGAATTTCTGCGCGGCCACCTGATGGCGATCGCGGCTGGCCAGGACGTGCCATATGAGGTGCTCACCGGGGACCTGAGAGGGGTATCCGACCGCGCGCTGCGCCTCATCCTCAACGAGTTCCGGCGGGTCATCGAGCAGGACCAGTGGTTGTTCATGATCCCGATGTTTTGCCAGCGTATTCGCGACGCCTGGTTTGACCAGGCCGTGCTGGTGGGTGCCCTGAACGTGCCCGGCTACGCCGAGCTGCGCGATGACGTCACCGAGACCCTGTGGGTGCCCGAGGGCTGGCCTTGGAGCCATCCCGTGCAGGACGTGGGTGCCGAATCCAAGGCCGTTCGTGCCGGCTTCAAGTCCCGTACGAAGGTGGTCCTGGGCGCTGGCGAAGACCCCGAGCAGGTCGACGCTGAGATCGCTGCCGACAACGATCGTGCCGACAGCTTGGGTCTGACGTTCGACAGCGATCCTCGGCGCACCAACTCCAGCGGTACTGGCCAGTCCAGCAACAAGTCTCCCGGCGCCGGAAACGACGCCACCGATGAAGGAAATGATGATGACCAATAAGCCTGGGCTGTTGAGTCGGCTGTTCGGCCGCAGCAAGCACCCTGTCGTGGCCTCGCTCGCTACTGCCGCGCTCAACCAGCCCCTGCTGGTACATCCGGCGATGGGTGAGGCGTTGATTGGCGCCTACCTGGAAGGGGCCGTGACCAGCGCAGACACCGAGCTGCGCACCGACGTGATCGCCGCTGAGAACATCGCAGTGCTGAACATCACGGGTGGCCTGGTCAACCGGCCGATGCCCGGTCCCAGTGGTGGTGGTCCGGTGAGCTACGCAGCGGTACGCGAGAAGCTGGACGAGCTGCTCGAGGACGACAGTGTCGGCGCCATCGTGCTGCGCATCGAGTCGCCGGGCGGCATGGCGTCTGGCTGCTTTGACCTGGTGGATCGCATCTACCAGGCACGTGGTCGCAAACCCCTGCATGCGCTCATCGACGATTACGCGTACTCGGCGGCATATGCCATCGCCAGCGCCTGCGATGTGATCTGGGTGAGCCGTACCGGCGGCGCCGGGTCCGTCGGCGTGGTCGCGTACCACCACGATTGGAGCAAGGGCAACGAGCAAATCGGGGTCAAGGTCACCCCCATCTACGCGGGTGCCAGGAAGGTCGACTTCAACCCGAATTTTGCGCTGACGGATGAAGCGAAGGCGGAGGCCCAGGCAGACGTGGAGCTGCTCCACGACCTGTTTGTCAAGACGGTAGCGCGCAACCTCGGCCTGGGCGAAGAAGCTGTGCGAGCGACCGAAGCCGCCACCTACCGCGGGCAGTTGGCGGTCGATGCAGGCTTTGCAAGCCGCCTCGGCACCTGGGACGAGCTGGTGGCCGAGCTTGGCCATCGCGACGTGCCGGCGCCCGTAGAGCACGCCAGAGCAGCCGACGATGCTGCAGCAGAGCCGGAAACCACGGCCCAGGTCATGGTGACCGCCGACGGGTTCAAGGTGGTCGCCGGCAATGGGCAGGCCCTTCTGGAGCAGCTCGCGCATGAGCCGTCGCCGACGCCGGATGCTTCCCACGCGGATGCGCCGCCGGCGGCTACCGCCGAAACGCTTGCAACTGCTGTTGCCGCCAGCGCGCTGCCTGCGGGGATCGGCCTGGCACTGATCCAGCGCGGCCCGCAGCAAGGTGAGGACGTGGCTGCGGCCTTGGAATATGCCACTGCGGTGCGCGACGCATGCGCCGCGGCGATGACCGGCGGCGAAAGCCTGGCGGGCAACTACATCAAATCGAACACCGATCTGGCTGCGGTGCGTGCCCAGCTGATCGCCCTGAAAGCGGAAGAAGGGCGCACCACGCAGATCGTGACCACTCTCCCGGCGCCGGACGCCGAGAAACGCGCCGCCGCCGTGAAGGCGTCGCTCAATCCCACCACCATCTACAAAATGCGAGGCAACTGATGGAAATCAACCGCGATGGCGTCCGCAACGCCCAATTCCTGCTTTCCGAGGCTGCCGGCGAACGCAGCCGGGAGCTGATCCACATTCCCGCCGGCCAGGGCATCCTCGCCGCCGGCACCCTGCTGAAAGCCGACAACACGAAGGCTGGTAGCGGCGCTGATGCCGTCAAGGTGCTGTATGGCCAGGTTGACACCGGGAGCGATCCGGACAACCTGGCCGTCAAGGGCGCGGCGGTCGCCCGCGACGCCGAGGTGCACGGCGAGCTGCTGGGTTGGGCCCCGGGCACCGGCAGTGATCAGCGCCTGCTGGCTGCTGCCAGCCTGGCCGAGTCGGGCATCATTGTGCGCTGGACCTCGCGTCCGATCAGCTCGAACAGCGCCCACCACCTGGTGTTCGTCGAAGTGCCGCTGAATGGCGCGGCAGGTGAGCCCGCCGGTGAAGTTGTTGCCCACATCACCGATGTCTTCGGTGCATTGGTGACCGGCAGCTCGGCAAGCGTGAGCCTGGCCAAGGCGACGGGCGCAGGCGCCCTGAGCGGTGGCGGCGCCAAGGCCGCAGTCAACGGCGTGGTCACCTGGGATGCCGTCGAGTTCAGCGCGGCCGGAACGTACACCCTGACCGCTACTTCCGCCGGCCTGGTCGCTGCGACCAGCGATGAGATCGTCATCACCGCCTGACCGCCTCCGGTCGTCGTTACACCTCCAGCCCCGCCAAGTGCGGGGCTTTCTATTTCCGCATGAGGAAGACACACATGGATCTGCAGACCCTTCTGGCCCTGGGCGTGCTGAGCTTCGATTCGCTCAACGCCCACATCAACAATCTGCCGCGCGTCCCGACCCGTATCGCCGAACTCGGCCTGTTCAAGGAACAGGGCCTGGTCGGTACCGATATCGTCAAGATCGGCATCAACGGCACCAAACTGGTACTGGTGCCCAACGTGCCGCGCGGCGCGCCGGCTCAGCCCAAGTCGCTGGAGCGCGGCAAGGTCAAGCTCTTCCAGACCGCCCACCTCCCGCAGCGCTCGACCATCATGGCCGACACCCTGCTCAACGTGTTCTCTCCGGAGACGGACCCGGAAGGGCAGAACGTGGCCAGCGTGATCAACGCGCACCAGCTCACCCACCGCCGTGACTTGGATTACACCATCGAGTACCACCGCATGGGCGCGCTGAGCGGCAAGGTCCTGGACGCCGACGGCTCGGTCATGTGGGACCTGTACAAGGAGTTCAACGTTCAGCAGATCGTGCTGGGTATGTCCCTGACCACGGCGAGCACCAAGGTCCGCGGCAAGGTTCTGGCCATCAAGCGGGCGATCGAGAAGGAACTCGGCCAGGTGCCCCACAACGGCATCCACGTCTTCTGCAGCCCCGAGTTCTTCGAGGCGCTGATCGACCACGACAACGTGGTCGCCGCCTACGCACGTTGGCAGGATGGCGAAGCGCTGCGCGACGACCCCCGCCGTGGCTTCACCTTCGGTGGCGTCACCTTCGAAGAGGTGGTCGGCGGCCAGGTGGCCACCGAGGAAGAAGACCGTCCCTTCATCCCGGCCGGTGAGGCACTGGCCTTCCCGCTGGACGTGCCGGACATGTTCATCACCCGCTTTGCGCCGGCGGATTACATGGAGACGGTGAAGGGTGTCGGCCTGCCGTACTACAGCAAGACCGAGCCGCTGCGGATGAACAAGGGCCTCGACCTGGAAAGCCAGTCCAACCCGCTGAACATCAACACGCGACCGCGCGCCGTCATCCGGCTGAAGGCCACCGGCGGCGGCAACGCCGGCGGGTGATTAACCGGCCCGGTCTGCATCTGCAGGCCGGGCTCCCGGGGAAGCCATGAGCCAGCTCAAGATCGAGGTCGACGCCGACAAGGCGCTCGACCGCCAGTTAACGGACCTCGAGAAAAGCCAGCTGCCCTACGCGGCCATGCAGGCCGCCAACGCTGTAGCGTTCGAGGTCCGGGAGCGTTGGAAACGCACCGCACCCAAGGTATTCGACCGGCCGGCGCCGCTGACGGTGAACGCGGCGATGTACCGCAAGGCGACCAAGAAGGACCCCTTTGCGGAGGTCTATATCCGCGACGAGGCCTTCAAGGGCACGCCGCCGGCGAAGTACCTGCTGCCTGAAGTCGAAGGTGGCCAGCGCCGCAAAAAGGGTTTCGAGCGGCTGTTGCAGTCACGAGGCCTGATATCGGCAAAGCAATACGCAGTCATGGGGAGAGGGGCGACGCCAGACGTCTACGGCAACGTTCCCGCCGGCCAGGTCAACCGCATCCTGTCCCAGCTGGGGGCCCAGCGCGACCACTACCAGAATCAATCCGAAGCCAGCACCAAGCGCCGGCGCTCCAAGAAGCGCCGCGGTGGCGAGTATTTCGTCATCACCAAGCGCCGAGGAAAGCTGCGCCCAGGCATCTACGAGCGACTGAACACGGGCTTCGGCTCCGGTGTCCGGTCGATCTTCATTTTCACCGATGCGCCCAAGTACAAGCCGCGCTACGACATCTTCGGTATGGCCAGCGACACCTGGCAGAAGCTGATGCCGTTCTTCCTGCAGCGCGAGCTGGAAAAGGCCATGCAAACGGCCAGACCCCTGCCATGAGCCAGAAGTCCACACTGCAGAACATGGACGCGCTGATGTTCGCCGCGTTCGCCGGCGCCGGCATTGCCGACGCCGCCACCTACCAAAACCCGGCCGGCCAGCCGGTGCCTTGTACCGCGCTGCTCGATGAGGGCGTGCAGGACTATGGCGCCGACGATGCTCCGGTGTCGGCCCCCTATGATCGCGTGACGCTGCAGCTGCGCGAGGTAGAGCCCCGTGTCGGCGGCATCGTGCGCATCACCGGCACCGGCGCGCGCCTGAAGCTGGAGAAGCGGCTGCGCGGCGACGCGGCGTCACAACAGTGGGTGGTGCTGCATGTCTAGCCCGCGCGCGAGGCTCCTGGCTGCCTTTGGCGATTGCCTGGGCCGCATCAGCACGACCAACGGATATCTCACCGACGCCGGCACCAGCTGGACCACCGAGCCGCAGCAGGTCGACGCAGCTGCCACGGCAGTGCTGACGGCAGTGATCGACAAGCAGCAGCGCGCCACCGACGCGGCGCTGGTGCGCACCCACCGGCTGACGACCGTTGCGGTGATCGGCAAGGTGCCGGCGAGCCTGGAGAACTACCAACAACGGCTCGACGATCTGGTCACCGACATCGAAGCGGCGATGGACGAGCAGCAGCAGGCCTTTCCGAGTGGCCTGCAGTACCCCGTGTACGTCGCCATGGAACCGCTGAGCCCGGACCCGGGCGCCGGCTGGATGGGCGTTGCTGTCACCTACCAGTCCCACATCCCGAAAAAGTAATCCCGCCGCCCACGCGGCACCACCGACGAGGAACGCCAACATGGCAGAAGATTTCAGCTACCTGGGCAGCGGCATCATCCTGATCCGCGAATGGAACACCGGCGCGCCGTTCGACGAGGTCGGCAACTGCTCCGCATTCAGCGTGTCGCCCAAGACCAACACGATCGAACTGGCCGACAACCAGAATCCGGGCGGTGGCATGGCAAATCGTGTGGACCGGGTGACCGGCTACGACGTTGCCTACACCTTCCACGACTTCAACAAGGACAACTTCGCCCGCACCACCCGCGGCGTGGCGACGACTGTGCCCGCGGCGGCGGTGCTGGATGAGGCTGTACGCACCAGCAAGGGCCGATTCGTGCCGCTGAAATACCCAGCTTCCGAAATCACCAGCGTGAAGCTGGCGGCCGCCCCCGCCACCACGTTCGAAAAGGGCAAGGACTACGTGCTGCGTCGTGGCATGTTGTTCATCCCGTCTGATTCCTCGATCGCTGACCCGGCCGACGGCTCTGCCGCCGCCAACGTCGTCGTCGCATACAAGCACGGGGAGCTGGGCCAGGTCGAAGCCGGCGTGCGTCCGCAGCGCTTCTATGAAATGCGATTCATCGGGGCAAACGAAGCGCGCGGTGGCAAGCAGGTGCGGCTCGTCGCGCACAAGGTCAGCGGCGGCATGATCGAGCAGCTGGGCCTGTTGGGTGATCAGTTCGGCGCTGGCACGGTCACCGGTGCGCTGGTGAAGGACGCCGACAAGGCCATCAACGACGACAAGTCGGCGTACTACTACTGGCAGCAGGAGAACTGATCGTCATGGATGAACTGCAGACGATCGCGCCCGCGCGGCGCAACGTCCCGTTCCGCGGCGAGGTGCTCGTGGTGGGGCCGCTGCGCCTGGAGCAGCTCGCGCCCTTCATCACCGCCTCTCGCCCGATTATCGGGCGGGTGGTGCTCGCCTCCGGCCTGATGGGCCAGGCAGCGCCGGTCGAGGTGGGCGCGATGATTCTTGACCTGTTCGAGCAGGATGCCTTGGCGTTCGCGCAGGCCCTGGCCGTGGTCACCGACAAGGAGCCGGACTGGCTGGCCGCCGGCGAATTGGAAGAAGTGGCCACGCTGGTTGAGGCGGTGGTAGCGCTGAACAAGGATTTTTTCGTCCGCCGCCTGCCCGCGCTGCTGGCGGCGGCC